>OLPG01000899.1_pt1 | contig 27268 bp, 23 predicted proteins | sample 1672311 | NCBI WGS metagenome assembly OLPG01 (sample SAMEA3136670, study PRJEB25190) | human gut metagenome | biome: human gut; feature: human-associated habitat; material: faeces | place: Austria | collected 2013 | reverse complement strand
GCAGAGCTGCCAGTCCAGACAGGTGGCTCTCGCCACACCGGACTGGCAGCTCTGCCGCACCGTAATATTCAACTCACAACGTCCACATTTTAATAAACTTCTTTTCCTTCAGAATCTAATAAACTAAAATCTTGAACCACAAGATTTGGACACCATGCAAGCATAAATATATTATAGTCAACAAATAGCCATAGATGTTCGCTCAATCCATAATAAATAAAAGAAAGCATAATTATGCATAACATTATATTTTGTGTTCTAAAATACTTATTAAATGCTCTCACAGTCAAACACAATAATATTATTGATATTAAAATTCCTAAATCATACAAAGCAAAACCATACGCGTTATCCATAGAAAGTGCTACAGTTTCACCTATAGGTTGACCAAAAAAACTTGGTTTTAAGCGTACCGCAAATGTAGCTACCGCGCTTAACCTCGTCGTCATCAGCTGATCCAACGCTAAAGCAACAGGATGATTATTTATTAATCCTTTAACGCCGATATATGTTAGAAATGACAAAGCAAATGGCGCGATAATAAAAAGTATCTTCATTATTTTTGTTTTATAAATTCTAGGAAAAAGTTTATATAAAATAATCAACAAGACTAACAGCAGAATAGCAAACACAGACGTTCTACAACGTGCAACCGAATATAGCCATCCTGCAATCAAAGTAATAATTATTACATGCTTGATTTTTATTTCATTTCCAACAACAAAAATAATGTCACAAACCAAGATATATACAGCTACTCCCAACGCATTGGGATTTGTAAATCCTAAACTATGCCTAGCAAGTCCATTATAATAAAAGACATTATCAGTTGCAAGTCCAATTAAACTCATTACGTAAACCAAAAAAATTAGTATTGCACGTAATTTCAAATCGAACTTAGCTATACTTTTCATGTCTACACATCTTATAGATCCTGCAAAAAGCACAAGCTTTATGAAAGCAAAATTTTTATTATATATAGCAGTAACTATTGCTAATATTAAGAAAATACAATAAGCAAGAAATTCCTTTTTCGTACAAAATCTATATTGGAAAAAAAAGCCAAATATTAACAATACTATTCCTACCATTGATAACAATTGTACTATTGAGTGCAGTGCCGGAATATATCCAAGTGTTGAATAAATCAAAAAAGATCCGTACGCACAATTAAATAATCTAGACCATGCAGAGTTTACTTTATCATTCATAAACGGTCACCTCCCTGCTGAAAAACATATTTTGAATATTCTGGATGATATTCCATCAGCTGTCCGACGATACGGAAATCACTTTTCAGGTTCACTTTTGTGCATACCGAATCATAATTTCTATGAGAATATTAGTAAAGGCTGCTATGCACCGCAGATGCGGCAGGGGATTGACTAATATCCCCATAGAAATGGACAAGTAATCACGCACAAAAAGGCGATTTCCGAGTACCGGAACTCCGATTTCCGGATTTGCGATTTCGATCCACAAAAATATTCATATTTTATTTATTACAAAGAAATACATTAAATATATATTTTCTATCTAAGATCACAAATAAAATGATAGCCACAAAGATATGGTATTTGTAAATGTGTTCCGGTGTGTAGATCTCGATATAGGGATGTTCCTGGCGGAAGGTCTCGTCCTGATAATCTTTCAGTCTGCTGAAGAAGGAATCGTTCAGCATGTTATGACCATAGACAACCGTCACAGCATCGGATTCAAAGGGCTCCGGATTGTAGCTGTATTCTGTCATGATCGCTCCCGGAAGTCCTTCTTTGTCATCCACGGTATGATCCATATAGTAATCATCGTCCACCTTGCTTTGCAGGATCGGATAATCAACCGGTGTATCTGCAATGTGGATCCATGCATAGATATCCGGATTTTCTGCCTGCAGGACACTGAAATCCACCGGGATCTGTACCGGTGTTTCCTCAGCTTCTGCGGATACTTCCGGCTCTTCCTGCACGGATACCGCTGCTTTCTCACGCAGCTTCTGGTCTTTGTCTTTCTGAATATGATCCCGCACCAGCAGTCCTATGATACCTGCCACAGCTACCAGAAATATCACAAGGAATATTCGAAATAATAGATTCTTCTGTTTCACGTTCTATGTTCATCTCCTTTGATATTGGCTGTTTCAGGATTTTTTTCTTTTCTTGTGAGAACGACGTCTCTCTTTTTCTGTCTTTTCTTCCTGTTTGCTGTAATAAGCAAGTTCTTTGTCCACCGGGATCACAGCCAGTACGCTTGTCTCCAGGTAATCCTCGATATCTTCTTCTGTCTGGATCTTGTCATTCATGATAAAGCGGATCGTGAGTACCATGCCTACCAGGAAGATTCCGAGCACAATGCCCATGGCCAGTTTTTTCATCATGCCGTTGTCTACCGGCGCAGATGCGACTTCCGGATGTTCTACAATGGTAGGCGGATCTGTCTGTGTGATGCTCGCCATCTGATCCACTGCCGCATCGGTAATGGCATCTGCCACTGCACAGGAAAGTTTTGCATCATCGCTTGTCACCGTGATGGACAGCATTCGTGTATCTGTCTTGTTTGCTACGGTAAGCATTTGTTTGATTTCTTTCCGTGTCAGCTTGATGTTGTCTTTTTTCAATGTCTTGATCGCGCCATCGATAACCGGTTTACTGGTAGCGATAACGGAAAAATCGGACGTCAGTTCCGTTCCTACCTGCAGATCTGCCATAGATGTAATGCTGGTTGTTTTGGACAGCACATACAGGGTTGAGTTCGATTCGTACATCGGTGTCTGGAAAAACACCAGTGCCCCTGCGAGTACAACTCCTACGACGGCTCCCAGAAACAGCAGTTTCCATTTGTCGATCAGATAGAAAAACAGGCTGACAAGGTCAATCTCCATTTCGTTCTCTTCTTTTTGCTTTCTATTCTCCATTTTTTCTCGTTTCCTTTGTCTGTATTATAACTATTTATTCTTTCGGATTCTGTCCGTATCTTCCGTATCCATAGCCATAGCCGTATTTGCTGCCATAACGATTTCCGTAACCGTAATGCTTTGTTCCTTCGTCTGCTTTATTCAGAATTACGCCCAGGAAATTCGGATTTGCATTGATGAGCTGTTCTTTTACGCTAGTTGCCATTCTGCGGCTGACAGCGTTGGCAGAGATCACCAGTACGGAAGCGTCTGCCGTTTTTGCGATCAGCGCTGCATCGACAACACTTCCAAGTGGCGGTGTATCGATGATCACATAATCAAAGGTCTGTTTCATGCCCTCGATCAGAACTTCATACGCTGGTTTATTCAGAAGTTCGGTCGGGTTTTTCGGGAATCTGCCTGTCGGGATCACATAGAAATTCTTATAATTCGTTGCGTATATTACTTCGGAAGCGGCATTCTTGCCGGCCAGATAATGGCTCAGGCCTTTCAGGTCATCCGGGATCCCGGTTCTCTTCGTCAGTACAGAATTTCGCATATCTGCATCGATGAACAGCACGCGTTTGTCATTTTCTGCCAGAATCTTTGCCAGATTGAATGACACACTGGATTTTCCGTCATTTTCCATACAGCTGGTCAAGCAGATTACTTTATTTTCGATTCCGGTAAACTCGAGGTTTGTCCGGAGTCTCCGGTATATTTCCTTCATAACGGGAGATAACGTCGTTTTCTCCTCCAAAATCAGTTCCTGCATCTATCGTATTCCTTTCTCTCTATGTCAAAATTATCTTTTTGGGTATATGGATAAAAATTGTTTCCACTTTTTCCTGTCCGAACTTCCGGCTGATCAGCTCCGCTGCCTCCCGGATATTCACAATACGATACTCGGTATCGTGTGCATCGCTGGCCATCAAGTCAATCTGATCTTCTTTTAACAGTTTCATACAGAAATGCTTTGCCTTTCTGCCGCATTTTCCCAGAATACTCTCACAGTTTATCTGGATGTATGCGCCCTGCGTCTTCAGTTCTGCGACCCGGTCCCTGCCTTTATACAGACATTCATACCGTTCCGCATGTGCAAGCACCGGCTGTAATCCCATCTGACGTACTTCAGACACGGTCTGCATGATCCATGCATAGGAAGCCTCATACGCAAATTCCATTAATACGGTGCGGCTGCCTGCCATGTAATACTTCGGATTCCCGCGCAGGCGTTCCACCGATGCATCGGAATGGATGTAATACTCACATCCCAGATAAAATTCCATCTCCGGAAATCGGTCTGCTGCCATTTCGCAGACGCGCGCATAGACCGTCTGTATTTCTTCTCTCGGTATCGCAAACATGTCACGACGGTAATGTGGTGTAAAAACGATATGGCGCACGCCCTGCCGGTATTCTTCTTCCAGCATCTCCATCGTTTCACGCATGCATCCGGAACCGTCATCCACACCTGGAAGTATATGATTATGTATATCCCAGTATCCTGTCATGTGCTATTTGCTCCTTTTTGTCTCTTTTTATCCATTTTCCTTATATACATACAAAGTTATGGTAACTCGCACTACCAGTTTTTGTCAACGGTGAGATTAATTACTTCTGTTTTTCACATTTTTTTGTTTCATATGTAATGATTTTTATGCACATTTATCCTTATGCGGTATTATATTATTACTTACCACTTGCAGAAGTGGGAATCTTCTCGACTGAGATAAAATGTTTTTTACGCAAACAGAACCCCGTTATATTCAAACTGCAATATAACGGGATTCTTTCTGTTCTACAATGATGTCAATGGATATATTGTCTGTGTTTTATTTTTTCAGCGGATATTTCGCGGTCAGTTCATCTACGATCGCACGTGCTTTTGTTACGCCCTCATCGCCTTCTTTGATGACGATGGAAATTGCTTCTGCGATCTTGTCCATATCCTCTGTATTCATGCCTCTGGATGTAACAGATGGTGTTCCGAGACGGATACCGCTTGTGACAAACGGAGATTTCGGATCGTTCGGGATCGTATTTTTATTAGCTGTAATATGAGCCTCATCCAGAAGTTTCTCGATGGCTTTTCCGGTCAGGTCAAATGGTGTCAGGTCTACCAGCATCAGATGGTTGTCTGTACCATCGGATACGATCTTGATGCCACGGTTCTTCAGACCGTTGCACAATGCCTGTGCGTTATCTACAATACCCTGCTGATATGTCTTGAAGCAGTCCTGCAATGCCTCTTTGAAGCATACGGCTTTTGCTGCGATGACATGCATCAGCGGTCCGCCCTGAATACCCGGGAATACGGCTTTGTTGAAGTTGAAGTTATTTTTCTCCATGGATTCTTTGGATACCAGGATCATACCGCCTCTCGGTCCGCGCAGTGTTTTGTGTGTCGTAGTGGTAACGACGTCTGCATAGTGGATCGGGCTTGGATGAAGTCCTGCTGCCACCAGACCTGCGATATGTGCCATATCTACCATCAGGTATGCGCCGCATTTGTCTGCAATCTCACGGAAACGAGGGAAATCAATGGTTCTCGCATAAGCACTTGCACCGGCAATGATCATTTTCGGTTTGCACTCCATCGCGATCTCTTCTACTTTGTCATAATCAATGAATCCTTCATCGTTGACCCCATAAGGTACGATGTGGAAATAAGTACCTGAAAAGTTGACCGGGCTTCCGTGTGTCAGATGTCCGCCGTGATCCAGGTTCATACCCATCACAGTGTCACCCGGCTGAAGCAGTGCAAACTGTACTGCCATATTTGCCTGTGCACCGGAGTGCGGCTGTACGTTGACATACTCTGCGTCAAATAACTCTTTTGCACGCTCGATTGCAAGATTCTCTACGATATCTACACACTGACATCCGCCGTAATAACGTTTTCCCGGATATCCTTCTGCATATTTATTTGTCATGATGCTTCCCTGTGCTTCCATAACTGCATCACTGACCCAGTTCTCGGATGCGATCAGCTCGATATGGCTGTTCTGACGGTCCATCTCCGCTTCGATCGCTGCTGCCACGTCTGCATCAACTACTTTTAACTCTTCTAAATTCATCACTTTTTCCTCCTGCCGCATAGGTCAACTCTGTTGTCTGAGGTTTTTTCTTTCTGTCAGACAACTTAATTGTTATCATAGCTTAGATTATGCATAAATGCAAGAGTAAAAAATTATTCCTCATGCATCTGGTCGTATCCTCGCGGAGCGTTTTTATGTAACAGGAATATTACGTAGTAATTTCCTATTACATAAAAAATCCCACTCACACGGGCAGAGTCCTGCCAGTGCAAGTGGGATTTTCGGGTGGAATGAATTCTAGTTACGTTTGTTCATACGTTACATTATTTTTTATCTTTTGGTTTTTGGTTATAGGATTCAGTTGTTGTTTTTCTTATCTGATTACTATCAGTTTATATGTTATGCATTTGCTGCAAGTGCTTTTCCTGCTGCCTCACAAGCTGCCTGTGCATCTGCATCCGGAGCTTCGTTTGCAATGATACCTTCGGCTTCGATCATCTCAGCGCCTGCACCTGTCATCTGCTCAACCCAGTTGCGCATCCATTCGCCATCTCCCCAGCCATAGGATCCGAATAACAGGATTTTTTTGCCGGATACGTTGCCAAGGATTTCTTCTACAAACGGCTCCATACTGGATTCTTCCAGCTGCTCTGCCCCCATGGACGGGCAGCCAAGTGCAAATGCTTTTACATCTGCGATATCTGCTGCGCCTGCGTTTTCAACCGGAATGATCTTTGCCTCTGCACCTGCTGCTGCAACACCATCCGCTACGCTCTGAGCCATTGCTGCTGTATTTCCTGTACCACTCCAATAAATGATTTTAACTTCTGCCATTTTTTTGTCTCCTTGATTTTATATTTTTTATTTTTTCTGTATACAGATTCCGCTCTTTCACACTTGTATGACTGCTTTGGAATCGATATACAGTTTAAACCTTTTTTATTCTTTTTTTCGTTGTATTAGCCACACTTTTCTGTATTTATTCCGATTGTGGCAATTGCGTGAACGCTTTACCTTATTATCAGCAGGCAATCTCACTCATGTGTTTTCCTGCCATATATTCCATCACAGCACATTCTTTGGCATCATCATATGCCTGAAAAATCTGCTTCGCCTGTGTCACATCACCATAGACTTTCCAATATCCGGTATAGCGGCTTTCCTTTCCCTCATGCCGGATAAATCCTCTGACATCCTCCAACGGATAGCCGAGAAATATGCCCATTTCATGGGGATAATGCTCCATCCCCCGGGCCGACAGGGAAACGCGCGCCCCAAGATGATTCAGACAGGCTTCTGCCTGCGTACTTTCATATCCGTACTGCTGTAAAAATACAGCCACCTGCGGATCTTCCAGACACTGCTGCACCTCTGCTTCCCGGTATACATATACCACGGCACGTCCTGCTCCCTGGCACAGACATTTGACCCGGATCCCGGTACCCCGGAATGCGGAGCGTACAAATCTCAGGTAAGCCGCCGGAACGGTAAACATACTTGACATTTTTATATCTTTTAAAACCGGTGCACAATGCAGAATGATCTGCATCATGAGGCTTTCTGTGACTTTCCTGCTGGAAAGCTGGTTTAATACGGCTTCAGTTGGCATTTGCTGTCCTCCTCTCTGCTCTTTTTAATATCTCGTTTAATGCGCTGGCGCTGCTGCTGTGGGAACGTTCCACTATGATATTCTTGCGTTCTGCTTCTGCCACGGCACAATGTACCATCTTATGAGAAACGGTGGAGGTAAAGAGAATCAGCAGATCCGGACTTCCGATTTTGTTTTTCAGATCTGTTTTCATTTTCGTAAATACTTTTGCCTTACATTTGTACTGTTTGCAGATCTGTTTGTACTGTGTTTCCATTCTTTCGTGTCCTCCGATAATTACGATACTCATGTTAGCCTCCTTCATCTATTATTAGTATTTCCTAACCGCAATTTTTAAAAGAAAGCGGATTTCCTGGTTATCCGCTCATTTTTTATGTAGTTAGTATAAATTAACCCTCTTGTTTCGTCAAGAGGGTTAATGATTATATTTTTTCATTTTGTTTCTTCGTTTTTATCAACCTCTGATATAATGTCCGGATTTTCCGCCGTCTTTTTCCAGAAGTAAAATATCTTTGATCACCATGCCGCGATCTACTGCCTTGCACATGTCATAAATGGTCAGCAATGCTGCGGATACGGCGTGCAATGCTTCCATCTCGATCCCGGTCTTTCCGGTAGTCCGCACAGATGCGATGGCTTCGATCTCTGCATCTTCCGGATACAGTTCAAAATGAATATCCACACCGGTCAACAGCAGCGGATGGCACATCGGAATGATCTCCCAGGTCTTTTTCGCTGCCATGACACCTGCTACCTGCGCTACGGCGAGCACATCTCCTTTTTTGATTTTGCCGTCTGTGATCAGCGCAAAAGTCTCCGGCTGCATACAGATCCGGCCGGAAGCCACGCCGATCCGCTTGGTATCTGCTTTTTCTGAGACATCCACCATTTTGGCTCTGCCCTGCTCATTGATATGTGTTAATTCTGCCATTTTTTTCTCCTTGCATTTTAGATGTACTCTCGGAATCTTTTAAATGAAAAATTCTGAGAGTACATTTAATACCATTCAAATTGTTTACGATAACGTTATTTTCCAAATCCACAGTTTGGGAACGTACAGACCTCACAGTTCAGGCACAAACCGCCCTCACCCAGTCTTGCAATATCTTCCGCGGTAATCTCATCCTCTGCCATCACTCTTGGCAACACCAGATCAAAGATTGTGCGTTTTGCATACATGACACATCCCGGCAGACCGAGGATTGGAATTACTCTTCCATCTGCTTCGTTCGTATAATAGGAAACAAGCATCATCGCTCCCGGAAGCACCGGTGCACCGTAGCTGACAATCCTTGCTCCGGTTGCCATGATGGCACCCGGGGTACAATCATCCGGATCCACGCTCATGCCACCGGTACAGATGATCAGGTCTGCGCCTGCCGCGATCTGCTTTTGAATAGCTTCCAGAATATGTGTCTTCTCATCGTCCACATAGATCTGACCGATTTCTTCGGATGGAAAAGCTGCCAGTTTCTCCCGGATGACCGGACTGAACGTATCTTTGATACGTCCTTTGAACACTTCACTTCCGGTGGTCACAATCGCATACTTTTTCTTTTTATATGGTTTGATCGTAAAAATCGGCTCCGTGCCGCCCGCTTCCTTTGCACGTTCCATTTTTTCTTTTTCAATGATCAGTGGAATGATTCTCGTTCCTGCCAGTTTATCCCCGGCACGCACCGGGAAATCGCCATGCCTGGAGGCGATCATCATCTCCCCCAGACTGTTGACTGCAACCAGCGCTTCACGGTTGATTTTCAGCAATCCGTCTGTATCCGCAATGAGTTCGATCTTTCCTTCTTTGATATCGGAAGGATGCATATGCTCACCGGCACAGATTTCATACAGAATCTCCGCTGCTTCATTTTCATGCCACATCGTGTCATCCTTTTCCCATACATACAGATGCTCTTTCCCTACGGAAAGCAGCACCGGAATGTCCTCTGCGGTCACAATATGTCCTTTGCGGAATACTGCATCTTTGGTCACCCCCCGGATGATCTGAGTAATATCATGGCAGAGTACATGCCCTACCGCATCTTCTGTTTTTATCAGTTTCATAATATCCTGTCTCTCCTGTCACCTGTTTTTTACCATTCATACATGTTTTTGTTCTGAATGAACTTATACCTATATTTATACCTATGATTCTATTTTCTATTACTTTCTTGCGCACTCGGCATCGTTACCAAGCAGAATATCCAGCCCATGCTTTAAGGATGGCAGAATATAACTCAATGCTTCATCCACAGCCTTCGGACTGCCCGGCAGATTGACGATCAGTGTCTCGCCACGGATGCCCGCCGCTGCTCTCGACAGCATCGCCCGCTCTGTGATCGTCAGCGAATATTGCAGGATTGCCATGGGAATTCCCGGCACTTCCCGCTCGATCACTGCCTTTGTTGCCTCCGGTGTCACATCCCGTTTGGAAAAACCGGTTCCGCCTGTGGTCAGGATCAGCTGGATATCATCATTGCACATGGCGATCATTTCACCCTGCAGCATCTGCTGATCATCCGGCAGGATTACTTTCTTTCTAACGGTATAGCCCTGGGCTTCCATAATCTCTGCGATTCTGGCTCCGCTGCGATCTTCCCGCTCTCCCAGATACCCCTTGTCACTGGCTGTAATAATTCCTACATTCATGTATTGTACTCCTCTGTTATCTGAATCCTATATTGCATTTCCCTGTTTTTCAGTATACCACACGAATACACTTATGTCACGATATACAAAAGGTCTGAGTCCACCTGTGCTTCCACAAGGGTGGATAAATGACCTTCTGCTATCTGTAACGAAAAAAAGAACCGGAGGCTCAGAAAATCATACAAGCGGACGTTTTCGTCTGCGGTATTCTTTTCTGAGCCTCCGGCCCAACACAACCTTATGGTTTATCTCATGGTGATGTATCCACGATAATTTGCAAGGTTGTTGCTTGGTGTATAATCAGCAACTGCTGCACTGCAAACATTGTGGTATGGTTTCAGGAACGGGAAAGCATCCTGCTGAGCCCATGACGGTTTCTCAAGTGCTTTCATGTCATCTACCATTACTTTGTACCATCCGGACTGATTCTCAAACCAGATTTCAAGTACCCAATCCATTACGCATCCGTTGATGTCTTTCTTTACGGCACTTGCAAGTACACGTGTACACTCCGGAGCTGCCTGAAGAATCGGAACTACTTTCTCAAATAACCATTTCTCTCCCTCTGCTTTGTCTACGCCTTCCGGGAAACCGATGGTCATATTGAAACGATAGTTTGCGCCGTCCTCGATCGTACGTCCTTTTCCTTTCAGGTCTTTCTCCCACCACATCGGAAGGAATGCAAAGATAAATGGATTTCCTTCTGCATTGTTGGATTTACGGGCTGCATTTCCTGCATCTCCGTCAGAATCGATCTGAGCGTCTGTATGAGCTGCTGCCGGGATCTGTCCCTGCCATACAAGTACGTCCATCGGGAATGTCTCAGCGATTGCTTTGATCTCAAGACGAGGATCAAGGTCGCTTACTAACCAGTGATGCTCTGTCAGCTGCATTCTTGCGTATCCGAAACGATCACCCTGTGGTGGAATCGGGAAGGACGGATAAAATGCATATTTGGTAACATACGGCTCAAACTGAGAGATGCTGTCCGGAACATGTACTTTATAAAGCCATCTCTGAAGTTTTGGTCTGTAGTCTTCGCTTACGCAGTCAACGTAGATAAGACTTCTCATTGGTTCGAATTTGAAATCTGCCATTTCTAAATACCCTCTTTTCTCTTATTTCTATAACTTATATCAGACGGGAACCATTATTTGTCCCCGCCTGTTATAAACTTTATGGAATTTATTTCTGTTTGGATGGAGCTGGTGTCGGCTCGCATACTGCTGTATAATGCTCTTTACGTTTTTTGAACTCAGGATCTTTGTAAAGGTTCATCAGACGACCCTCATTCTCAAAGATATCCTGTCCATGTAAGAATTTACCGGAAAGAATGTCATGTGCATGATGCTCTGTAGCCGGATCATATTTGAATTTGAATGCTCCGTCAACGATCTCCAGTGTTCCCTCAAGACCACACAGCTCACATACGCAGTGTGTTGTACCCGGGTAGATGTAGAAGTTATTACCCTGGCAATGCGGGCAAGCGCCTTCTTTGCCTTTCCAGAGAGAAGTTTTCTCGGATCCTTCGATCTGCATATCTTCATCAATGATCTGCTGTGCAGCATCTGCAAGGTTACGTCCGATTTCTTTCATACGCTCAACTTTGTCATCCTGCATGATAACGTCTTTACACCAGGAGAAGAACTCGTTGTTTACTACTTTCCATCCCGGACTTAAAGCGAACATCGCATGATCTGTCTCACAACGAACTGCCCAGTCAGATCCACCGATTCCTACGAAAGAAAGTGCTTTCTGACGGAAGTATCTTGGATTCAGACCTTCTTTTCCAGCTTCTTTGAGTTTTCCATCGAGCATTTTCATCATACCTGTATCATGTCCCGGTCCCATACGATCTGTGATGGAATGATATAAACCGGTTGCACCGGACTCAAAAATCGGATCTACGAAGAGAACTCCATCTGCCTCGACAACTTTCTCATAGAAAGCTTTGAAATCATCCTGACGGGAGCAGATCATTCCTTTGCCCATTACAAGGCCACGGGAACAGGCAACACAACCGGAGCAGTACTGGATATCCCAGTCAAGAAGGTGGATAAATTCGATCTCTGCACCTTTTTCTTTTGCTGCTTCCAGAGCCACACGACACATTGTGTCATTGTTACCGTTTTTTGTTCCAAGTGAAACACCTAAAATTTTCATACTTGTCCTCCTTTAATTTACCTGCATACATTTGATTTAGATATAATACGTTTTCCCATATTGTAAAAATACGTTTGCATTTTCCTCACGAAGCGAATGTCATATTTCTGCAGCATCATGCAACATTACTCTTATTGTCACTCTTATGATGAAACCAAACCTATGTGTCAAAATCCTATCCTATTTCTATTTCATCGCCTGTTTTCGTGCACAGCAAATGTTTGTAACCGTTCTGGTTTTACCAGCTGACCAGTTACTCGTATTATATCACAATCTTGCTTTTCTTTGTGTATTTTTATTATAAATTTATCTTATTTTTTAGTCAAATGTACATTTTGCATCAAAAAGCCCCGGGAATTCTCCCGGGGCTCTTATAACGCGTATATTATTTAACAAATTTTCATGAAAAATCAGCTGTATTCCATTTTTGTTATGCAAAAAGTGGATTACTGGCTTTTTGTACCTGTTTTAATACATAAGCTGACATATTTATCTCAGAATCACCGCACATCTTCGCGGAGTGTTTATCTCAGGAAACCGTTGACAATCTGCTCTTCTGCCTCTTCCTCTGTCAGCCCCAATGTCATAAGTTTGATGATCTGCTCACCGGCGATTTTTCCGATGGCTGCCTCATGGATCAGCGCTGCGTCCAGATCATTGGCCTCCAGCTGCGGAATTGCAAGAATCCGTGCTTTGTCCATAATAATGGCATCACACTCGGTATGACCGCTGCATGGTGCATTTCCGATGATCCTGGAATCAAATTTCTGATAGGAGGTATCTTTTGCCACGGAACGGGAAATGACATCTGCACTGGCTCCCTCACCATTCAGGCTGACGGAATATCCACTGACTGCATGCTGGTCACCATGTGTCATCAGACGCTCACGGACTACCAGCTTGGCACCTGCTGCCAGTTCTGCCTTCGTATCACGCTCCGTAGAATCCACACCTTTGATCTGGACCATTTCCATCTCCATGTAGCTTCCTTCTTCCATATACACTTCCGTGCCCGGATTCAGGATACGTTTTCCTTTTCCGTCACCTGCACCATAATGTTTTTCCACATATTTTACTTTTGCATTTTTCTCGATGAAGAAACGGTGGATACCATCATGCTCTGCATCCTGATCCCCACAGTTGTCGATACCACAGCCAGCTACGATGACCACGTCACTGCCTTCTCCGATATGGAAATCGTTATAAACCATCTCTTTCATGCCGCTCTGGCTCAATACAACCGGAATGTGTACACTCTCGTTTACGGTACCCGGTTTGATATAGATGTCGATACCGCTGACATCTGTCTTGGATACAATATCAATATTTGCCGTTGTATTTCTGGCTGCCATCTGACCGTTTGCACGGATGTTGTAAGCTCCCTCCGGAACTCCATGCAGATCAGCGACTTCCGCCAGAAGTCTTTTCTGAATCTCATCCATCATATCTATCTAATCCTCGTTCTTTCCTATATATTCATAGATTGGCTAAATTTCAACTAACACCATTCGTTATTCATTTTTTATCACTTCTTATTCCTAATACCATTAAGGTTTCTCTTTTCAACTAACAGTGTTAGTCCTTTATTCACAATATAGATTTTTACTTGTTAAATTTATCACACATATTCACTGCGGAAGATGTTCCCAGCAACTGCGGAAGTATCTCATCCTTCGGACCGTGATTGATGATCTGTCCTGCAGAGATCACTACAATCTCATCTGCAATATCAAGGATACGCTCCTGATGAGAAATGATCAGGATAGAACCGTCTTTTGTTTTTTCCTGCATACGCTCAAATACCTGAATCAGATTCTGGAAGCTCCACAGATCAATACCAGCCTCCGGCTCATCAAATACGGAAAGCTGTGTACCTCTTGCCAGTACCGTAGCAATTTCGATACGTTTTAACTCACCGCCGGAAAGGCTCGCATTTACTTCACGATTGATGTAATCCTTCGCACAGAGTCCTACTTCAGACAGATACTGACAGGCATCTGCTGCGCTCATTCTGCGTCCTGCTGCCATACGGATCAGATCCAGCACCTGAATTCCTTTGAATCGTACCGGCTGCTGAAAAGCAAAACTGATACCCATTTTTGCTCGTTCCGTAATACTTTTTTCTGTAATGTCCTCACCGTTAAATAAAATCTGACCGGAAGTTGGTTTCTCGATACCAACAATTAATTTTGCTAGGGTGGATTTTCCACCGCCGTTCGGTCCTGTAATGACTACAAACTTGTTGTCGTCAATTTTCAGATTAATTCCTCTGATAATCTCTTTTTGTGCTTTTTCGTCTGATACTTCAAAAGACACATTTTTCAATTCCAGCATCTTGTTTCTCTCTTTCTGTTTTTTTAATCATTCCATTCCGTCTTTTTCGGAATTTTTTATTTCCATATCGGATTTTGGTTTTTATATCCTAGCGTTTTTCTTGGTTTTCCAGTAAACGCAAAGAGCAGTGAAAAGACTTTTGTCCTCTCACTGCTCATATTTTTTAATTTTCATACACTTTTCATGCATGTTGCCTGCTATTTTTTCTGCAGTATCATCATATCAATGCACGAACGAAAACAGCATATCTTAGTCCAGTGGTCTTCTCGGAATAATGACCGCTGCCAGAAGATAGATCAGTAATCCGCTTCCTGCTGCAAATGCAAGTACCACCCAGATCAGTCGGATGATCGTCGGATCGATACCAAGAAACTCTCCAAGACCGCCGCATACGCCACACAATACTTTATTGTCCTCTGATTTGTATAATTTTTTATTCATTCTTTATCCCTCTTCTGATTTACCTTCATACAGAAAATTACTGTATGTCTCCTGCGCATTTCTGATATATTTTACTATATAAGTATTTTTTTCGCAAGAAGATTCTGTGCCTTTGACTTCACTTAACCATCTGGTGAATCTGAATTTACTGTTCTTCCATGCAGATTTATTGCAATTCTCCGGTTTCAAAAAATTCCGGCCTGTGAAAATCCGGTTCCGGCACATCTACCGGCGAATAACTTGCATAATGAATCTGTTCGGCATTACCGCCTTCACACACTTTGTAAAAGTTACAGGCAATTTTGGTACCGGCAATTTGCGGAATCGGACCACCAATTTCTTCCAGCAGTTCTAACGGCAGAAAGAAACAGATTTTCCAGCAATTCTTTTCAATGACCGCCTGCGGCTGACAAATTTTGATCTGCTCTTCTGTGAAAAATGTCCGATCCGCACGCTCTGTCCCAGACTGTATCAATGTGGCTCCGTTTGCATTCATCTCCACATTGACATACAAAGGTGTCTCTTCTGGCCAGAAACCAAGAAATGCCTCCATTCCACTGTCCTGGCTCACCGGATCGTTCATTTTGAGATAGGTCCGGAGCGGATCTGCTTCTTCACAGGTCATTTCCACCAGAAATCCATGCTCTTTCCAACAGGCAATTTTTCCATATGTTTTTGGAATTGCTTTTGTCCCCCATAAAAGATGTGTGATTTCAAATGTTTCACACTGTGCAAATTGTTCTTTTTCGTCTATGATTTTTATATTCATTCTTTATCGTCCCCCAATCAATACTGTTTTTCCCTCAAATGCAAATCCATAATGATGAATCTGCTCCGGTTTTATATGAAGCTCCAACAACTCCGCATCATACTGTTTTTTCTGAATCTGCATTAATGCCGCCTGTACAGTTTCCTGCAAAGATTCCTCTTCTTCCGGATCATGCACCTTAAATTCCAACACATACGCCTGTTCTGTGAAATCCCGCGGAATCAGCATCACATCATATCTACCATATCCACTTTCCCGGTTCGATTTCAACACATATTGTTCCCGAAGTTCTGCCAGCAATCCAAGTACAAATCCATGATAAAATCGTTCCGGCTGTGCCTTTCCCGATGGATGCCGTCCGGTATCAAAGCTGCTGAATGTAACCTGTGCCACATCATTCATATATACATTCATCTCTTTCAGATTTCCCTGCAGCAATGCCTGAACAAACGCATTATAGTTACAATCTGAAGCCGAAAACCAGCTTTTAAACATTCCGGTAAACATTCCAAGTGTTTCCAGATTTGTGATTTTCAGATGATACCACGGTTCCAGCAAAATGCCACGTTGTTCCACTTCCAACACTTTCAGATATCCACTGGCAAGCAGCAGACTCCAAATTGCATTTTTATCCTGCTGTAACTGTTCGAAAACAATCTGTTCATCAAAGGTAACCAAAATCTCTTTTTCCTGCAAAAGAATTTCCATTTTTTCTTTCATATCGGTTGCTGATTGCTGAATCAGGCTGTTGATCAGCGTGTTGGAACTGGTCGCTGCCCAGTACGCCCCGATTTTCTTTTTATCCAGATAATTTGTGATTGACCATGGATTATAAATATCCGTATGATTACCAAATGTAAATCCATCATACCACTGTTTCACCAGTTCTTTTTTATCTGCCAGGCCAAATTCTTCCAATGCCTGAAATACTTCCTGTTCTGTGAAACCAAAATAAGTGGCATATTCATCCGACGTTGTCGTGATCACATTCAAATTATTCAGATCAGAAAAAATAGACTGCTTTGATACCCGTGTGATTCCTGTCAAAACTGCACGTTCCAGATATGGATTTGATTTGAATGTCGCATTGAAAAGACTTCTTAAAAAAGAGGTAAACGTATCCCAATAACCGTGTACATATGCCTCCTGCATGGGCGTATCATATTCATCTAACAGCACAATCACTTTTTTCCCGTAATAGCGATACAGATACTGGCACAATAAATTGATTGAAAATGAACTTTCCGCATCTTCCATATACATCGATACGTTTCGATACATTGCTTTCTCATTTTCACTAAGCAAATTTCCATCCAGAAGATAGCGGTGTTCCTCATATAACCGTGCAATCTGCATATTGATCTGTTTTTTCACCTCTGATAACTGATCTGCTTTCACTGCCGCAAAACTCAGGAAAAGTACAGGATACGTGCCCTGCAATCCCCTCCATTTTTCTTCGGTCCAGATAGAAAGACCTTCAAACAAATCTCCTCTGTCAGCATACTGATTTGAAAAAAAACATTTTAGCATATCCATATTCAGAGTTTTTCCAAAACGTCGCGGACGTGTGATCAATGTAATATCATCCTGTGATTCCCACCATGCCCGGATCAAGTCCGTTTTATCAATATAAAAACTGTTCTGTTCTCTCAGACTCGCAAAATCCTGTTTTCCTATACTGACTGTTTTTGTCATCTCAGTGCTGCACCTGCCTTTCTGTATTGTTATCAGTATAACATTGCGTTTCCAGAAACACAACGGCACATAGCAAAATATGTCCTATAGTAAAATATCAAAATGTGCTATCATAACTTTCATAAGAAAAGCTATAAATAGCACATTTTTCAGCTATATCATTACCGATACAAGGATTTTATTCTTTTTATTTTTTTATTTACTGATTTCATCCGTCTCAAGGGCTGTAGACGATACATTTCTTTCAAAATAATCTTGCTCCTGATGTATTTTCTACATTTTGCACATATACAATAATATGAAAGCACGGAGCAATCCGTATAATCAAGATTTGGGTGTTTTGACACCCAAATCATATGATTACAGTTTCTAAAACTTTCAGGAAAGGAATCCACTACCTTGAATAATGAAAAATTAGAAAATCTCCTGAATCTTGCATTGAACGCCACACCGGAAGAACGTGAAAAATCTTTAGAACTGAATATTGGATATGATACTACTTCCCGCAGTTGGGAAGTGATTGTGAAAGCCTCCGGTGGCTTTGATATGCTTCCGGAGCTGTTTCCACAGATCACGATCCATCCGTTATTAAATGGATATGGCATTCTGACAGTACCTGCCGATCTTCTGGATGCCTTATCAGAACGCCCGGAAATTGAATACATGGAAAAACCGAAACGGCTTTTTTTTGCTGTCAATAGCGGGCGATCGGCTTCCTGTATCACGCCACTTCAGACAACACCTGCTCCAGAACGAAACAATCTCTATGGTTCCGGTATCATCACTGCCATCATCGACTCCGGCATTGACTACGCCCACCCGGATTTCTGCAACGCAGACGGCACCACCCGGATCCTTGAACTCTGGGATCAGAGCCTTGACCGCATTTTCACGCAAGCTGAAATCAACGAAGCCCTGCAGGCACCCTCGTCTCAGGAACGATACCAACTTGTCTCAAGCCGGGACTTATCCGGCCACGGCACACATGTAGCCGGAATTGCTGCCGGAAACGGACGTGCATCGAACAGCCAGTACCGCGGTGTTGCCCCGCTAAGTTCCCTTTTGATCGTAAAACTTGGCATTTCCGATCCGGATGGTTTTCCCCGCACTACGGAACTGATGCGTGCGGTAGATTATGTCCTGCAAAAAGCGTTTTCATGGCAGATGCCCGTGGCCATTAACTTAAGTTTTGGCAATAATTACGGTTCCCATGACGGTGCAACCCTGCTGGAAACTTACCTTGATAATGTATCTTCTTACTGGAAGTCCTGCATTGTCACCGGCACCGGAAACGAAGGTGCTTCCCGGATTCACACTTCCGGATCATTTCTCACAAATAGTTCCCCCGTCACCATTCCATTTTCGGTCAGTGATTATGAATCCGGACTGAATCTTCAGCTCTGGAAATCTTACGCGGATGAAATTGAAGTAACCCTGCGCCATCCGAACGGCACGATTGTCGGGCCATTTCAGGAACGGCTTGGCACCTATCGATTTAGCGCCGGAACGACCGAACTTCTGGTGTATTACGGCAAACCAAGTCCCTACAGCATCAGCCAGGAAATCTATCTGGATTTTCTTCCCCGGGGAAGCTACATAGATGCTGGTATCTGGGAACTGACGCTTAATCCCCGCCGCATCACCGCCGGTTCCTATGACCTGTGGCTTCCGGGGCAGTCCGTAATCGGCAGCGGCACCGGATTCTTATATCCGACAGAAAACACTACGCTCACGATTCCCTCTACTGCTGCCAAAGTCATTTCGGTAGGTGCCTATAATGCTGCTTTCAACAGTTATGCCGCCTTTTCCGGGCGTGGATTTACCCGGATGGAACACCGGATCAAACCGGATCTGGCAGCTCCCGGCGTCAATATCATTTCTACCGCTCCCGGCGGTGGCTATACATCAAAAAGTGGTACTTCCATGGCCGCTCCTTTTGTCACAGGAAGCTGTGCCCTGCTGATGGAATGGGGGATTGTGCGAGGCAATGATCCCTACCTGTACAGTGAAAAAGTAAAAGCTTACCTGATTCGGGGCACAAAAAAACTGCCTGCCTTCACGGAATACCCCAATCCCTATATCGGATGGGGCACTCTGTGTACGGCAGACAGTATACCAACTTAAAATGCACAGTGATTCTAATAAGAATACGTCAGCTTACACTGATCAGAATCACGCGCCAAGTTTCACCTACGTTCAACTCGAATTTACTGCTCTGTTACAGTTACTTTTACTTTATCAAGATGCCAGATATCATCTACATACTCCTGAATGGTTCTGTCAGAAGAGAATTTTCCAACATGTGCCACATTCAGCATAACGAGTTTTGCCCAGCCTTTCTCGTCTCTGTAAGCTTTCTCCACACGCTCCTGAGCCTCTGCATAAGAACGGAAGTCTTTCAGGCAGAAGTAAGTATCAGCGAACTGTGTGCACTGTGTATTGAGCAGTGAGTTGTACAGATCACGGAACAGCTCTGTATCATTTCCGGAATAGAATCCGTTGATGAGCTGCATCAATACCTGACGGATTTCCTGATCCTGATTAAAGATATCCATCGGATTGTAATCGCGGTTCTGCTCATGCGCGATGACTTCATCGGAACTCATACCAAAGATAAACATATTCTCTTTGCCGACTTCCTCAGCCATCTCTACGTTTGCACCGTCCATTGTTCCAATTGTTGCAGCACCGTTTAACATAAATTTCATGTTACCGGTTCCGGATGCTTCTTTACTTGCAGTAGAAATCTGCTCGCTGACATCTGCTGCTGCAAAGATCCACTCAGCATTGGATACTTTATAATCTTCGATAAATACAACTTTCAGCTTGTTGTCAATACTTGCATCATGGTTGATCACCTCAGCTACAGCGTTGATCAGCTTAATCGTCAGTTTTGCATTTTTGTAACCGGCAGCTGCTTTTGCACCAAAGATGAAGGTTCTTGGATAGAATTCCATATCCGGATGCTCTTTGATCTTGTTGTACAGATACATAACATGAAGAATGTTCATCAGCTGACGTTTGTACTCATGCAGACGTTTTACCTGTACATCAAAGATGGAACGCGGATCTACTTCAATGCCGTTGTGCTCCTGGATGTATTTTGCAAGACGCAGCTTGTTCTGATATTTGATCTGCATGAATTCCTGCTGTGCTTTTGGATCATCTACATAGACAGCAAGTTTTTCCATGTGGCTTAAATCTGTGATCCAGTCGTTTCCGATCTTGTTGGATACCCACTCAGCCAGCAGCGGATTTCCGTGATACAGGAAACGACGCTGTGTGATACCGTTTGTCTTGTTGTTAAATTTCTGCGGGAATAACTCGTAGAAATCTTTTAACTCCTGTTTTTTCAGGATTTCTGTATGCAGTCTCGCTACACCGTTTACAGAGTAACCTGCAACGATGGCAAGGTGTGCCATTTTGACCTGTCCGTCATGAATGATCGCCATTTTGTCTTTTTTATACTGATTTCCCGGATATTCCTCTTCTACTTCCAGAAGGAATCTGCGGTTGATCTCCTCAACGATCTGATAAATACGCGGAAGCAGACGGGAGAAGATTTCAATCGGCCATTTTTCCAATGCTTCTGCCATGATGGTATGGTTGGTGTATGCACAGGTCTTTGTTGTGATCGCCCATGCCTCATCCCAGGTCAGACCTTCCTCATCCAGAAGGATTCTCATCAGCTCTGCAACTGCTACGGTTGGGTGTGTATCGTTCATCTGGATGGTTACTTTCTCAGAAAGTTTGTGGATATCCGGATGATATTTTTTATAACGGGCTACGGCACGCTGTACACTGGCAGATACGAAGAAATACTGCTGTTTCAGACGCAGCTCTTTACCCTGGATATGGTTGTCGTTCGGATAGAGAACTTCTACCAGGTTTCTTGCAAGGTTTTCCTGCTCAACGGCTTTTCTGTAATCACCTTTGTCAAAGGAATCCAGCTCAAAACATTCCATCGGCTCAGCATCCCAGATCATCAGTGTGTTTACCATATTGTTGTTGTATCCAACGATCGGCATATCATACGGAACAGCCAGTACGGACTGATAATTTTTCTGAACGAATTTTGTCCGTCCGTTCTCATCCGGCTCAGCCTGTACATAACCACCGAATTTGACTTCAAAAGAATGCTCCGGTCTGCGCAGCTCAAAAGGATAACCGTTTTTCAGCCAGTTATCCGGTACTTCCACCTGATAACCGTCTTTGATCTTCTGTTTGAACATACCGTAACGATAACGGATACCACATCCGTAAGCAGCGTAACCAAGCGTAGCAAGGGAATCCATAAAACATGCAGCCAGACGGCCCAGACCACCGTTTCCGAGTGCCGGATCCGGCTCCTGATCTTCGATCATATTCAGATCAAATCCGATTTCATCCAGTGCTTCTTTTACTTCCTTGTATGCGGTCAGATTGATCAGGTTGTTACCGAGGGCACGACCCATCAGAAACTCCATAGACATGTAATATACCATCTTCGGATCTTCTTTGTCGAACGTCTGCTGGGTAGCAAGCCAGTTGTCAATGATAACATCTTTTACAGCATAAGACACCGCCTGGAAGACTTCCTGTTCGGAAGCCTCCTCCATGGTTTTGCGGTAAAGTGTTTTCACATTGTCTTTTACACATTTAATGAATTCTTTTTTGTCAAATAAAATATTTTTCATTACTGTTTTTCCACTCCTAACTCAACCTTGTGGCCGTTGATATTCCACTCTTTCTGGTAGCCTTCTAATGCGCCTTCTTTGATATCTACCGCAAGTACTTCACTCTGAATTTCTTCTTTGTGTGCTGCAAATACTTCACAGATTGTTTTCTCTGCTTTGAAGGAAAGGACGATCTTATCCATTACTTCAAATCCTGCCTCTTTACGCATTGTCTGTACCTTACTGATGATCTCGCGGACAAAGCCTTCCTCAATCAGCTCCGGTGTCAGTTTTGTATTCAGTACAACAGTGATGTCATTTCCGGTCTCAGTAGCAAATCCTTCTGTCTGAGCTACGGAAATCAGTAAGTCTTCTTCTGTCAGAACGATGCTCTCGTCCACTTCAGATAAAGTGATGGAACCTTCTTTTTTCAGCTGTGCCATTGCTGCGTGTCCGTCAATGTTTTCCAGGGCAGCTTTGATCTTGCCCAGGAATTTACCATATTTCGGTCCTACGGTACGAAGCTGCGGTTTGAAGCTGTAATTTGTATATGCACTGACATCCTCGATAAAGCTTACTTTCTTGATATTCAGCTCATCCTCGATGATCTCCACAAAGAACTCCGGTACTTCAAACGGTGCTTTTACATACATATCGCCAATCGGCTGTCTGTTTTTGATATTTGCACTGTTTCTTGCCGCACGGCCAAGTACAACGATTTTCAGTACTTCTGCCATATTTTTCTCAAGTTCCGGATTGATCATTGCCTCGTCAACAACCGGGAAGTCACACAGATGGATACTTTCCGGAGCATCTTTATCAATACTTCTTACCAGGTTCTGGTAAATATCTTCTGTCATGAACGGAATCATCGGAGCAGCTGTCTTGCAGATCGTTACCAGTGCGGTATACAGTGTCATATACGCATTGATCTTATCCTGCTCCATGCCTTTTGCCCAGAAACGCTCACGGCTTCTTCTTACATACCAGTTACTCATATCATCTACGAAATCCTGCAGTGCTCTTGCAGCTTCCGGAATTCTGTAATTTCCAAGGTTGTCATCGACTGCCTTTACCGTAGAATTCAGTCTGGACAGCAGCCATTTATCCATAACGGATAATTTATCATATTCCAAATTATATTTTGTTGCATCAAACGCATCAATGTTTGCATACAGAACGAAGAATGCGTAAGTATTCCACAGTGTACCCATGAATTTACGCTGTCCTTCCATAACGGCTTTTCCGTGGAAACGGTTTGGCAGCCATGGAGCAGAATTGATATAGAAATACCAGCGGATGGCATCTGCGCCATATTTCTGCAGTGCGTCAAACGGATCAACTGCATTTCCTTTGGATTTACTCATCTTCTGTCCGTTCTCATCCTGTACATGTCCCAGAACGATAACGTTCTCGTATGGTGCTTTGTTAAATAACAGTGTGGACTCTGCCATCAGGGAATAGAACCATCCTCGTGTCTGGTCTACTGCCTCTGAAATGAACTGAGCCGGGAACTGCTGCTCAAATACTTCTTTATTTTCAAACGGATAATGATGCTGTGCAAATGGCATTGCTCCGGAGTCGAACCAGCAGTCGATTACTTCCGGTACACGGTGCATGTCTTTGCCACAGTGTGGACACTTGATGGTGACAGCATCGATATACGGACGGTGAAGTTCTACTTCTGCTGCTTTCGGATCCCCACTCTTCTCAGCCAGCTCTGCACGGCTTCCGATGGATTCCATATGACCGCACTCACACTGCCATACGTTCAGCGGAGTTCCCCAGTAACGGTTACGGGAAATACCCCAGTCCTGGATATTCTCCAGCCAGTCACCGAAACGTCCTTTACCGATGGATTCCGGAATCCAGTTTACTGTAGCATTGTTGCGCACCAGATCGTCTTTGACTGCTGTCATTTTGATGAACCAGGATTCTCTTGCATAATAGATCAATGGTGTATCACATCTCCAGCAGTGCGGATAACTATGCTCGAATTTCGGGGCATCAAAGAGCAGTCCTTTTTCTTCCAGATCTTTTAATACCATCGGATCTGCTTTTTTTACAAATACACCCTCATACGGTGTCTCTTTTGTCATCTCACCTTTACCATTTACTAACTGAACAAATGGAAGGTCATATCTGCGTCCTACCTGGGCATCGTCCTCACCAAATGCCGGAGCGATATGAACCACACCGGTACCATCCGTCAGTGTAACGTAATCAGCGCATGTGACAAAGTAGCCTTTTTTGTGCTGTTTCTCGCAGATGTCTACGGCACAGTCAAATAATGGCTCATATTCTTTGTACTCAAGGTCTTTTCCTTTGTATGTCTCAAGTACGTCGTATGCTTTTGTGTCTGTCTCTTCATCTGCCAGTTTGCCAAGAACCGTGTCGCACAGTGCCTCTGCCATATAATAAGTATATCCATCAGCAGCTTTTACTTTCACATAAGTCTCTTCCGGGTTTACACAAAGAGCTACGTTGGATGGCAGAGTCCATGGTGTTGTGGTCCATGCAAGGAAATATGCATCCTCATCTTTTACTTTGAAACGAACCACTGCAGAACGTTCTTTGACATCTTTGTATCCCTGTGCTACCTCATGGGAAGACAGCGGAGTACCGCAGCGCGGGCAGTAAGGAACGATCTTAAAACCTTTGTATAACAGGCCTTTGTCCCAGATTTTTTTCAGTGCCCACCACTCAGACTCAATAAAGTTATTGTCATAAGTAACATATGGGTTGTCCATATCTGCCCAGAAACCAACGGTTCCGGAGAAATCTTCCCACATGCCTTTGTATTTCCATACAGACTCTTTACATTTTTTGATAAATGGGTCAAGACCGTATTCTTCAATCTGCTCTTTACCGTCAAGGCCAAGTAATTTCTCTACCTCCAGCTCAACCGGAAGTCCATGCGTATCCCATCCTGCTTTTCTCGGAACCATTTTTCCTTTCATGGTCTGATAACGCGGAATCATATCTTTGATAACACGGGTTAATACATGACCGATATGCGGTTTTCCATTTGCAGTAGGCGGTCCGTCATAGAAAGTGTATGTCTCACCTTCTTTACGATTTTCCATACTTTTGCGGAAAATGTCATTTTCTTTCCAGAATTCTTCTGTCTTTTTCTCACGATCCACAAAATTCAGATTTGTTGAAACTTTTTCGTACATTCTGTTCTCCTCATTTCATGTTATATTTCTTTCCTATTTCTTTGCAGATTGTCTCTGCTTATTTATGATTCTCCCAGGAACGCATTTATTATAGAAAAATCAGACTTTCCTTTTTCTATAATTCACAGAAAATTGTATAAAATTTCCTGCAAAATAAAAAGCCTTCGTCCCGAAAAGGACGAAAGCTTTTAACAATCGTTTTAACCACCTGTTCGAAGTACGCGACATATTTGCCGGATACCAGTTCCCTGTAACGGTGGAAACACCGTCAGCTCCTACTCTCTGAAAACAGCTATGATATCTGTATCATTTCATAGAATCATGATCCATATCTACACTGTTTTTTGTTTCAGAACTGCAACTCAGAAGTGATTTTCCACTGAGCGGTACTGATACCGGCTTCCACCGTCCCGGCTCGCTGTGATGCTCCCAGTCAGCGTACTCTCTTCATCATAGTTTTTGCATTTGAATATTTTTTAACAATGCAATTATAAGTATTCGCTTACTGGTTGTCAACCTTGTTTCAGGAAAAATGCTTCTTATTACATAAAATTTCAGTATTTTTTACTTGTGTTATAACTTTTTAGACAGACCAGCTTTGGCTTGTCGATATAATTTCTTTTCCAGGATTCTCCACTGCCTCATCCATCAGAAAAGACAAATAGGCATCCTGAAGTCCTTCACGAAGTGGATAAAACTCTTTTCCTGTCTCTACATATTGTTTCATGTGAGCCAGAAGATCAGTCACTGCAATCTCATCATCATTTATCCGTGCACCCGGAAATGGATTTTCATAAATTCGTTCTCCACGGAAACTGATATATCTGTGACTCCAACCGTCTATATTATAAACTCCATCATCTTCTCTGCGCATCTGCTCGCTTACCGGACGATTCTGATGATCCATGTAACAGATCTGATCTCCCCGAACCTCTCCTCTTGCTCCCTGTATCACCCAGGAACGGCTTCGTATTGGAGAAAAATACTGTTCATCATCAAAATCATAAAATGCAGCTTTTCCATTTTCAAAAATAATATCAATCCGTGCTCGATTTCCGGTTAAGATTTCTCCGGACGTATGCCACCCTGCCCGATCTCTTGTTTTTGTCACTGGAAATTGATACGTTTTTCCACTGATTTTACAATTTTCCATTCCAATTCCAAGGAATTTCCGAAAAATACTAATAGCATGATACCCATGAATGGCTGACATCGATACATTTGAAATCTCTCCAAGAATCCCACTGTCGATCACATTCTGAACCGCTGCATAATATGGTTGCAGAAAATATTGCTCTGTAACCTGAACTTTTCCATGCAAGATTTGAACTTCTTTCCAAAGATTATTTAATTCTTCTATATCTTGCCCAGGCGGAGTCTCACAAAGTACGGGAATCTGCAACTTGCATAGTCGCAAAATCCATTCTTTCATAACACTTCTCGGTACACACAACAAAGCAAATTCCGGCTTTGTATCTAATGCGGTTTCCAAATCAGTCGTTGTTAATATCCCTGTCTCTTGCTGGATCTCTTGCGCACGTTTTTCCGAATGCATTACAATCGCTGATACTTCCAGCCTGTCTGAAAGTATTTCAGCTGCGCGAAGAAAATACTGTGCCCGCCAGCCACAACCAATCATTATAAATTTCATACTCATAAGCGAAAACTTCCTCTCCTTTTTCTACATCTTTTACTGTATCAAAATCTGTTCTTTCTTATCATACATCAATTTTTTTCTCTTGGGAAGTTAGAACCTATACAAGAAAATGTACCGGTAAACAGAAAGTTACAGTTCACACGCGCCATTCGCAAAAGAGCTCGCTTGCGAGCGATACTTCTTGAACTT
>OLPG01000894.1_pt1 | contig 27338 bp, 21 predicted proteins | sample 1672311 | NCBI WGS metagenome assembly OLPG01 (sample SAMEA3136670, study PRJEB25190) | human gut metagenome | biome: human gut; feature: human-associated habitat; material: faeces | place: Austria | collected 2013 | reverse complement strand
AGAAAATGATTATTTAACTTTGAAATTTGCAAGTAAAAGTGATATTTGGTTCCATACTAAGGATTTCCATGGTAGTCATACGATTTTAAAAATTGATAATAATTTGCCCTATCCTGGTAATGATGTTTTGATTAAAGTTGCTAAAATTGCTGCATTACATAGTAAGGCAAAAAATTCTTCAAATGTCCCTGTTGATTATTGTGAAGTACGTTTTGTTAAAAAGCCATCTGGTTCTAAACCTGGCATGGTTATTTATACTAATAACAAAACTTTAAATGTAACGCCTTAATTGTTGACATTATGTATATTTACTTGTATAATAATTATGTAACAAATGTTTTTGGATTAAGAAACGGAGGACTACTATGCTTGACAAAAAATACTTCATCAATAAAGATGGTGCTGTATCAAATGAAGCTATTAACTACTACAACAATATTGTAGCATATGCTAAACGGCATGATTTAAGAAACACCCTTGCTGCTGTAGACTTAGCGGCATATTTACATTATGGAGAATATAGAGATGGTGGCCAACCATATATTATTCATCCACTTGAAGCAACTCATTACCTTATTTTATTAAATGTAAAAAATCCTATTCTTGCAATGAATTCAGATAAATTACATAATAAAAAATTGGCTAAGGAAGCTACAAAAAGCGAATTAGATATTTTACTTGCATCAATGTTACTTCATGATACTTTAGAGGACTGTGAGAAAAAATTGCCTGAAAAAGGTGCTGAATTTGAAACAAAATATAATCTACATCCAGATGTTTTTAAATTTGTTTCAATTCTTACCAAACATAAAGATTCACCTGGTTATACTCTTGACGGGTATTACGAACAAATTGGAAACTGTTGGCAGACTTCTATAATGAAGATTGCTGATAGAGTTAGCAATTGTTCAACTATTGACGCTTTTAACAAAAAGCGCATGGAAAAGTATGTTAGAGAAATTGTTACATATTTCTATCCAATGATTTCAAAGACAAAAAATCAATATCCCGATTTTTCAAGAATCCTTACAATTATGAAATTTTTGATTGTATCGATTAGTGAATCTGTTGCATCCGTATTAAATTTGGATGGTATAATAAATGATGATGTTAATTATTTAAAGACTTTTTTCTTTATAAAGGGCTTCGCTGTAGCAAAGTCTATGTCAAATACACTTGAAGCTTTACCTCTTGCAGAATCATATTATAAGGATTTTAAAAGAAAAAGTGGAGACGCATTTATTATACACCCTTTACGAGTGTGTTCGTATTTAATTGCCTTAAAGATTGATAGTGATAACATTTGTGCAGCTGCATTATTACATGAAATTATCAAAAAATGTAATCTACCATATCATGGAGCAGAATTAATTGCTGACAAACATTTGAAGCCATGTATATTAGATTATATTAGAGTTATGGCAAACTCTGAAAATTATCCGTTGGATTTATATTACAAAACTCTAAGTCAGTATCCAGAAGTTATGCTTTTGAAACTTTCTAACAGGGCTCACACCTGTACAACATTGATAAACTCATCTGATAATGAAATTAAAAAATATGTTGATGAGTGTGAAACTTATATCTATCCTCTATGTGAATATGGTATAAAACATTATCCTGAATATTCTAATAGTATTCAGATTATGTATTACCAAATTCGTTCTTTGTGTAATATTGCAAGAAGTTTACGGCTTCATGATTAGTATTAAGTCTTTCTCGAATTCTAAAAAATAAAAGGCTGGTATTTTCAGCCTTTTATTTTATTTTTTCTTTTATTCTAACTAAAGTATTTAAAGCATCAATTGGTGTTAATTCATTTAAATTAACTTTATCAATTTCGTGTGCAATTTCTGCTAATTTATAATTAAACATATCAAATTGACCTTCTACTGCTTTTTTACTTTCTTTTTCTTGTTTCTTTCCAGTCAAGATATTTTTTCTTTCTAATCCTCTTAATATTTCATCTGCTTTTTGTGTGACAGCTTTAGGAACACCTGCCAAACGAGCAACGTGAATACCGTAGCTTTCATCTGTTCCACCTCTTAAAATTTTTCTTAAGAAGATTATATCTTCACCTTTTTCCTTGACAGCTATATTGTAATTTTTAACACCATCTAATTTTTCTTCTAGTTCTGTTAATTCATGATAATGTGTTGCAAATAATGTTTTAGCACCACATTTTTCCTTATCTGCAATGTATTCTGCAACAGCCCATGCAATTGAAAGTCCATCATATGTTGATGTTCCTCTTCCTATTTCATCTAATATAACTAAACTATTTGATGTTGCTTCTTTTAGGATTGTTGCTACTTCCATCATTTCTACCATAAATGTACTTTGCCCCATACTTAGATCATCTGATGCCCCTACTCTTGTGAAGATTTTGTCTACAACTCCTATATGTGCTTCTGTTGCTGGCACAAATGACCCTACTTGCGCCATTAATGTGATTAGAGCTACTTGTCTCATGTATGTTGATTTACCGGCCATATTTGGTCCTGTTATAATTGATAGTCTATTGTCTTCTTTATCAAGATATGTATCATTTTCAACAAATACTCCTGTTCCAAGCATTTTATCTATTACAGGATGTCTTCCTCCTTTTATGTCTAAAATTCCTGAATCATCTACTTCTGGCTTACAATAGTTCATATCCTCTGCAACTGTTGCAAATGATGTAAGTACATCTAGTGTTGATACAATATTTGCTGATTTTTGTAGTCTTTTTACATTTTTTGAAATTTCATCTCTTATTTGCACAAATGCATTATATTCTAAGTTTACTACTTTTTCTTCTGCACCTAATATTTGATTTTCTAAGTTTTTCAAATCCTCTGTTATAAATCTTTCTGCATTTGTTAATGTTTGTTTTCTTACAAATCTTTCTGGTACTTGGTCTAAATATGATTTTGTGACTTCTATAAAATATCCAAATACTTTGTTAAATCCTACTTTTAGATTTTTGATCCCTGTTTTTTCTCTTTCTTCTGCTTCTAATTGAATAATCCAGTTTTTACCTTCTGTTGTAGCAGTTTTTAGCTTGTCAATTTCTTCATCATATCCAAGTTTTATAATTCCCCCGTCTTTTACTGTCATTGGTGGATCTTCTACTATTGATTTATTAATAAGTTCATATATATCTTGTAATTCGTCTAAATTTTCATATAAATCCTTTAACATTGTTGAATTTACATTTGCTAATACTTTTTTCAAGTCTGGTAATTTTGATAATGAATTTTTTAGTGTTATCATGTCTCTTGCGTTTGCGTTTCCATAAGCCATTTTTCCTGCGAGACGTTCGATGTCATATACTTTTTTAAGATTTTCTACAACATCTCCTCTTAAAATAACATCATCTTTTAATTCCTTTACAGACTCTAATCTTTTGTTGATTTCTAAAGTGTCTATAAGTGGATCGTTTAACCATCTTCTTAAAGCTCTTCCTCCCATTGATGTTGATGTTTTATCAAGTACCCATAATAGTGTTCCTTTTTTTGATTTATCTCTCATTTTCTCAGTTATTTCAAGGTTTCTTCTTGCATTTATATCAAGTGACATATATTTTGAAATATTGTAAACAGTTATTTTATTTATATGTTCAAGTGTTGTCATTTGAGTTTGTTCTATGTATTCAATTAACGCATTTATTGAACATACTGCTAAGGTTTTATCTGCAATGTTTTCTATTTCCTTTTGGTTGCTATCAACAAAGTTAAATCTATATTTTATTTTTTCTGCGTCATCAGTAAAAAATTTGTCATTAAATCTTGTTATATATGAGTCAAATCTTTCTTTGATTTTGTCCATTTCTTCTTGACAGTCTGACATCATGCTGTTTATTACAAGTTCTGATGGCATATATCTTGCGATTTCATCTAAAACTAATGGGAAGTTTTGATTGTCTTTTATTTCTGCTGAATAGAATTCTCCTGTTGATATGTCACATACACTTATTCCAAAGTATATTCCAGATTTAAATATTGACATTATAAAGTTATTTTTTCTTTCTTCTAGCATGTTGCTATCAACTACTGTCCCTGGTGTTACGACTCTGATAACTCCTCTTTTTACTATTCCTTTTGCTTCTTTTGGGTCTTCTAGTTGTTCACATATTGCTACTTTATAACCTTTTGCAATTAATCTTGATATGTATATTTCTGCTGCGTGGTGTGGTATTCCACACATTGGTGCTCTTTCTTCTTGTCCACAGTCTTTTCCTGTTAGTGTTAGTTCTAGTTCTCTTGATGCTGTTATTGCGTCTTCAAAGAACATTTCGTAAAAGTCTCCTAATCTGTAAAATAAGATGCAGTCTTTGTATTGTTCTTTTGTTTCAAGATATCTTTGCATCATTGGTGAAAATTCTGCCATATTTATTACTTCCTTTCCGTTTTATCTTGTTTCTTCTTTTTTGTTTCTTTTTTCTTTTTCTTTGCAATATTGTTCATATTCTTTTTTTACGTTTTCAAAATATTTTAAATCTTTAATTAACCCCTGTCTTGATATTTTTACTTTTCCTAAAATTGTATTTCCACTACTAATTTGTTTAGCTGCTGCTGTATAATTACCATCACATGTGTCTAATATTTCTTTCATATAATTTAGTTTTTTATATAAGTCCTCTAATTTGTGTTTTTTAACTATATCATCATTTTCTTCTAGTTCATCAATTTTTTCTTGCACTTCTATTGGTAAAATCTTTTTTTGCATATTGGGTGAATATTCATTTTGATATAGATTTATTATATAATTTTTTCCATCACTATTTAATCTCTTTATGTTCCTCACTACTGTTTGCCTAGAAATATCCAAATCTAATATTTTCATTGCTTTTGGAACTGATATATGATTTTTCATCACATATGTTAATAATGCCTCATAGTCAATATGTGTATATTCCTTTGGCTTAATATTTGTTTTTTCTTTTTCCACAATATCTTCAATCCTTTTTTCTTTAATACCTGTTTTTTTCCTCCGTCCCCAAAAACAGTTTTCCTTTTAAATACCACATATGTTCAGAGACAATTTTAAGTTCGACCATATTTCCAATTAATTCTTTGTTGCCTTCAAAAATAACAACCTTATTACTGTCAGTTCTGCCTGTAAGCATATTATCATTATTTTTGCTAGTTCCTTCAACTAAAACTTTTTGAACAGTTCCGACATATTTCTTATTGTTTTCTGCAATTTGACTTTCAACTAAAGCTTTTAATTTATCAAATCTTACATGTTTTTGTTCTTCTGGAACTTGGTTTTCCATTCTATCTCCTGGTGTTCCTACTCTTCTTGAATAAATAAACATATATACTTGCTCGAATTTTACTTTTTTTACAACATCTAGTGTATCTTCAAATTCTTCGTCTGTTTCTCCTGGGAATCCAACTATTATATCTGTTGATAATGTTAAATTTGGTATTCCGGCTTTCATTTTTTCTACTAAATTCAAGTATTGTTCTTTTGTATACTTTCTGTTCATTTCTTTTAATACTTTTGTATTTCCTGATTGTAATGGTAAGTGTACTAATTTACATACTTTATCGCAGTCAGCTATTGCTTGTATAACATCATCTGTGAAGTCCTTTGGATGTGGTGATACAAATCTTATTCTTTCTATTCCTTCTATTTTGTTTACTGCTCTTAATAGTGTTGCAAATGAATTTACACCTTCATATTCTTCAAATTCTATTCCTTTTTCACGTTCTATTCTTAAATATGAATTTACATTTTGACCTAATAGTGTAATTTCTTTATATCCTTGTTTTGCAAGTTCTCTTATTTCTTCAATTATAGCGCGTGGTTGTCTACTTCTTTCTCTTCCACGTACATATGGAACTATGCAATAGCTACAAAAGTTGTTGCATCCATTCATTATTGTTACAGATGCTTTTATGCTACTGTCTCTTCTTATTGGTAATCCTTCATACACTTTTCCGTCTATATCTAATATATCTTCTAGTTTTGTTTTATTTTCTATAACTTCATATAAATCTTGTGGAAATTTGTGTAATGTGTGTGTTCCAAATATTATGTCTGTATATGGATAGCTTTCTTTTATTTTGTCTGTGATGTGTTTTTCTTGCATCATACATCCACCTATTGCTATTATTGTCCCACGTTCTTCTTTTATTTTTTTTAGTTCTCCTAATTTTCCAAATAGTTTATCTTCTGCATTTTCTCTTACACAACATGTGTTGAATAGACTTAAATCTGCCTCCTTTTGATTTTCTGTTTTTGTGTATCCCATTTCTTCTAGCATTCCACATAGTTTTTCTGAGTCGTTTTCGTTTAGTTGACATCCCATTGTTAGTATACTATATTTTAAATTTTTGTTTTTGTTTATTTTTTTTACTTTTTCTATATATTCTTTTTGTTTTTCTATTTCGTTTTCTGTATTCAATTTTTGTTCCTACCTTTCAATTTTTATTGGAAAAGTAATTTTCCACTGTGTTATATTTTATTATATTTTGTCACTTTTTGCAAGGATTTTGAAAACTTTTATGTAAAACAAAAAAGAGTCTCTGTTAAGAAACTCTTTAAAAAATTAATCTTTCATATAATCATTAATTTTTTTCATAAATATTAGTCTGTCAATAATATCTAATATTCCATAAGCAATTATCAATCCACCAAGAACTGTAAGAACTATTCCTTGATTCACTAATATTATAATACCAGATAAAATCATGAATATTGCTAATAATAGTGCTACTGTCCAGTATGGTGATCTTACTTGTTTCCAAATTAATATTGTTTGTAAATCCATTACACCAGTTACAATAATCCATACTCCTAGAATTACTCTGAAAAATGTTAATACTGCATCTGAAGCAAATAATATAACGACTCCAAAGATTACAGCAACTAATGCAACTGTAAGCATTAAATCATCTTTGGTTTCTGATGTATAATATTCAATTAATTTTAATACTCCCATAGCTATAAATAAAATACCTAAGATTATTGAAATTGCTCCTTTAGTTTCTTCTGGTTTTGCTATTAAAAGTACTCCAAAAATAATGAATATTATTGAGATTACTATATCTGTCCAACTTGATCTTTTTAAGAATTTTTCAAACATAATATTTCCTCACTTTCTTTTGTATTTTTACACATAATATCACATTAAAAACAAAATGTATACAAATTTCTAAAATTTTTTACAAAAAATTTACAAAAAAAAGTTACAGTTCAGTAAGAATCTTTCTGAATTGTAACTATAAAAAAATAGCACTATAATGTGCTACTTAATTAACTTATGCGTTTTCAGTTTCTTTTTTTGCTACTACTTGTTTTCCGTCATAGTATCCACAGTTTGAGCAAACTCTGTGTGGCATTACTGGTTCATGACAATTTGGGCATGTAGCAAATTTTGGTTCTTCTTTTTTCCATGTTGATCTTTTTGCATGTGTTCTTGCTTTTGACCATCTTCTTTTTGGTTGTGCCATTTCTATTCCCCCCTTGCTTAAAGATATATTGTTTTATATCTATTTAAAATTTTATCGATTTTTTTGCACTATAAAATTATACAAGTATTTTTAAATTTTGTCAACTATTTTTGTTCTTAAAATTTTATTGTTTTAATTATTGTACATAAATCGTATACCAAGCTCTTACATCATTTTCATTGTGAATAGCTAATACATATCCTGGTGGAACTGTACATGTTCCCGATTTGGTATTTCCATCTGTTGCTGAATCGTAAAAATACATGTTACTTCTTTCACCATTTGGACTTACCCAAATAATTCCACTTCCATCACTTGTTTTGTATGTATTATCTATGTAATAATGTAATGTTATTGGATAACTGTATGTATTTCTCCACTCATATTCACCATAGAAATCTACTAACATCATATTATTTGTAACTTTTTTTGAACCAGCTACATATCCTGTACCAGTAACTGTTAAATATGGATAACTATCCCAATAAGCACTCCAAATTGGAGATAGGCTAGTGTCTTTATTTATATTTATTGAATTAATTCCTCCTGTCCATGTAGTAGCTCTATATCCAGATTTGACTAATCCGGTAGGTAAATTTATTCTTGTTCCTGATTTTATATATGTTGCACTACTATTGCAATTTGTTGCACCATCTGCATTTAAGTTCAATTTATAATAAGTACTATTTTGAATTTTTGATATATTACCTGCCTTATCTTTTATTGCCATATACCATATTCCTGAATTATTAATACTAATATTTTGAGTATTTGTAAAATTAATATTTGCATTAGATGGGTTAGTCTGTCCTATATAATATCCTGATATACCACTTTCTTTTTCTACAACATTACTAAAAGAGATTGCACCATTTGAACCTATGCCACCACTTGTTGCATTTACTGTAAAAGTTGGCGCTGTTTTATCTATTTTTGTCACATTTCCTGTTAGCATTCCACCTGCATTTGTTCCATCCCATAATCTTGCATATACTGGTCCATTTGTTGAACGGATTTGACTTGGCGTATCTGACCAAGTTTGTCCATCTAAACTTGTTTGAATTGTAAATCCTGTTACATCTGTACTTGCTGTTGCTACAACATCTGTATTAGTCCAATTACTTGGATTATATGTAAATTTTGCATTTGCTGTTGTTAATTCTGTTACTTCTCCTGTTGTTTGTTCTCCTATTGCCTCTGCTGTTTTTTTGTTTTTTGCAACTGCTACTACTTTGACACTATATTTTTTTCCTTGTTCTAATCCTTCATATGTATATTTTTCTTCTTCTTTTGTTTCTATTAATTTATATTCTTCTTCATCTTCACTTTTTATATAATATTCTAATTTTCCGCCTTCATTTCTTGCTATTGCTACTTCAACTGTTATTGTGCTTGTTGTATTTGTTATTTTTGCTATTTTGATTGCAGGGTTCATTTCGTCTATTTTTCCAACAAAGCTTACACCTTTTAATTCTACTTTATATAAATCTCCATCAACTGTTACATAAAAATATACTTCAACTTGTTTAAATTCTTCTTTTGTACTAATTTCTCCTACTGTTACTTCTTTTCCAATCTTTTTCAAATCATCTATATTTTCTATAACGTTATTTCTTGTTGCTGTTATTATTTCTTCTGCACTTCCAAATGGGTTATTGATTTGTTCATTTATTAATTTTAATTTTAAATATTCACTCACTTGTGCTCTCTTGTTTTCTAATTCTGCTTGTTTTGCTTTTGCAAACATTCCTATGTGTGTAATTGCTTGTATTGATATTCCTGCTAATATTAACAAAATTATTATTGTAATTACAAGTGCAACTAATGTTATTCCTTTTTTATTTTTTAAAATATCTGTGTGTGTGTGTGTGTGTGTGTGTGTGTGTGTGTGTGTGTGTGTGTGTACAGCCCCAAGGCTTTCATCATATTGTTTTTTCATTTATTTTCCCCCTTATTCATTTGTATTTCAATATTTTCTCATTATGTTTATACCCATTTTTAATCTAATCGTATTTTAACATATCCAAACAAAATGTACAAGTTTTTTCTTATACTTTTAATTCTTCTTTATAATCTATACAATATTTTTGATATAATGCTTTTACATTCTTTTTATTCAAAGCCTTATCAACTCCACCTTCACTAACTTGTGTAAAAAAATCCGTTATTAATTTTTCAACTTGGTCATTTACTAGTGTTTTATCTCTTTCTTTTATCCAATACTCTAATTCATATTCTTTTGTCCATTCTTTCCCTTTATAAATCATACTTGCTGCTAATTTATCACATAACATTTCCGCTACATATTTATATGGCATAATTGGTGTTTTATCTGGTGCACTCAAATCAACCCAATAATCTGTATGATGTTTATTTCTTCCCTTATGATGTAACCATGCTTGTGAATATCCTTTGTCTTTTTTGCAGTCTGTTATTGGTGAATGTTTTCCGCTAAAATATTTTACTCCCTCCCAAAATTCTGTTGGTGAATATTTTGAAAGGTCATGGACAAAGCCTCTCCATGGTTGCCCTACTTTGCAACATAATCTAAATACTAATAATCTATGTCTTGTGATTACTATAAAATGTTTTACTATATTTTTTAAGTACATTTTTTCATCTCCCTTGTTACATTGATAGTCTATCACAATTATTTTTTAAAAGCAACTTTTTTTGAAATTTGCATATACTATATTTAGAATTTACGTTTCAGTTCACTAGTAATTATTTTTGAATTTTAACAAATGTATTACATCAATTAGGAGGTTATAAAATGTGTGGTTTTGTTGGTTTTGCTGACTTTAAAAATGATATTTCTTCTAAAAGAAATATTTTATTAGATATGAATTCTACTTTATCAAAAAGGGGGCCTGATGAAGACGGATATTACATAGATAAAAATATTGCTCTTGCTCATAAGAGATTAATTGTTATTGATCCAGAACGGTGGAAAACAACCTATGATTGAAAAATATTCTTATGGAGAATATGTAATTGTATATAATGGTCAAATCTATAATACTAAGGAATTAAAAGAAATTTTAATAGAGAATAATTTTACTTTTAATGGGCATTGCGATACGGAAATTTTACTTAAATCTTATATCTATTATGGAAATGATGTTGTCAATCATCTTAATGGGATTTTTGCTTTTGCTATTTGGAATAGTAGAAAAAAAGAGCTTTTTATGGCTCGTGACCATTTTGGTGTAAAGCCTTTATTTTATACAATGAAAAATAATAGCATAGTTTTTGGTTCTGAAATTAAGACCTTGTTTGAATATCCCGGAGTTGAAAAAGTTCTAGATAATCAGGGAATTTGTGAATTATTTGGAATTGGACCCGCTCATACTCCTGGAACTACTGTTTTTAAAGATATTTATGAGCTAAAACCTGCACATTGTGCTACTTTTAATAGTTATGGGTTGCATATTGAACGTTATTGGAAATTAAAGTCAGAAAAGCATACTGACAGTTTTGGGACCACTTGTCAAAAGGTTAAATTTTTGTTGAATGATGCTATTACAAGACAGCTTGTTTCTGATGTGCCTTTGTGTACTTTCCTTTCTGGTGGTTTAGATTCAAGTATTATTACAAAATTTGCTTCTGATTATTGTAAAGATAATAATTTGCCACCTTTGAATACTTATTCTATTGATTATGTAGATAATGATAAAAATTTTGTTAAAAGCGATTTTCAACCGAATTCAGATAATTATTATATAAATTTAATGAATAAGGATTTACACACAAATCATCATTCTATTGTTATTGATACACCTGAGCTAGCAGAATACTTGGAAGACGCTATGATTGCTCGTGATATGCCTGGTATGGCTGATATTGATTCTTCTTTGTTGTTGTTTTGTAAAAATGTTAAAAAGGAAATGACTGTTGCACTTACTGGTGAATGTGCTGATGAAATTTTTGGTGGTTATCCATGGTTCTTCCGTGAAGATGCATTAAATAGTAGCACTTTCCCATGGTCTATTGCGATTGATGAAAGACAAAAGCTTTTAAATCCATCTATTGGTAAAAAGGTTAATTTAAAAAGTTATATTGATTATAGGTATAATGAGAGTTTATCGGAGATTGAAATCTTGGATTCTGATTCTCTTGAAACGGCTGAAAAAAGGAAAATTTCTCACCTTACTTTGAATTGGTTTATGCAAACTCTTTTGGATCGTTCTGATAGGATGGCTATGTATAATGGTTTTGAGTTGCGTGTTCCTTTTTGTGATTATCGTTTAGCTCAATATGTTTGGAATATTCCTTGGGAGATTAAGGCTTTAAATGGTCGTGAAAAAGGTCTTCTTAGATATATTTGTAAGGATTTATTGCCTGATGAAATTGTTGATAGGAAAAAGTCTCCTTATCCAAAAACCCATAATCCTTCTTATTTAGCTACGGTTAAGTCTATGCTTTCTGATATTATGAAGGATAAAAATGCTCCTATTAATACTATTCTTAATCGTGATTGTATTTTAGAAATTTTAAATTCTGATGGCTCTGCTTTTTCTCGTCCTTGGTTTGGTCAACTTATGACTGGGCCTCAACTTATGGCGTATTTGTGCCAGGTTAATATGTGGCTTGAGAGGTATCAGCCTAAAATAGAGCTATAAATTTTGAGCAAAGGGGGTTCGCCCTTGCTCTTTTTATACTCTATTATATCATAAAATCCTTATTTTTTTATTAATTTAAAGTTCATTAATTTCTTTTATTTTATCTTCAACTTTTTTACTAAATTTGCTATTTCTATGTTCATCAACTAGTCCGTTTATTTCTTGTTGAACATCTGTAAGTTGAGTATAGCAATATCCAGATATATAAGGTATTTTTTTTATATTTTTAGTTAATAATTCAAACCTTTGTATAAATTCATCTTCATTAGCTACTTGCTTTCCGTATCCCCATCCTTTTTCAGAATCTAAAGCAATTCCACCATATTCACTCATTATAACTGGTTGTCCATTATATCTATATCCTTCAGCAAATAATTTGTGTTTTCCATTATGTTTTTCCATATTATTTAATACTTTTTTCTCATCATCAGTATATGTTAAAAAAAACAATTCTGGATCTTGTTTATAATCATGAATAGTTATTATGTCTGATATTGTATGTTCCCAACCATCATTTGAAATTACAGGTCTTGTATTATCTATTGATTTTGTTAAATAGTATAAACTATTTGCATAATTTTGTTGTTTTATATTATCACTTATATTTGGTAAGCCCCAAGATTCATTTATAGGAATCCATGTAACAATTGATGGATGATTATAATTTTGTTTTACTACTTTAATCCATTCATTTGTAAATTGCTGTATTGATTTATCATTATAATTATAGCAGTTTGCCATTTCACTCCAAACTAACATACCTTTTACATCACACCAATATAAAAATCTTTCATCTTCTATTTTTTGATGCTTTCTAACTCCATTGTATCCATATTTTAATGCAATTTCTATATCCTTAATTAAGGCATCTTCACTTGGTGGTGTTAAATGTGATTCTTTCCAATATCCCTGATCTAATATAAATTTTAAATATAATTCATCATCATTTAAATATATTCTATTTTTTTGAATTGATATCTTTCTAAATCCAAAATAAGAATATGCAATATCTATAAGTTTATCATTACAATATAATTTATAACAAATATCATATAAGTTGGGTTCTTTTGGTGACCATTTTTTCACTTCTGCATTATTTTCACATATTAATATTTCATTTTCTTGATATAATTCTGTAAGCTGAATTTTATTTGTGATTAGTAGTTCATTTTCAAAAGAAATTTCTGTTTCTATATAAAAATTATTTTCTTCTAATTCTTTTTCAGATATATTTGTTTCGTATTCTAATTGTATATTTTTATTATCTAAATTTGGAGTTAATTTTACATTTTTCATATAGTATTTAGGCACATATTCTATCCAAACTGTTTTCCATATGCCTGTTGTTTGTATATACCAACATTTCCAACTTTCTTTTTTATATCTTTGTTTTCCTCTAGGTTGCTCTTTGGCTAATGAATCCTCTACTCTTACGGTAATATCATTTTCGCCTTCTTTAATATATTTATCTATCTCGAATGAAAATCTATGGTATCCTCCCTCATTTGTTCCTATATATTTTCCATTAATCCATATTTTAGTTTTATAGTCACTTCCTTCAAAATGTAATATTGCTTTTTCATTTTCTTTTGAAATATGTATTTTTTTGTTATACCATACTACATAATGCACACTTTCATCTTTTATTCCGCTTAATTCAGTTTCGTATGTAAAAGGTACATTGATTTTATTTCTTATTGGAAAACTAATATAATATTCTTTTTCTTCTCCTAAATTTTCATCATCAAATGTAAAGTTCCAATCTCCATTTAAATTTGCCCATTTATTTCTAACAAATTGTGGTCTTGGATAATTTTTTATATAATTTTTCATTTCTTAATTCATCTCCAATTTTTCTTTTTAGTTAAATTTGAAAGTTTATATTCTTATGTTTTGTTTAATTTTTTTGTCTCTATTACTAATTCATCAAAGTCTGAAATGTAATTTTTATCTTGTAAAACTCTATATTTATTGTATTCATCTAAAGCCAACTTATCTGCTATTTCTCTTTTTATTGTCCCATTATCTTTTAAAATATTATATTCATTAATTTTTAAGAATACTTCTAATTTTTCTTTCCATTCTTTCATTGATATAATCTTTCCTAATTTTACCTGTCTTTCTGCATAATCAAGGTACATTGATACTAAATTATTTAATTCTGTAATTTCTTCTTGTGAAAGATAATTCTTTGCTATTGTTACATCTGTTTCAAGTATTTTTCCATCTGGTGCATTTTTCCAAGTTGTTAGTCCCATATTATTTTTTTTACTATCTACTCTATTATAAATTATCTCTGGAGCAGTCATTCCAGTAATAGCAAAGTGTAATTTGTTTTGAACATTTTTATAAAATTCTTGTGTTGTTTCACTATTCTTATCATAATCAAAACTGCATTCTTTATATATATCAGTTATTTTTTGATAAAATCTTCTTTCACTTGCTCTTATCTCTTTTATTTTAACAAGTAATTCATCAAAATAGTCTTTTCCAAATTTAGGTCCATTTTTTAACATCTCACTGTTAAGAATAAATCCTTTTTTTATGTATTCTTTTAGTGTTTTAGTAGCCCATATTCTAAAATCCGTTGCTTCTTTTGAATTTACTCTGTATCCTACAGCTATAATTGCATCTAGACTGTAAAATGTCACTTCTCTTGAAACTTTTCTGTTTCCCTCTTTTTGAACTACTCTAATTTTTTGAGTAGTTCGATTTTCCTCTAATTCTTTTGTTTTAAATATATTCTGTAAATGATATGTAATATTATTTTCTGCTACATTAAATAATTTAGACATTGATTTTTGAGTTAGCCAAAAATCTTCTTCATTATATAAAACTTCTACTGATATATTTTCATTATTTTGGCTTTGGTATATAATTAAATCTTTTAGATTTTCTATATTATTCAATTTTAATCACGTCCTTTATATTTAATTTTAGGTTTTATAAAACTTATGTTTGTATTTTATATTATATCTTCCATCTTGTCAATAATTTGTAACATTTTTGTTTAAAATATTTCAATATAATTTTTTTGATATCAAAATAAAGTGCTATTAACTAACACTTTATTTCAGTAATCACATGTTTTATATTATTTTTCGTTATTTTTATAAAAAAAATTCATTTTTGCAGATTGTGTTTTTTCTTATTTTCTTACAGTATCAGCGGTTAGCTGTTCGTGTTGTTTTCTGACACTCAAGGACTGGTCCTCAACTTATGGCGTATTTATGCCAGGTTAATATGTGGCTTGAGAGGTATCAGCCTAAAATTGAAATTTAAGTAACAATAGAGGTTCTGGTTAAGAGAATCTCTATTGTTATTTTGTATTGTTAAAATTATAACTTCAACATTCTTGTTTTCTTTTTTTCATTTAATTTTTTCCTATGTCATTTCTAAATTTTCATTACAAAAATGCAGTTTATTTATAACATCTTGTCCTATATGTTTATTTGCAATTTTCACAGCTTTTTCATAATTCATTATTTGATATTCAAAGTGTGCATCTACACCATATAATACCTTCAATTTTTTATATTCTGAAGCTATTTTCCAAAATTCTTTACATGGATATACAATATTTTCTCTTCTCCCTATTATACATTCATTGGGATGAGATAAATTAATTTCTATTGGTATTTCATATTTTTCTGCTGTACTACAAATTATATGTGCAACTTTTTTATCTACTTCTGTGTAGTTGTCCCTACTTAACAAATATACATCTGGATGCGCTATTATATCTGGTATATTCTTTTCAATTGCTGTTTTTATATACTCTGCATATTTTAAGACATCTTCATCAGTAAATTTTTGTTTTCTCAAAAATTTCAGTTCATTGTTCTCATCATATATAAAGTGTTGTCCTAGAATTATCTTATCTGTTTCATTTTTAAGTTCAAACAAATTTTCTTCTTGTCCTGGTAAATACTCAACCTCAAATCCTGTTTCTATTTCTATTTTGTTTTTATACTTTTCTTTTAGGAACTTTATGCTATGTAAGTAATCATCTTTCTCCTTATACTCCATTCTCATATTTTCTCTAAAATCTATTCTTTCCTTTTGAGGGCAATGGTCTGTAAAAGCTACCTTGGTAAAACCCTTCTTTATAAATAATTTCACAAAATCTTCATCTGTCATATTATTGTCAGCATGTCCACATCTTCTTGTATGTGTATGATAATTAAATTTTTGCATAAATTCTTTATTATTCATTTTCATTCTCCTAACTTATATTATTGTCATAGTATATGGATCTTTATATTCTCTATTATCTCTACCTGTAATAATTACTATTGTATGTCCATCTTTTTTTAACTTTTCAATATATTCTTTTGCACCTTCAATTACATCTAGATTAGGTTTTATTTATTACAATTGTTTACTTTATTGCAAATACAATATCCAGCTATCTTCTTTCATTTATTAAATGCTGTTATTTATTAATTCATAATATTTACCTTTTTCCTCAATTAAAGTATTATGATTTCCACCTTCCAGTATTTGTCCATCTTCGATATAAATTATATTATCACAATCTTTCACTAAATCTAGAGTATGTGAAATTATTATTATAGTTTTATTTTGTGTCAACTCTTTCATTGTTTCTTTTATCTTATTTTTACTATAATTATCTAGTGCAGATGTTGACTCATCAAACAAAATTATAGGTGTATCTCTTAAAATTGCCCTTGCAATAGCTAATCTTTGCTTTTGACCAACTGAAAAATTTGTACTATTTTCTGTAATTATTTCATTGTATTTATTTGGCAGTTCTTCTATGTATGAATCTATATTGGCTAATTTACAAGCATCTATAATTTCTTTGTCTGTTGCACTTTCATTTGCCATTAATAAATTTTCCTTTATAGACATATTAAATAAAATAGGTTCTTGATTTACAATTGAAATTGATTTTCTAAAACTTTCTTTATTTAACTTATTAATTTCAATTCCATCAAATTCAATTTTTCCTGTATAATCCGTTAATTCTTTAGTTAACAATTTAAATATCGTTGTTTTCCCCACTCCACTAAGTCCAACAATTGCATTTTGCGTATGTGGTTTTATTGAAATATTTATATTTCTTAAAACATTGTTTTTTGATGTATCGTACTTAAATGTTAAATTTTCGATATCTATTTGTCCTTTTATTTGGTAATTTTCTTCTCCAAATTTTTCTGTATCATCACTTTCTAGTATATCCTTAACTCTTTTTATATTGGCTGTAAATTCAGCAATTTCAAAATCATGTTCAATTATTCTATGGAATACATCATCTATTATATTGTCCATATATGTTACAAGCAGCATAGCCATCTCTGCTGAATACACATTTAATTGAATCATCTTAAGTATATACATTAATAGTAAAGATTCAATTATTGTTCTAACTGTCCATTTAGAAGTATTAATTGTTTTTCCTAATAATCTTCGATGAGTTCTTGTTTTCTTTAAGTTTTCGATATTATTGTAAAATATATTATTGCATTTTTCTTCAAAATTCAATGCCTTTATATCATTTATCCCTTTGCTTGTTTCATAAATAAGTTTAGTATATTCGTCTGTCGTTTTATATTCGTCATTTAATGATTTTTTTGATTTTGATAATTCAAATTTAAACAAATATAAACTAATACCACATATTAATGTAATACCAAGTGCAAGTTTATAGTCAATGATATAAATAACAATTAGCATTACAAAAGAACTAAAAACATATGCTGATTCTTGTAATAAACTGTCTATAATCTTAACCATATTGCTTTCACATGATTTTATAATGGTTAAGATTTTTCCTGTTCCTATGTTTTTAAATCCTTTTGAAGATAATATCATTATTTTTTTGTATAATTTTTCCTGCAAATTTGCACTAATTTTTTCTCCAGCAATAATTCCACATTTTCTGTATTGATTATGACAAAAGGTTATTCCAAATATTCTAAAAAGCGCACATAGTATTATTAAATTAAATGCTATTTCAAACTCTTTATTTACCATATTTGCTAAAAATTTAGATATGAATGTCTTATATAGCATTTCTGATACTGTAAATAAAATCATAAATACTACTGATTTTATATAAAGTTTTTTATTATTTTTTGAATATTTAAATAAAGTTTTTACTGCATCTATAAAGTTAAATTTTTCGTTCATATATTTATTCCTCTTCTTTAAAGTTTAATGTGTTGTTCCTTAACATCTATATTATCATCATTTAGAGATACCACATAATATACTGCATCTGGAATACCATTATTATTGATGTCTTCTGTAAGAGAACCTATAATATAATAATCTAAATTATCTTCGTTTATTTTCTTTGTCCAATGTTGATGTCCAGAAAAAATTGCTAAAACATTATGTTTTTTTATTATTTCTTTTATTTGTTTTCTATTTTTTAATAAGGCTCTTTCACTATCTTTTGAAAACCACCAATTTCCGTTCATATTATCTTCTGCAATGCCATAATGACAAAACATAAGTATTGGTAATTTTGTATTATTTAAATCATATTTCAACCATTTAAGGTCTTTTTCAGAAATAGTATTTGTTCTATTAATTCCTCCATCATTATTTTTTAGGTTGCTATTTATGTTAAGTCCCAAAAATACTAAGTGATAATTATTTACATCTATTGAAAATGTTAAGTTATCGTAATTTAATATTTCTAGTAATTCATTTTCATTATTTAAAGACCTTAAATCATGATTACCAACAACAAAATACAATGGATATTTTATTTCTTTTAATTTTGTATATGCAAAATCATAATTCATAATATCTTGTTTGTAGTCTTCTGTATCTTCAATTAAATCACCTAAATTTACACATATATCAGGTTTTATTTTTTGGTTAATTTCATAAATTAATTTTTCAATTACAGGTACAGCCAATTTAGTTAATTTACGATTTGTTTTTTCTTTATGGTTATCATCTAAATAATGTAAATCAGAAAAAAGAATCATTTTCATATCATCATTCATGTTTTCTCCTATATTTTATTCAATATTTCAAATCTTGTTTTATATTATCATAAATATAAAATTATTACAATAAATGTGCAAAAAAATAAAGTGCTACAGATGACAAGTATATTTTTCCTTGAATATCATATCTTCTTATTTACATCTTTATAAATATATGAACCTGCCATTCCTCCTTCAAGAATATATTTTTCAAAAGCATCTTGTGCATTCTCATACTTAAAGTATTTCATAAATTCTTTAAAAGAAAATGGATACACTTGTATTTCATATGTTTTACCTATAAATAATGTTGCTAAATCACTACTTAATAAAAAAGCATTTGAACCAGTTATATATATATATCATATTTTTCTTCTGCATGTAGACTATTTATTGTTCGTTCAAATATATAATATTCTGTTTTTATTTCATTCAAATTTCTAAAAAATAAGTATTCCTCAGATGAATAATAATAATTAGGATATTTCTCTCCTTTTTTTAATATTGCCACTACTTCTTCTCTTGTCATTACATTGTCTTTCTTTAGAAAACCATTGAAATGTATAGTTGAAAAATAAATTAATATAATAAGTATTAATGCTAGTATTATAATTCCAACAATTTTTAATATTTTTTTCATTTTCCTATAAATTCCCCCTTTTCAAATGACTAAGAGGCCACAAACTATGTGACCTCTTTAAGAGACTTGTTATTTTCTTACATATACCACTGTATCAATTTTTCCTTTAAGCGGAATCGGATTACAGCAGGCAGTAACTTGCAGAGTTTCCAGAACATTGAACTCTTCTTTAAGAGCATGATAAACATTTTTATACATTGCTTCAGATTTTTGAGCATTGATATTACCATCAGTAACCTTACTTACTGGTGATTCAAGTTCTTTTGAACTAATACTAAACATATAATCTAACACCATCGTTCCTCCTGGTTTTAGGTTGTTTTCATAAACTTTCTTTAACAACTTTACTACTTTTGAGAATTCCTTATGCTTATTTTCACATTTCATTTGATATACAAATAGTAAAATGTTTGTAATATCAATGAAATCAAATGTTTCAGAACTTTGACCAAAGAAATCTAATGCATCTTTTAATTCTATTCGTAAATTAGTTTCTTCTAGATTATTGCTTACAAGATTATACACACCTCTTTTTTTCACATATGGTAAAGCATATCTGCTTGCGTATATATCTCCGTGCTCTAATCCCCCTTTGATAAAGTATTCAGAAATCTCATCTTTATAATTAATATTTAAGAATTTGTTCCAGAAGTTCTTTTCTTCTTCTTCATTTTTCATAAAGCCTTTTTTTACTTTCTCAAAAATTTCATGTGAGAGAAAATATGAACTTTTAATATCCAATAGAAAATTTTCAAATTCACTATTAGATAAGGTAACAATTGCTGCTCTTCTAAGACTGAAAACCACAGATTGTAAATCATTTATTTCTAAAGCAACTATGTTTTTTATTTTCTTAGATACTAATGAAAAAACTGTATCTCCTGCTCCCAAGATTACACATACATTTTGTGCATTTTTAGGTAGTACCTCTGATAAATACCGCTGATTTTGTGTTGTTGTCAGATATGGTTTACTTGCATAGTCTTTATAGTCATCAGACAATAAAATTTCTTGTGCTTTAGCAAATATTTTGCCTCCTGGCAGCTTCTTCATTTCTGCTATAATTTCATCTGCTTCTTGTACAAAAGTTTTTTCCAGTTCTTCCATTTCTTTCATTCCGTATGCCTCCTATTATTTTACATTTAGTCAGTTGACTATTTGCCATTTATCTGTCATTATAAAACTGCTTTTAGACAAACTTTTTATGCAAATTATACAAGTCGTCGACTTAAACATTATACTCCATTTTATGTAAATCGTCAATATCTTTACTTATATCTGTTTTTACATTATGACTTTTTAAAAGAACCTGTTAATTATTAGAATAAGATAGTTAGCAGACTCTGAAATAATTATTTTTCTCTTTTACTATATTCAATCTCATATTTATCTAACAAATCCATAGTAATTTTTCCTTGTTTTAATGCATCTTCTGCTGTCATTGTAACTCCATTAGGGAAATACACCCTAACAACCTTTGTTTTTTGTGAAGGGTAATAATATTCATACTGCTCATCTTCAAAGAATTTATATTCTCCACCTTGTAGATATTTACTGTAATATTTTTCCCCATCTGCTAAAGTTGTACTATCAAATATTTTAGGTTCATCTGTTTCTTCTACTTTTTCTAAAATATCATTATTATCTACTTTTAATGCAAAATATGGTTTATCAGAATTTGCCTCTTTCATAAATACTATAAAAGTATCTTGAAAATAACAATATTTTGTATCTTGTCCTATTCCCATATATTCTGTAACCATTGTTGCTTTACTTGATAAATTACATCCTCTTTCATTTAAATAAAAATTAACATTTTGTATAACATCATATATGTATAATCCTTTTGAATTTTTTATCTTTTTGTCATATAATTGCTTGTAATTAATCATTCCATTTACCTTTACATATGGAATTCTTAGTTCATCATCTTCTGAAAATTCTGTACGTCCTTTATAGTTTTTTGTTTTTGCTTTTATGTCTTCATAATATTCGTCAAATGATTTTTTATCATCTGTTCTATAAAGTATTATTTCGTCTCCTTCTTTTGTCTTTAATTTTATAGCCATATCATTACTTAATAAACTACCATTATTTAATTTATTATAAAATAGAATTTCAACATTTTTATTCATTTTTTCTGGACTTGCATTATTTATTCCAAAATATTTAATAGCTTCATCACTGTTTCCAAATGTCCATTTATAATCATTAAAATTATCAAATGATTCTAAAAAATTCAATTCTTTATTAAGTGTAGCATCTATTTTGTATCCATTTGTAACTGTTCTTTCTACATTTATTTTATAATCATTTGGATTCAGCATTTCTTTTGAAAATGTACTTTCATTTAAATCATTTGCAATTTGTGGCATTTCACCTTCTAATTCTATCTTATTTAATCCAATTTTATCTTCTAGTTCTTTCCATGCTAAATCTAATGTTCCCACCCATAAATTATTTATTGTATTTTCATCTAGTGTACTTTGATATGATGGGTTCATTGTTATATTATGATTTGTATTATTTTTTATATACTTATTATATATAACTGTTGTAGCATAGACTATTCCTGTTAATGCAACGGTTGCACATATACTTATTACAAAAATTTTTAAAACTTTATTCATTTCATCAAATCCTTTCTTTAGCAGGATTTTTCTTAATTGTTTTTTTCCTCTATGTATCAAATTCTTTGTGCTTTGTAGATTTTCTCCTAATATTTTAGATGTTTCTTCATAAGATAATCCTTCAATATTTACGAGATAAATGGCATTTTTATATCTTTCATCTAACAATTCTATTGATTCTAATAATTCTTTTTTATTTTCTTCTGCTGTAATAATATCTAATACATCTTTTTCAATTTTCTCATCGGCATTTGCAAGATATTTTTCTGTTATTTCATTTCTCCTTTTTTCTACATTTATATAATTTAGTGCTTTACTTCTTGCGACAAGATATATATAGTATTTAAAAGAACTATTTTCTCTAAATTGGTGTTGTATAACATATATAAAGGTTTCTTGTGCTATATCCTCTGCTTTTTGATAGTCTTTTACTATGTTATAAATAAAATATTCAATTTTATTTTTGTATTTGTTATAAAGTATTTCAAATGCTTCTTTTTCTCCATTCAAATAATCATTGTACAATTTTTTATCTAAATCTTTCTCCATTTTTTACCTGCTTTCATTTATATATAACAGTAACTTTAAATAAAGTTTCAAAATTTTTATAATATATAATATAAAAGCAAGTGGGTATTAATCACTTGCTTATTTAATCATCATTTGTAGCATCACCATTACCACTAACAGGAATTGTTTCACCTAAATAAGTGGGGTTTGGCTTAAATATACATTTTATAAAATCTTTATCTCTTGCCAATATTTCTCTTATTTCTCTATATGTTGCGCCTACATATTGTCTTGGATCTGCTCCTACTCCATATGCTTCTAAATCTAATTGTTTAGCAATATATAAGGCTCTGTATAAATGATATTTTTGAGTTACTATAACAACTTTTTTGGCTTTGAAAATTTCTTTTGCTCTATAAATACTTTCATAAGTTGAAAATCCTGCATGGTCCATAAAAATATCTTCTGATTTTACTCCTTTTTCAATAGCATAGTTTTTCATTATATTTACTTCATCATATTCTGCTCTACCGTGGTCTCCACTCATTATTATTTTATTTGATACATTATTTTTATATAAATTTATTCCTTCTAATAACCTGTCTTCTAGCATTGGGCTAGGTTTATTATTCCATATTCCTGCACCCAAAACTATTATGCAATCTATGTCTGATAATTTTTTATAATCTTCTTCTTTCAAAATTTTTTTATTTATAGATATTTTTACATATAAATTTATATTTATAACAATTACTGCTATTATAATAATTGCAATTATTCCATATTTCAATACTTTTTTCATATATTTTCTCCAATTTAATCAGATTTCATCAAAAATTTTCTTAATTTCGTCATTATAATAAATAGCTCCGCAAGGTCTAATTTCATCACCAATTTTTACCTGAACATTCATATTATTCTTATCGCCAGAAAAATACTTAATAGCACATCTTAATTTATCCTTTTGTTCCTCAGTAAAATCAGTAATATCAAAAGTTACAACATTAATCTTTTCATCCCCAAAATCCCTAATTTCATTAGCAATTATTGTTGGCTCTTGATCATCTCTAATACTCAAACGGCCATCAACAACAACAATATTTTCTTCTATTAGGCTTCTTCCTGCTTCTATAACAGCATTTTCAAATGCAATTATTTCAACAGCTCCATACAAATCTTCTATTGTAATAAAAGCCATAATTTTATTATTTTTAGTATATTTCTTTTTAATTGATGTTATTATTCCGGCATACTTTACTTTTTGACCATCTACAAATTTAGGCTTACTATTTCTTGCTTGAACATTTGCCATCTCATCTACATTAGTACTATTTTCGGCATTATTTGCTAAACTTTGTTCACTTATTTGTACTAAATCCATACTATTGATATTTGTTGAATGAATAATTTGTTCTCTCAATTTTTCTAGTGGATGTCCTGAAATATAAATTCCTAACATTTCTTTTTCCATTGATAGCATTTCTTTTTCAGGCATTTCTGGATGTTCTTCATATTGATATTTTTGCTTTTCCATTTCTTCTTTTTCTTGTTCTGTACCTAAATCAAACATTGATACTTGACCATTAAAACCTTTTTTCTTTCCACTTTGAATTGTGTCCATTATTGCTTCAAAAGATGCTAATAATGTTGCTCTTGTTTGTTCTAATTCGTCAAATACACCTGCTTTTATTAGGCTTTCTACGCATTTTTTGTTTACTTGTGTATCTGCTATTCTTTCACAAAAATCTGTAAAGCTCTTGTATTCTCCATTTTCTTTTCTTTCTGCCACTATATTTTCAACAGGCACTGTTCCTACATTTTTTATTGCTCCAAGTCCAAAACGAATTTTTCCAACCGCTTCTGAATTGTTAACTTCAACTGTAAATTTTTCAAAACTTTTATTTATATCAGGTTTTAAAATTTGAATTCCAAGTCTTTTACATTCATCAATATATTGAGGAGCTTTATCTAAATTTCCTAAATAACTATTTAAAGTTGCAGCCATAAATTCTGCTGGATAGTATGCTTTTAAATATGCTGTTCTGTATGATACAACTGCATAACAAGCAGCATGTGATTTATTAAATGCATATTTTGCGAATTCTGCCATTTCATCAAATATTTTATTTGCTGAAATTTCATCTATTCCATTTCTTACACATCCTGGTACAACTATGTTTCCATCTTCGTCAACTTGTCCATGTATAAATACTTCTCTCTCTTTTGCCATAACATCAAGTTTTTTCTTTCCCATTGCCCTACGAACTAAGTCCGCTCTTCCTAGTGAATATCCTGCTAAGTCTCTAACTATTTGCATAACTTGCTCTTGGTAAACCATACATCCATATGTTACATTTAATATTGGTTCTAGGCTTGGGTGTGTGTATTCATTGTGACCTGGATTTTGTTTTCCTCTGATATATCTTGGTATTTGATCCATAGGTCCAGGTCTATATAAAGAAACACCTGCTATTAAATCTTCCAAACAGTCTGGTTTCAATTCTTTCATAAAATTTGTCATACCTTGTGATTCAAATTGGAATATTCCTGATGTATTTCCATCTTGCCATAATTTATATACTTTTGGGTCTGACATATCGTGGTCAAATTCCACATCGACTCCATGATTTTCTTTAACCATTTCTATTGTATTTTGAATAACTGTCAAGTTTCTTAGACCTAAAAAGTCCATTTTTAAAAGCCCTAATTCTTCAAGTGTTGTCATTATGTATTGAGTGTTGATTTGTCCATCTCTTACATAAAGTGGTACATATGTGTCTACTGGGTCTTTTGTTATAACAACTCCACATGCGTGTGTTGATGCCTGTCTTGGCATTCCTTCAAGTCCCATTGCTATATCTAATATTTTTCTTGTTTGTTCATCTGTGTCATATCTATCTTTTAATTCTTTGTTCTGCTCTAATGCTTTTTTTATTGTAATATGAATTTCATTTGGTATCATTTTGGCTAAGGCATCAGCTTCTGAATATGGATAGTCTAAAACTCTTGCTACATCTCTTATTACCATTTTTGCAGCCATTGTTCCAAATGTAATTATTTGTGATACATGGTCATGTCCATATTTTCTGGCTACATAGTCTATAACTTCTTGCCTTCTTTCATCTGAAAAGTCAACATCAAAATCGGGCATGCTTATTCTTTCTGGGTTCAAAAATCTTTCAAATAGTAATCCATATTTTATTGGGTCAATATCTGTAATTTCAATTGCATATGCCAAAATAGAGCCTGCACCTGAACCTCTTCCTGGTCCTACTGGTATTCCATTTGTTTTTGCATAATGTATAAAATCCCATACTATTAGGTAATAATCAACATATCCCATTTTCTTGATTATTCCTAATTCATATTCAGCTCTTTTTTGTATCTCTTCTGATAAATTTTTTCCATACCTTTTTTCTAATCCTTTGTCACATAGCTCTTTTAAGAAGTCGTAATGTGTTGGATATTCTGGTGGTACATCATAGTTTGGCAATATTGTGTGTCCAAATTCAAATTCAACATTACATTGCTCTGCTATTTTTACAGTATTTTCAATTGCATCTGGAAATGCTTTAAAATATTCTGACATCTCTTCTGGTGATTTTACATATAGCTCATCTGTGTCAAATTTCATTCTATCTTCGTCACTCATTCTTTTTCCAGTTTGGATACATAATAAAACTTCGTGGTTGTAGGCATCTTCTCTTTTTAAATAGTGTGCGTCATTTGTTGCAACTAATGGAATATTAAGTTTTCTTGCTAATTGAACTAGTTTTTGATTTGCTAAAACTTGTTCTCTTATTCCATTGTTTTGAATTTCTATGTAGTAATCATCTCCAAAAACTTTTTTGTGCCATAGTGCTATTTCTTCTGCTCTTTCTGTTTGATTCATTAATAAGGCTTGGTTGACTTCTCCTGCTAAACATGCACTTAGACATATTAGTCCTTCATGATATTGTTCTAGTATTTCTCTGTCTATACGTGGTTTATAATAATATCCATCAACAAAACTTAGGGAAACTAATTTGCTTAAATTTTTGTATCCTTCATTGTTTTTTGCAAGTAAAATCAAATGGTAATAGTGGTTGTCTATTCCTGGTTCTTTTTGTAGTCTTGAACGTGGTGCTACATAGACTTCACATCCTATTATTGGTTTTATTCCTTCTTTTTTACATGCTTTATAAAAGTCAATTGCTCCGAACATTACTCCATGGTCTGTTATTGCTATTGAGTCCATTCCTAATTCTTTTGCTCTTACTGGTAAGTCTTTTATTCTGTTTGCTCCGTCTAATAAACTGAATTCACTGTGTATATGTAAGTGTACAAATTTTGACATTTTTTTCTCCATTCACTTCATTTTTTTGTATTATATTATCTTTTTTCATTAAAGTCAATGAACATCATCAAAAAGGCTTACAGTTTAGTAAGAATCTTTTTTATGGTATCGCTACCTGTATGTTTTTGAAATTTGAACCGTTTGATTGGAATTCAAAATAGAAAATATTATATAAAAATGTGAGGAA
>OLPG01000885.1_pt1 | contig 27428 bp, 29 predicted proteins | sample 1672311 | NCBI WGS metagenome assembly OLPG01 (sample SAMEA3136670, study PRJEB25190) | human gut metagenome | biome: human gut; feature: human-associated habitat; material: faeces | place: Austria | collected 2013 | reverse complement strand
AAAAAATATATATTATATAAAAAATAAAATAATAGAAAACGTAGAAAAAATATTAGCTGAAAATAATAAAGAAAGGATAAACAATAAAAATAATATAGAAAACAAAAATAACGAAGAAAACAAAAAAAATAATAGTAGTATATGTTTAGCTCTTATAATTGGTTATAAGGCAGGTCTAGCTGATGATATTAATGAGTATTTTTCTGAAAGTAATTTATTACATATGCTTTCTATTTCAGGAATGCATATTTCATATATATGCTTAATAATTAACTTCTTATTAAGAAAAATTAATAAAAAAATTGCTAAAATATTAACAATTGGTATTTTAATATTTTATATATTTTTGACAGGAGGAATTCCCTCTGTAATAAGAGCATGCATAACACAAATACTATTTTTGACTAGTACATTATTTTATAGAAAATCAAATATATATACAAACTTATCTGTGGCATCGATAATTATACTTATAATTAATCCTTTTAGTATTTTTGATATTGGATTTATACTTTCTTATTTAGGAACTATCAGTATACTTATTTTTTATAAGCACATAGAAGAAGTTGTTAGTATACTACAAATAAAAATATATAGTGTTTTTAAACCAAGATTACCACGAGAGAAAAGTAAAATTGCAAAAAGGTTTAATAAGATAATTTTTTATATGAAAGAAACTGTTATTATAAGTATATCTGCTAATATTTTAATAATTCCAGTAACGATGTATTTTTTTAATACTATTTCTTTAAGTTTTGTCTTTTCAAATTTATTGGCAACTCCAATACTTGTATGTGTAATAATTTTTTCTTTAATCTTTTTTATCGTTTCATTTTGCTCTATAAAGTTAGGATATTTTTTAGCTTATATTCTAAATTTTACAATAGATAACTTAATAAATATTGTTAGGTTTTGTTCTTATATACCATTTAATAAAATCTTAATATGTTCTCCTAATATTTTAGAAATAACCTTAATATATACATTTATTTTTGTAATAACTTTCCTATATAAGAAAGATAAATTAAATATAAAATATATAATGCAAATTTTAAATAAAGTTAAAAAAAGAAATATAAAAAAATTACTTGTTTTGGCTTGTATTTTTATAATTATGATAGTTTTTATATATAAAAATTATAATAATAGATTAAAGATATTTTTTATTGATGTAGGTCAGGGAGATAGTACATTAATAATTACACCTAAAAATAAAAAAATATTAATAGATGGAGGAGGAAGTGAATTTGGAAAATTTAATATAGGTGAAAAAATATTAATGCCATATTTATTAAACAGGAAAATAAAAAAAATAGATTATATAATCATATCACATTTTGATACAGATCATTGTGGAGGAGTATTATATGTTATGGAAAAAATAAAAGTTAATAATGTAATTATAGGAAAACAAAATGAAAGCTCTGATAATTATGAAAAATTCAAAAAAATTGTTAAAAATAAAAAAATAAATATAAGAGTGGTAGAGATGGGAGATATACTAAAAATAGAGGATGAATTATATTTTGAAGTGTTGTGGCCAATGACAAACAAAATGATTAGCGAAAATTCAATTAACAATAATTCTTTAGTATGTAAGATGAATTATAAAAAAAATTCGATTCTTTTTACAGGAGATATTGAAGAAATAGCTGAAAAAAAGATTTTAGAATTATATTCTAAAAATTTAGGTATATTGAAGGCAGATATTTTAAAAGTGGGACATCATGGTTCTAAAACATCATCAAGTTTAGATTTTATAAATGCAATAAACCCAAAGTATGCATTAATAGGAGTAGGAAAAGATAATAAATTTGGGCACCCTTCAAATATAATTATAAATAGATTAGAAAATAAGAATGTTAATATTTTGAGAACAGATCAAAATGGAGAAATCTCGATATTTATAAAAAATAAAAAAATGCGAATAAAGAAATTTATAGAAAAGTAATTTAATAAGCAAATTATTTTCTTGAATGGAATAGTTTAATATGGTAATATGTAAGTGTCATTTTGCTGTAATAATAGAATCTATAATTAATATAGTATATAGATAAAATGAATAAAGGCATTAAAAACAGAAATAAAAAAATAGAATAGTTAGAAAATAGGAGAAAATGTATATGAATTATAAAAATATTGTGTTTCCAAATTATGACCACTGTATATTAGGAACAATAAGTTCAATTTTAAAATATTATAATGTAGAAACAAAACATAAAACATCTGAAAAGATTGATGCAATATTAAATGAAAGAGAATATAGAAATGTTATATTTCTAGTATTAGATGGATTAGGAGAACATATATTGAATGATATTTCTAAAGAAGGTTTTTTAAATAAAAATAAAGTAGATTGTGTTACTTCAGTGTATCCTTCAACAACAACAGCAGCATTAACTACATATTATTCTGGGTGTCCTCCATATGAAACTGGATGGATAGCTTGGTCTCAATATTTTAAAGAATATGGCAGGGCTCTTGATATGTTCTCACATAAAGAATCATATTTAAGAGAAGAAATAAAAAATCCATTAATGGATGTATATAAAAAGGTTGTTAATTATGAATCAATTTTTAGTAAAATTGAGAAGGCATCTCCTATAGTAAAAGCATATGAATTAGAACCAGAATATGCAGAAAGAAGAGCTCTTCGTTCTATAAATGCTAATAATATAGATGAAATAATAATGAATATAAATGATTTGTGCAAAACACCAGATAAGAAATTTATACTTGCTTATTCAGATAATCCAGATAGTTTGTTACACAAATTTGGGGTAACTTCAGAAGAAGCAAAGAAATTTATAAAAGAAACAGAAGATAAAATAGAAGAAATGACAAAAAATATTTCAGAAGATACAATCTTAATCATATCTGCTGATCATGGGCATAAAGATATACAAAAGGCGTACACTTTACTTGATTATCCTGAAATTCAAGAATGTCTTATTATGCCAGCATCATTAGAATGTAGATTTTTAAGTTTTTTTGTAAAAGAAGAAATGAAAGAAAAATTTGTTGAGAGATTTAATAAAGTGTTTGAAAAAGAGTTTTGGCTTATGTCAAAAGAAGAATTTTTAAATAAATATCATTTTTTAGGTTATGGGAATAAACATTATAAAATTGACGATTTTATTGGAAACTATGTTGCTATTTCAACTAGTGGAAGTATGATTAGATTAGAAACTTTTTTAGCAGAAGGAAAAGCTATTAGAAAATCTACTCATTGTGGATTAACTAAGGAAGAAATGGAAGTACCTGTTATTGTTATAAAAAAGTAAAAATGATATTATAAAAAATATTGAAAATTGTATAAAACTATAAAATTAAGACCATACTACTATAAAGAGTAGGTGGTAAAATATGAGAAAATGGATAATATATATATTGATTTTTGCGGTTAGTTTAATGATGATAATTAGTACGGTTTTATTAATTTCAATTTATAAAAATACAGCTAATATTCAAATTAATAAAAATGATGAATTGGCTAAAACTGATAATAATACTATAGTTGATAATAATGAAATTGTTACAACCAGTTATTCAAATATAAAAATTTCTCCCAATGCTAGTATTGTTTTTAAAACATTATATAAAGAATGTAATCATATTATAGAAGAAGAGAGAAAAGTAGATAGTAATACTATAAATAAGAATGAATTGGATTTTAAAGAGCTATATAATGAATGGGAGCTAAAAAAATTTACACAAGATGAAGTTGTTTTATATAGAGAAATAAATGGATTATGTAATGAACATTATATTATAAAAGATGATGCTGGTTATGTAAAGATATTTACAATAAATCAAAATGGTGAAGAAGAATTGGTAGAATCTACTTTGATTGCAGTTCAATATTTGCCAGAAGCGGATGTGAGTGAACTAAAACAAGGAATAAAAGTATATGGTATGGAAGAAGTAAATAAAATAATTGAGGATTTTGAATAGTAATTGTCAAAGTAAAATAAAAACAGTTAAATGAGTTTAAAACTATTTAACTGTTTTTTTGTTAATTTAATATATAGTATAGAGGATAGACTATTTATTTTTATCTACAATTTTTAAATTCTCTTTCTTTAAATAACCTTGCTTATAGAATGCATTAAAATACATTATCAAAGAAAAAATTGTCATAATTAAAGCTAAGTAATAAATATATGTATCAAAGTGGAAAGAAATATTAAAATATTTTACAATTAGTGATGCAACAATTGCTGCATAAAAAAGTACAGTTGAAAGTTTCCCGTACCATCTGCTTGATACAACTAATTCTTTTCCATATAAGAATGAAGCACCTGCTATCATTATAATTTCCTTTAAAAATACTATAAATAAAATCCAGAGAGGAATTATATTTTCTATACACAAAGCTGCAAGCACAGAAACTTGTGTAGCTTTATCAGAAAGTGGATCAATTAATTTTCCAAAATTAGTTATAAAATTAAATTTTCTTGCAATAAAGCCATCTAAGATATCTGTAATACCAGATAGTGTTAAAAGTATAAAAGCAAGTACGTAATCTGAATGTATTATTGCTATAAATATGAAAGGTATTAATACAAATCTTAACATTGTTAAGATATTAGGTACATGTTTAAACATATAAAATTCCTCCATTAGTACATTTAGTTTTCTATTTCAAATTGTAATTTATTATTTTTTAAATCTATATTTACTGTTTGACCATTTTGTAATTCTGACTTTAATATTAAATCTGATAGTTCATCTTCTATATATCTTTGAATAGCTCTTCTTAAAGGTCTAGCACCATATTTTATATCGGTTCCTTTTTCTAATAGGAAGTTTTTCGCTTCAGGAGAGACATTCATTATTATATTTTTATCGCTTAATACCTTACTTGTTTCAGATAGCATTAAATCAATAATATCTAATAATTGATTTTTATCAAGTTGATCAAACACAACTATTTCATCAACTCGATTTAAAAATTCAGGTCTAAAGGTTTCTCTTAAAGAATCTAATACTTTGTTTTTATTTGCTTCTTTATTAGCGCCAAATCCAATAGAAGAGTGAGTTATTTGTGAACCTGCATTAGATGTCATGATAATTATTGTATTTTCAAAGTTAACAACATTTCCTTGAGAGTCTGTTAATCTGCCATCATCTAATACTTGTAATAATATATTAAATACATCTGGATGAGCTTTTTCTATTTCATCAAATAATACTATAGAATAAGGTTTTCTTTTTACTTTTTCAGTTAATTGACCAGCATCATCATAGCCAACATAACCAGGAGGTGAACCTATTAATTTTGAAGTAGAATGACTTTCCATGTATTCAGACATATCAACTCTAATAATAGAATTTTCATCGCCAAACATCTCATATGCTAATGTTTTAGCAAGTTTAGTTTTACCAACACCAGTTGGACCAACAAATATAAATGATGGTGGTCTTTTAGTTGATTGTAATCCTGCACGGTTTCTTCTTATTGCTCTAGAAACAGCTTTTACAGCATCATCTTGACCAATTACATTTTTGTGAAGACTATTTTCTAAGTTTAATAGTTTTTGTGATTCTTTTTCAGTTATTTTTTGAACTGGAATTTTTGTCCAGTGTTCTATTACTTCTGCGATATCTGATAAAGTAACATTTTTGATTTTTAATTTTTTGGATAAAGTATCAATTTGTTCTTGAAGTGTGCATTCTTTCATTTTTAAATCAGCGGCTTTTTTATAATCTTCAGTTGAATCTGCAAGAGCAGCTTCTTCTTTTTCTTCTTGAATTTTTTTTAGTTCATTTTTTAAAACTTCTAATTGATATAAATCTTTGTTTTTTAAGTTGATTCTAGAACATGCTTCATCTAAGATATCAATTGCTTTATCTGGTAAAAAACGATCATGTATATATTTTTCAGACATTATAACTGTTTGCTTTATTATATCGTTAGATATCTTTACTTTATGAAAATCTTCATAATATTTTTTTATTCCCTCTAATATTTTTATAGAATCATCAATTGAAGGTTCTTCTACTAATACTGGTTGAAATCTTCTTTCTAAAGCAGAATCTTTTTCTATATATTTTCTATATTCTTTTAAAGTAGTTGTACCAATTAATTGAATTTCACCGCTTGAAAGGGAAGGTTTCAAAATGTTAGCAGCATTCATAGAGTTTTCTGCATCACCAGCCCCCATAATATTATGCAATTCGTCTATAACTAAAATAATATTTCCTAGAGATTTACATTCATCTATTATAGACTTCATTCTTGCTTCGAATTGTCCTCTGAATTGTGTACCAGCAATAACTGATGTCATATCTAGAAGATAGACTTCTTTATTTAATAATTTTGCAGGAACATCACCATTTGCTATTTTTATAGCAAGAGCTTTGGCTATTGCAGTTTTACCAACTCCGGGTTCTCCTATTAGGCAAGGATTGTTTTTGGAACGCCTATTTAAAATTTGAATAATTCTTCCGAATTTCTCTATCTCTACCAATTACATTATCAAGCAAATTGTTTCTTGCTTGGTTTGTTAGATTTGTACCATATGTATCTAAATTTTTTCTTTTTTTATCATTGTTTTTCTTTTCTACTTTAATTTTTTTTCTATCTGGTTGAGATGAATTTGAATTTGTAGAATCTGAGTTAGAATTAAATATTCCAGAGAAAATCGATCCTAAAGATGACCCATCTAAATCACCACTTTCATTTAATCCTAAATCATCTGGATTAACATTATCTAGGTTATTTGAGATATCTTTGAACATATCTTCGAATTGCCTTGTCATATCTTCTATATCTGTTTCAGATAAATTAGCTTGCTTAACTAATGTATCTATAGGATTTATTCCTTTTTTCTTTGCACATTCATAGCAAAGTCCTTCTAATTTGTTATTACCATCTGATGATGGTTTATTAACAAAAACTACAGCTGTATTTTTATTGCATATTGAACATAGCATATATTTTATCTCCAATCTATTTTTTTTCATTAATATTACTATATAATACATTAAAAAATAGATATAGTCAATAATAACTTTGTCTTTAACTGATGGGAATTTTTACAAAAAAATAAAGAAAAAGTAAACTGATTAGGTTACTATACATTGACAATTTTCAGCTGTTATGGTAGAATATAGTATATAGAGTGACTACATGTTATGGTAACTTACTGTCGAAAGGAGAGGTGACCTATGACAAATGAAGAAAAGGAATTAATTAAAGCAGCAAAAAGAAATTTGAAATTAATGAGAGCTTGCAAAGAAATTCTGGAAGATATAAATAAAATTAATAAAACTTTAGATGGAAAAAATAAAAATAAAAAAAAATAGAGGGGGAATTTTAATATGTCAACAAAATCAACCGAAAAAGATAAAAAAGAGGAATCAACAATAACAAATACAGATCCAGAAGCAACAATACCAAATCCAACACCAAATCCAACACCAAATCCAACGCCAAATCCAACGCCAAATCCAACACCAAATCCAACGCCAAATCCAACACCAAATCCAACACCAGATCCAACTGAACCGACATTATCAAAGGAGTTAGAAAGAAAAATAATTAATATAAACAAAAAACAATTGAGAATGGTAGGAATATTAGAAGCTTCAAAATAGGGTGTAAAAACAGCATTAAGAAAAGCAGTAATGGAAGTAATGACAGATCAAGACTTTGAAGATAACAGTGATTATCAAAAAGCAAATGAGGAGTATAGAGCAAGAAGTGGTGCAACTTCAGACTATGATTTTGAGGAATGGGTTAAAACTTTATCAAAAGAACAACAATTAGATTTACTTGCAGAATATACTATAGATGCAGGAAGAGAAGAAAGATATAACGCGTTGGAAAAAACAATAAATGATGTACAAGTGGCAAAAGTTAAAACTAAAGAATCTATTGCAGGTCAAGGAAAAACAGTAATAGAATCTTATAAACAATTAATGGTTGAACATGAGAAATTAATAACAGATATAAAAGGAAAAATAAAAAATAAGAGAGAGGAAATCAATAAGATACAAGTTGATATAAATGAGAAACATAAGGCAATAATAGCACTATTAAAACCAGAGAAAAAACGGATCTACAATAGATGCTGCGCTAATTCAACAGGTAAAAGAAGAAAATGGCAGATTAAAAGCTGAGGTGCAGGTTCTTACAAAAGAGCTCGAGAAAGCAAAAAAAGAATTGGAAGAACTAGAAGGAAAGCTAACAACTATGGAAGAGCAAAAAGATGTTTACAAAGCAGCAATAGATGAGCAGATATCAAAACTTGAAGAAACATTAAAAGAAGAAGGTATTTATGTAGGAAGCTATGAAGATTTAGGTGGAAGCTCTGAGCAACAAGCTCAAAATGAAGCAAATGAACAAACAACAGGAAATGGTTCAGGTGGTGTTGAAATTGATGAAAGAAAGCCTAAGGATATAGCTAAAGCTATGATGGCAGATTTTAGAAATTTAGCACCAGAGGAAGTTAAGCAATTAATAGAACGTACAGGCTATCAAGATCTATTAAACATGGCTAGAGAAATAGGACCAATTAACCGTTTAAGTCTTAGATCTTCTATGCAAAACAGACTAGATGATTTGAAAAAAGGCCTTGATGCTGAAATAAAAGATGATAGTGGAAATGATATAACAATACATTTTTCTAAGGAAGAATTAAAGAATTTATCTGATTTAGGAGAAGATAAACTTAAAGAGGTAATAAGCATAATGGATTATTATACAAAAAATTATAAATCAATGTCAGTAGCTGAAAGAAAAAAAGCTGAAGAAGCAATGGAGTATTTAAAAATTTCTACATTATTAACAGAAACTAATAGAGGAAAAATAGGAAGATTCATGGGAAGATTTACCAAAAAAGGTACTAGAATTAGTGAAATAGGAAACTCTTTAAGAAAGTTTGCAACAGAAAGAGGAAAGAGAGAAGATAAAAAATCTGAAAGGACTAAAGATATAAGAACTAGATTAGGAATAAAACCTACGGCATCAATTCCTATAAAAAGACATGTAGATAGAAGTGGATATAAACCAATTCAAATGGATAGAGACGATTAAATTTAATAAAGAATTTTATAGAAATGATAGTAGATAAGGTTTTTAGAACTTATTTACTATCATTTTTTTGAATTTATAATAAAAGAAATATATTAGATATAAAATTTAATATGTTTCTTTTATTTATTGTAAATATAAATGGTTGATTTATGGAATGGATTCATATATAATAAACGCGGAGTGATTGAAATGATAGATATAGAAAATGCAAAAAGAGTATTTAAAGAATATGTGAAAGATTATAATCCAAATGATGGAAAAATAGCTTTAAAAATATCACATATTTTACGAGTTACACAAAAGAGTAGAGAATTAGCAGAAGAGTTAAATTTAAATGAAGAAGATACTGATTTAGCAGAATTAATAGGATTATTACATGATATAGGAAGATTTGAACAAGTAAGAATTTATAATACTTTTTATGATAAAGATAGTATAAATCATGGTGAATATGGTGTAAAAATCTTATTCGAGGATGGATTAATAAGAAAATTTATTAAAGATGATAGTTATGATGAAATAATAAAAAAAGCAATATTAAATCATAATAGACCTAGAATAGAAGAAGGACTAAGTAAAAGAGAATTAATGCATGCTAAAATTATAAGAGATGCAGATAAATTAGATATATACTATGTATTAACAATAGAAAAATTAGAAAATTCATATGGTTGTAAAGATATGAGTAAAGATGAAATAACAGATGAGATATATAGAGAATTTGTGGAAGACCATATGATTAATTATAAAAATTTAAAAACAAATGCAGATATGTTAGTTGCACATATTGCATATATTTTTGACTTTTATTATAATTATAGTTTGAAGATTGTGAAACAAAAAGGTTATATAGAACAGATAGAACAAAAAGTTAATTTAGAAAATAAGCAAGCTATAAAATTATTAGAAGAAATCAATGTTATAGCCAATAATTATATAGATGAAACTTTAAAATTAGAACAAAGGGAACAGGTACAATGTCAAAAAAGTTGTTAATAACAGAAAAACCATCTGTTGCAATGGAATTTGCAAAAGCTTTGAAAATAACTACAAATAGGAAAAACGGATATTTAGAATCAAATGATTGGATTATTACTTGGTGTGTTGGGCATTTAGTAACTATGAGTTATCCAGAAAAATATGATGAAAAATTAAAATTTTGGAGATTAGATACTCTTCCTTTTATTCCAAAAGAATGGAAGTATGAAATTATACCAAATGTACAAAATCAATTTAATATTGTAAAAGAATTAATGCAAAGGGAAGATATAGATACAATATATAATGCAGGTGACTCAGGACGTGAAGGAGAGTATATACAAAGATTAGTTTTTATGATGGCTAAACCAAATCCAAATGCTAAGATGAAAAGAGTTTGGATTGATTCTCAAACAGAAGAAGAAATTTTAAGAGGAATAAAAGACGCAAAAGATCTATCAGAATATGATAGTTTGTCTGACTCTGCATATTTAAGGGCAAAGGAAGATTATTTAATAGGAATTAATTTTTCTAGATTACTATCTATTATTTATGGAAGAAGAGTAGCAAAAAAGATAAATGAAGAAAAAGTTTCTATTTCTGTTGGACGAGTTATGACATGTGTTTTAGGTATGGTAGTACAAAGAGAAAGAGAAATAAGAAATTTTGTTAAAACACCATATTACAAAATTATAGGAAACTTTGGAGATGAAGAAAAAAATTTATCTGCAGAGTGGAAAGTTCAAGAAAAATCTGAATTTTTTGAATCTAATAAATTATATAATGAATCTGGGTTTAAAAAAGAAGCGGATGCGAAAAAATTAATTTTGTCACTAAAAGATAAAAAGGCTGTTATAGAAGAATTAAAAAAATATAAGCAAAAAGAAAATCCGCCTTTACTTTTTAATTTGGCAGAAGTGCAAAATGAGTGTACAAAAAAGTTTAAAATAAAACCAGATGAAACATTAGAAGTGATTCAGGATCTATATGAAAAAAAACTAGTTACATATCCAAGAACAGATGCAAGAGTTTTATCAACTGCTGTTGCAAAAGAAATTTCTAAAAATTTGAATGGTTTAGCTAAGGGATTTAAAGATGAAGAAATACAATTAATTATTAATAAAATGATCGATGAAAAGTATTCTACAAATCTACAGAAAACTAAGTATGTAAATGATAGTAAAATAACAGATCATTATGCAATTATACCTACAGGACAAGGGTTTGAAAATTATGAAAAACTATCCAATTTAAGCAAGAATATATATAAATTAATTGTAAAAAGATTTTTGAGTATTTTTTATCCGCCAGCACAATATGAGAAGGTTTCGATAACAATAGATGTTGAAGGAGAAAAATTTTATACAAGCAATAGAGTGTGTGTAAACTTAGGCTATTTAGAAATAACAAAAGGAAAAGATGTTCAAGAAGAAAAAGAAAATGCTAAAAAAGAAAGTGGAATTAATCCTGAAATATTAAGGAAAATAAAAAAAGGACAAAATATTGATATTATAAATTTTGAAACTAAAGAATCTGAAACTAATCCACCTAATAGATATAATTCTGGTTCTATGATATTAGCTATGGAAAACGCTGGAAAATTAATAGAGGAAGAAGAACTGAGAGAACAAATAAAAGGTGCTGGAATTGGTACTAGTGCAACAAGAGCTGAAATTATAAAAAAGTTAGAAAGGATAAAATACATACAAATAAATACTAAAACACAAATTATAACACCAACTGAAAAAGGAGAGTCTATTTTTGATGTTGTATATAATTCCATGCCAGATATGCTTAATCCAAAATTAACAGCTAGTTGGGAAAAAGGTTTAGATATGGTTGCAAAAAAGGAAATAAAACCTGAAATTTTTATGGATAAATTACAAAATTATATAAAAAGTAAAATTAATAAATTGGTTATACCAATGTAAGGAGGTACAAATGAAGAAGATAGATAATTGGGAGGCTTTGGTAAAGGGAAAAAATGAAAAATATGAAATTGCAATTCCAATTCCAGGGTGTTATATATCTGGACATATAGAAGGAAAAGAGACAATATTAGAAACAAGTTATATAGATTTATCTAGTTTAACAGCAATGGATTTATCAAATAATTATTATCAATTAGGAAATGCTAAAGAGTCGTATCTAAAAATATTGAATGAATTTATTGAGTTTGCTAAAAATAAAGAAAAAAACGCTGAAAAAGAGATATAGCATAAGAGGTAAAAAATATATGAATGATAGTATGTTTCAAAAATTAACTGAAGATGTTAGATTGCAAGTAAAAAGATTAGAAAGGTTAGATATCTATACTAATAAGCATGTACATAATGTTCCTAAAATAACTTTAAAAATATGTCAAAAGCTTAATGTATCAGAAGAAAAAACAAGATTTTATATAAATTGTGCATATTTACATGATATAGGAAAAATTTTTATACCATATGAAATATTGCAAAAACCAGAAAAATTAACAGATGAAGAATATGAAGTTATGAAAAAGCATACAATTAAAGGGTATGAACTTTGTATGGCACATGAAGATTTGAAAAAATATGCAAATGCAGCTAAATATCATCATGAAAATGAGGATGGAACAGGATATCCAGAGTGTTTGAAAAAAGATGAAATACCAATAGAAGCTAAAATTGTAAAAGTAGCAGATCTTTATGATGCGATATGCAGTAGAAGACAATATAAGCCAGAAGTTAAAAGAGTTGATGCAATGAATATAATTTATGAAAATGTGCAAAAAGGAAAAGTTAATAAAAAAATATTTAATGCACTTGTTGATGTTGCTATTGATGAAATTCAGGAAGAAAATGGAGATATAGAAGAAATTAAAAAATTACAAGAGATGAAAAGATAAAGTTTGATTTATAAAAAAATAATACCTCTTTTTACTGTTTTTAGGTAAAGAGGGGTATTATTTTTTGTTATAGAAAATTTGAAAGTTAATATCTAGTTTTTATAAACAATCCCAATCTAGTACTGCTTTTTGGAAGTTAGCGTTTTCAAGATCTTCTTTAGAAATAAAAATACTAATAATTCCAGCATCTCCAATTTGTAATTTGTCATATCCTTCAGAATCTATTTTTATTAAACATTCTGTTAAGTTAGCTAGACATGAACTACCTGTTCTTGGATCTTGTTGAGTGAAATCTGCATATCCACCAAGAGTTATAGGTGTAGTTTGACACTCATCGTAAATAACATTTGATAATAAATCTATATATAGATCTTTTTCTTTATTTTTATAATCTGGCAAATAGTAGTTATAATCTATTTTGGCAATTTCTTTAATTTGATTTTGTAATGTTTCATCAGATATGATTTTTTCTATATATTCTGCTATAGTATTGCTAAATCTAAAATCAGATGTTGGCATATAAGACACTGACTTTTCAAAAGTAATTTTTAAAGAGTTTCTGATTACAAAATTAGATAAGTCTATATTAGGAAAATTAGTTTCATAATTATTAGAAACATTTTTATAATATCTTATTTCATATTGTGCAGGCCAAGAGAAATCTTTATCTAAGAATACTTCTAGGATACCTTCTTTTGGATAAATATCTGAATTTAATTCTGCAAAGTTAATTTGAATAAGTAATGGCATAAAATTACCATTTTTATCTTTTGGCATATTTTCTCCTAAAGGCAAGTATGGACTTCCGCCTATTTTGGAATTTAATATAGTAGGAGTATCATTTTCATTTATAATTAGTTTATAGCAATCTTTTTGTGTCTTCATTTTATATTCGTTAATTATATTAATAAGAGGTTTTATTCTAACATCTTTTTGACTATATTTTATTAAAAGATTTTTTGTATCTTGTATTTTTTTATCTACATCATAACCATATGCTTTTGCTCTTTCTAGATTTGTTAAAGCAGAAGTGTAATCTTTTTTTAAAGTATAAATATCAGCTAGTTTCTCGTAAGATTTAGTTATTCCACCTTCAATAGCTTTTCTATATAATTCGATAGTTTTTGATAGATTAGAACGATTAGAAATATATTCAGCTAAATCATATATATACTCTGGATTAGAAACACCAAATTGATCTGCAAATGAATAACATAAATCTTTTTCTTTGGTTGGAGGTAGAGTTTTGGCAGCTTTTATAAATGTTTCTGGAGTAATTTTTTTCTCGAATTTTATCAAGTTTACAATTATAGTGTTTTTGTCTAATGGTTGAATTTTTAAAAACTCTTTTATAAGAAGAGCAGAAGTACTATCAAAGAAATTAAAACTGTATATGTAATTTTCTGATTTCTTCTCAAATAAAAGTACTAAACCATTTTTATAAATATATAATAATAATTCGACAATTCCTTTTGAGTTTACTTTTTCATAATAATTAAAGTCAGTAGTAGTAATTGTATTATAAACATTGTCATCTAGAATTGTAATTTCTTTATGTTTTAATTCTAAAAAATTATTATAATCAAAGTTTTGAGTTTGCAAGTATGAAATTAAATTATTTGTTTCGGAATTTAGCTCTTTTGTTTCAAGTTTTATAAATTTAGATAATAATTGGCGATTAAATAAATTCAACTTAGAAATAGTTAATAAGTCATCATATGTAAGTTTTTTTAATCTGTTTAATAAATCTTGTTTTTCTTTAATGTTCTCTGTGTTGATAAGGTATTTTAAGATTGTATAAAATTCTGTATGATATTTTGAATCAAAACCTTTTAATAAAGATTGTATAAAATCATCAATTGCAATTTGATCTAAATTTTTTTCTTTTTGAGTAGATGATAATTTTATTAAAAACAGTGGTCTTAGTCTTTCTTCACAGTTTTCTGTTACTGAAATTTCTGAAATATTCATATTACAAGTCTCCTTTTATATTTTATTTATAAAAATAATTTATCATAAGAAGTCAAAAAAGTCTAGTAATAAAGTCAAAAATAAATATATGTGATAAGTTAAAGATAAAAAAATTTTCCTTACATAAATGAGGCACGCTAATAATTATATTCACGACTTACGTAAATGAAACATAATATATATCATATTAAAGAGTAGAAAGGGTGAATGTATCATGAAATCATACATAATAGAAGGTGGAAAAAAGCTTTCAGGAGAAGTGAAAATTTCAGGTTCTAAAAATGCTTCACTTCCAATTATTGCATCTAGTATATTAAATTCAAATATAACTAAATTGTATAATGTTCCAAATATAAAAGATACTAGAATTACTTTGAAAATTTTGAGGCTTTTAGGTTGCAAGATTAAGCAAAATAGTGGTAAAATAGAGATAAATTCTAAGAAAATGAATAAAAAAGAAATTCCAGAAGAATTAATGAGAGAAATGAGATCTACAGTAATTTTAGCTGGAGCTATTTTAGGAAGATTTAAAGAAGTAACATTTTCGTATCCAGGGGGATGTGATATTGGTTCAAGACCAATAGATTTACATCTTAATGCTTTCGAAAAATTAGGTGTACAAATTGAGGAAGAAGCTGGATTTATACATTGTAAATGTGATAAGATAGTAGGAAACGATATTAATTTAGATTTTCCAAGTGTAGGAGCAACAGAAAATATTATACTAGCATCTGTATATGCAGAGGGAATAACAAAAATAACTAATGCAGCGATGGAACCTGAGATAGAAGATTTGGCAAAATGTTTAAATAAAATGGGAGCTAAAATAGAAGGTGCAGGAACTAATGAAATAAAAATAACAGGAGTAAAAAAACTTAAGCCAATAGGTTATAGTGTTATGCCAGATAGAATTGAGGCAGGAACTTTTTTGTGTATGGCAGCAGCAACTTTAGGGAAAATAAAACTTGTTAATGTAGAAGCTAAACATCTAGATCCTGTTATTAATAAATTACAAGAAGCGGGATGTCTAATTACAATAGAAAAAAATAGTATACAATTAGAAGCACCTAAAAGGATTAAACCTTTGGAAATAAAAACAATGCCATATCCAGGATTTCCAACAGATTTGCAACCAATATTTGGAGCAATGCTTGTTACAGCAAAAGGAACATCGGTAATAATTGAAAACATATTTGAAAATAGATACAAATATATAACAGAATTGAAGAGAATGGGAGCAAAGGCAACTATAGAAGGGAAGATGGCTGTAATAAAAGGAGTAAAAAAATTGTCTTGTGCAAATGTGGAAAGTGCAGATTTAAGAGGAGGAGCGGCACTTGTGTTAGCAGCTCTTAAAGCAAAAGGCAAGACAAAGATAAGTAATATAGAATATATTTTAAGAGGATACGAAAAATTAGACGAAAAGCTAACTAAGTTAGGAGCTTGTATAAGTTTAGAAGAAGGTGAATAAATATTGAATAAAAAATATGCGTATAAAAATAAAAAAATTAATAAAAAGCAAAGGGCAGATATAAAATCTGCCCATAAAAAAAGTAATAATTTAAATAATAGGAATACTGCAATTAACTTAGATAATGAAATTATTATAGGTATTCCTAATATAGATAAAAAAGAATATTTGTCAAAAGCAAGTAAAAACAAAGAAGAATATAGTGGTAGAAAAAATGGCCAAAAAGTAAAAAATGCAAATATTAAAAAAAGTAAAAATAAAAAAGTAAAAAAAATAAAGAAACTAACAGAAAAACAAATAAAAAGAAGAAAATTTATTTTAAAAATCATAAAATGGACAAGTTTATGTAGTATTATTATTGGAACAATAATTTGTATTATGATTTCACCAATATTTAATATTAAAAATATAGAAGTAAAAAATAATCAAAAGATATCTTCTGAGCAAATAATAAGTTTATCTGGAGTAAAATTAGATGAAAATACATTTAAATATTCTAAAAGAGACATTAAAAAGAAAATAAAAGAAAATGCGTATATAGATAGTGTAAAAATAACTAGAGGATTACCAGATACGTTAAAAATAGAAGTCAAGGAAAGAACGGCTAAATTAATGCTGTTATATGGAAATGCATATGTATATATTAATAATCAAGGTTATATATTAGAAATATCAGATGAAAAAGCAAAATTGCCGGTATTAAAAGGCTATAAAACGGATGAAAAAGACATTGTTGTAGGACAAAGATTATGTAATGAAGATCTAGAAATGTTAAGTACAGTGTTAAAAATAATGGAAGTAGCACAAAGTGAAGAAATTTTTGATAAAATAACTGGAATAGATATAAGAAATAAAAGTGATTATGAAATAGAAATGGAAAATGAACAAAAAACAGCACATTTAGGAGATTGTTCTATGTTAGAAGAAAGAATTCTTTGGGTAAAAACAATTTTAAATGAAACAAAAGATTTACAAGGTGAAATATTTGTTAATATGAATTTGAATTCAGATAGACCTTTTTTTAGAGAAAGAGTCTAGAAAGGAGAAGAAAACTTAATGAACAAAAAGGTAATATCACTAACAATTGGAGCGATATGCTTTATTCTTGTACTTGCAATAGTTATTCAAGTAAAGACTATAAAAAATACTAATTCCATAGTTAATTACACATTGTCTAATAATAATGATTTAAGAGATGATCTATTAAGGTGGAAAGAAAAATATGATAGTGTCAATACAGAAGTAACAAAAGCAGAAAAAAAACTAGAAGAAACAAGACAGCTTGCTATACAAAATAGCCCGGATTCAATAAAAAAAGAGCAAGAATTAAATATTAATAATACAGCATTAGGGTTAACAGATGTAAGTGGCCAAGGTGTTATAGTAACATTAAAAGATAATCAAGGAGTTACTAATGAAAATATAGGAATAACAGATGATATTAGATCTTATTTAGTACATGATGCTAATTTAAGAGAAATAGTAAGAAAATTGAAGATATCAGGAGCAGAGGCTATTTCTATAAATGATGAAAGAATTGTAAATGATACTTCAATAATTTGTTCTGGAAATGTAATAAGAGTAAATGATAAAAAGGTAAGTTCACCTTTTGAAATAAAGGCTATAGGATCACCAGAATTGTTATATGGAAACTTAGATGAAACAATAACTAGATTAAATAATTCTGGAATTATAGTAGATATAAAAAAACAAGATAATGTAAAAATAAATAAATATGATGGTGTAATTAATTTTAATTATGCTAAAACAGTTGAATAGAGGTGAATTAGTTTGAAAAAAGAAAAAGTAGTGGTTAATGTAACAATATTTTTAATGTGTATTGTTTTAACTTGTGTTATGAGTATGCAATTTAAAACTGCAAGACAAACTAATTTAACAGATATAAAAAATATGAATGAAGATGAACTAAAAAGTGAAATTGTTGTTTGGCAAAAAAAATACAACGAAATATCAAAAAAACTTGAAAATGTTAAGGGGACAATTGAAGAATATCAGTCAATATTGCAAAATAATCAAGAAACATCTAAAGTTTTAGATAAAGAATTAAATAATTTAGAAAAGCTTGTAGGAGTTACAGATGTACAAGGAGATGGAGTGGTTCTTACTTTAGAAGATAATGAAGAACAAGGAATAACTGCAAGTACATTATTAAATTTAGTTAATGAGTTAAAATATGCAGGAGCTGAGGCTATCTCAATTAATAATATTAGAATTGTTAATTCAACAGATATAGTAGATGTGAATTATATTATTCAGATAGAAGGACAAAAGATATCTTCACCGTATATAGTAAAGTGTATAGGTAATCAAGAATACTTATCAAATAACCTTAATGCTAAAGATGGATATTTGCATACATATACAGAAAGTGGAATAAGTGTAAAAATGGAATTGCAAAATGATATAAAAATAGAAAAGTATAGTGGGGATTTAGAAGTTAAATATAGTAAAAATTAAGGATAGGAGGATTTTTATATGACAAAAAGAAAAGTTGCAATTCTACTGGCTGTGATGTTTGGAATAATAGTAGCAGCTATAATAGTTCAAGTAAAAACAATAGAAGGAGCAAATTCTCCTGTATTAAAAATAATTGCTAATGATAATTTAAGAGATGAAGTTTTAATATGGAAGGATAAATATGATGTTAGTCAAAATGGTTTGGAAAAATCAGAAAAAAAGCTAGAAAGGGTTAGACAACAAGCAGCTAAAAATGATGAAAACTTTGGAGAAAAGGAAGAAAAGATAAAAAAATATAACAATATTTTAGGATTAACAGATGTAAGTGGTGAAGGAATTACAATTACTATTACAAGCAAAAAACTAGATGATGGAACAAAAGAATATCTAGACAATATTGTAAATGAACTAAAAAATGCAGGTGCTGAAAGTATAAGCATAAATAACCAAAGATTAGTATGGAACTCAGTAATTTCATTTGATGGAAATATTATAAAAATGAATTCAGAAAAGATAGAGTCACCATTTGTTATAAAAGCAATAGGAGAAGCAAGAGTTTTATATGGAGCTATTGTTAGACCAGGTGGATATATAGAACTTTTAAATAGCAGTGGAATTAAAGCTGATGTTACAAAATCAAGTAACATACAGATAGAAAAATATAATGGTTTAATTAATTCTAAATATATAGAAAGTATTACATAAGAGGTGGCAGAATTGAAAAAAAGAAATATTACTATGTGTATAGTTATATTTATTATGTGTGTTATATTAACTTCTGTTATATTGATGAGGTTTAAAGCTGTTGAAAAAACAGATATAGAAGGAGAGTCAGCAATTAAAGAAACAGAACTTAGAAAAGAAATATCAACATGGAAAAGTAAATATGAACAAGTCACACAAACTTTAGAATCTACAAATCAAAAAATATCTGAATATGAAGAACAAATTAATAAAAATGAAGATTCAACGAATTTGGTTGAAAAAGAATTAAATCAAACAAATGAATTGTTAGGAAAAACTAATGTTAAAGGAGAAGGTGTTATTATAACTTTAACAGATACAACTGAAAAGATTCTAGCAGCAGATTTATCTGAGCTTATAAATGAACTTAAATATGCAGGAGCTGAAGCTATAGCTATTAATGGAATAAGAATACTTCCAATGACAGATATAACAGATGCTACAAACGATTTGATTTTAATAAATGGACAGAGAATTACATCACCATATGAAGTTAAAGCAATAGGAGATCAAACATATTTATATAGTACACTTAGTACAAAAAATGGTTTTATTGAATATTATACAAATCAATATGGACTTAATATTAAAATAGAGAAACAAAAAAACATAATGATAGAAAAGACTAATCAAGATATTAATTTTAAATATATAAAAGAAGGAGAAGAGTAAAATGATTATTATTGCAATTGTTATTGGATGTATTTTAGGTGCTATAATAGGAATATATGCTCCTATAATACCATATACATATTCAGGTTATTTAGCTATAGGAATAATGGCAGCTTTAGATACGGTATTTGGAGGAATATCATCAATAATAAAAAAGAGTTTTGATATGAAAATATTTGTTTCAGGATTTTTTGGAAATGCAATTTTAGCAATGTTATTAACATATTTAGGTGAAAAATTAAATGTAGATATATATTTAGCAGCTATTTTTGTATTTGTAGGAAGGATGTTTAATAATCTTGGATTTATAAGAAGATATTATATAGAAAAATTGATAGAAAAAAAAGAAAAGAAAAAAAGTAAGGCAAAAACTATTGATAAAGTTTAAAAAATGTGCTAAAAATATAAAGACAAAAATATATATAAAATGGCATTAGAATACAAAAAGCGACATTGTTACAGAACTGTTACGAAAATATTACAGAAATATAACAGATTCTATTGACATTTTTGTGGAAATATAATATTCTAAGGCTAGAATTTAAATGCGGTAAAAAATGGAGGAGTTAACTTTGGCTATAGGTGATATAATAGTAGGTATTGATATAGGTACATCTAAAGTTAGTCTTGTTGTAGGAGAAGTCAATAACTTCAATCAAATTGAAATAATTTGCAGTACTAGTCACAAGTGTAGCGCTATTAAAAAAGGAAAAATAGTTGATGAAGAAGCAATATCAATTGCTATTGCAAATGTTGTAAAAGATGCAGAAATGGAATCAGGATTAAAAATAAATTCATCATATGTAACAATACCTGGAAAATATGCTACAATTGTACAAAACAGTGTAAATAAAGAAGCAAGAGACAGATATGCAGGAATATCAGTAAAAGATATATCTTCTGCATTAATGCAAGCAAAAGACATAGATATACCAGAAGGAAAAAGTATAATAGATATAGTTGCTGATGAATTTATATTAGAGGACGGGAAAATAGTAAGTGATCCAGTAGGAAACTTAAGCACAGGATTCACAATGAAAGCACAAGTAATATTAGCAGATAAAGATTATGTTAGACAGTTATGCAATATTTTTAGAAGAGCTGATATGGAAATAGACGGGTTAGTACCAGAAACATTGGCTGAAAGAAATCTTATATTAGATACAAATGAGTTAAATGATAATATAATGATACTAGATATGGGAGCAGGAAATACAGACATAGGAGTGTTCGAAGGTAATTCATTTGTATATACTAATACAGTTCCTTTAGGAGGAGATAATATTACTAATGATATAGCATTGGTATTAGATATATCTCAAGAAGAAGCGGATAAGTTAAAAAGGCAATATGGGCTAGCAATGAAATCCTTTATAGACAATGATAATGAAATTGTTTTAAATACTTGTAAAGGCGATTCTAAAAGTAAAGTTATAAAAAGTTCAGAATTAATTGAAATAATAGAAGCTAGAATAGAAGAAATATTTTCAATTGTTAATAAAGATATTACAGCTCAAGGAATAAAATCAAGAATTAATAATGTTGTTTTAACTGGACAAGGAATTATTAATATTAATAAAAGTGATGTCGCAGGAAAAATAATTTTAAATATACCAGTAAAAATATCAACAGGAAGATTAATAAGTACAATAAGACCAAGTTATAGAACAGCATATGCATTAGTAAGATACATAGCAGCAAGACCTTTTGCAAAAAATGTTTCAAGTAATATAGATTCTGGTTCAGAACAAAGCTTTTTTAAGAAGATACTTGAAAGAATTAAAGAATTTTTCTATTCATAGAAAAATTTAGATTATAAGCGTTTTTAATTTTAAAAAAATATATAATAGGAGGAAACATTATGATAATGGATAGCGTTGAAGAAAGCGGAATCATGATAGATGGAACAGCTACAATTAAAGTAATTGGTGTAGGTGGAGCAGGAACTAATGCTGTTAACAGAATGGTTGATTCAGGAATAAGAGGAGTTGAATTTGTTGCTGTAAATACAGATAGACAAGCTCTATTACTATCAAAAGCAGCATCAAAAATTCAAATAGGAGAAAAAATAACAAGAGGATTAGGAGCTGGAGCAAATCCTGATATAGGAGCTCAAGCAGCCGAAGAAAGCAAATCTGAAATTACAGAAGCTTTACGCGGAGCAGATATGGTATTTGTTACTGCCGGAATGGGACGGAGGAACAGGTACTGGGGCAGCTCCAATAGTTGCAGCTTGTGCAAAAGAAATGGGAATTTTAACAATAGGAGTTGTTACAAAACCATTTACATTTGAAGGAAAGAAAAGATTATCTCAAGCAGATAGAGGGATTGAAAGCCTTAAAGGAAAAGTAGACACATTAGTTGTAATTCCAAATGATAAATTATTACAAGTTATTGATAGAAAAACATCAATAGTAGAAGCTTTTAAAATGGCAGATGATGTATTAAGACAAGGTGTACAAGGTATATCAGACTTAATTGCAATACCAGGACTTGTAAACTTAGACTTTGCAGATGTTAAAACAATTATGCTAAATACAGGTATGGCACATATGGGTATAGGAAGATCTTCAGGAGAGAACAGAGCAGAAGATGCAGCAAAACAAGCTGTTCAAAGTCCATTACTAGAAACTTCAATAGAAGGAGCTAGAGGAGTAATTATAAATATTACTGGTGGTTCTAGCTTAGGATTGCATGAAGTAAATACAGCAGCTGAATTAATTCAAAGAAGTGTAGATCCAGAAGCAAATATTATCTTTGGTGCTGTAATTGATGAAACATTAGATGAAGATATAGTAATAACTGTTATTGCTACAGGTTTTGAAAAAGAACCAACTGTGGGTAATACAGTTCCTGTTGGTGAAATAGTTAGTAAAGCATGGGATAAGAAAATAAATTCAATACCAACAACTCAAGACAACTCTAATTCATCAAATGATTTAGACATTCCATCTTTCTTAAGAAAAAACAAAGGAATGAATAAATAAAAAATATGCAATAATAAAGTATAAAAATAAGTTAATAAAAAATTAATATCATAATAAAAAAGAAATAATCTTAATTTGTAGATTATTTCTTTTTTTCTGCATCAAGAAATGACAGTTTTTTAAAAGTATAAGATGTAAAATAACAATTGTTAAAACAACTAAATGTTTTATAGTTTTCATTTAATAGGGAGTAGCAAGCTTGACTATATATTTAGACGTTATATTTTTAGAAAATTTTTTTATGAATTACATAATTTTATTTGCAGTTGGATACATAACAAAAGCAAAGTTAAAACAAACTCTGCTTATTATTTCTAGTATACTGGGGAGTGGATATGCAACATTTGTGTATATGCAAGACACATATTTTTATTCTAATATAATAATAAAAATAGTATTATCTATAGTTATGGTTTTTGTTGCATTTATACCCAAGAACTTTAAAAAGATATTTCAAGAGCTTATAATGTTTTATTTAATATCATTTTTATTTGGTGGGTGTGCACTTTCATTATTATATTTTATAAAACCAGAAAATATAATAATGAAAAAACGGAGTTTATGTAGGACATTATCCACTAAAAATAGCAATACTCGGAGGATTACTGGGATTTACAATAGCACAAATAGCTTTTAAGTTAGTGAAAAATAAAATGTCTACTAAAGATATGTTTTGTAAAATATCAATAGTATTAGAAAACAAACATGTAATTGTAAAAGCTTTGATAGATAGTGGAAATTTATTAAGAGAACCGATTTCTGGATATCCAGTGATTATAGTTGAAAAATATGAACTTAGTAATGTATTACCACAAGATATCTTAAGTAATTTAAAGGAAATTTTATATGGAGAATATTCTAAAGAAAATGATGAATTATATGCTAATAAATATTTATCTAGATTTAGAGTTATACCATTTTCGTCGCTGGGAAAGCAAAATGGTATGTTATTAGGAATAAAAGCAGATGAAGTAATAATACGACATGATGAGGAAGAAAATAAATTAAATAATGTTATTGTTGGGATATATGATGAGCATCTTTCGAAAAATGGAAATTATACAGCATTAGTAGGGTTAAATTTACTAGAAAGGAGGGAAAACAATGAACATATTACAAGTATTAAAGTCTAGTATTAATACTTTATATGTGAAATACATAAATAAAGATGGAGTAAATACATTACCAATATATTATATTGGAGGAAGTCAAAGTTTGCCACCGCCTTTATCACAAAAAGAAGAAGAGGAAGCTTTAAAAAAATTGAGCTTGGGAGATAGTATGGTTAGACAAACTTTGGTCGAGAGAAACTTAAGATTAGTGGTATATATAGCTAAAAAGTTTGAAAATACAGGAGTGGGAATAGAGGATTTAATTTCTATTGGAACAATAGGCTTAATGAAAGCAATTAATACATTTAATACAGATAAGAAAATAAAATTAGCAACATATGCTTCTAGATGTATAGAAAATGAGATATTAATGTATTTAAGAAGAAGCAATAAAATAAAAGGTGAAATTTCAATCGATGAACCATTAAATCAAGATGGAGATGGTAATGAACTTCTGCTTTCTGATATATTAGGAACTGATTCTGATGTTACTTCTAGAAGAATTGAGGAAGAAGTTGATAAAACTTTATTAAAAGCTTCTATAAAAAAACTGAGTAATAGAGAAAGAAATATAATGGAATTACGATTTGGTTTTATAAGTGGAAAGGAAAAAACTCAAAAAGAAGTTGCAGACATGTTAGGAATATCACAGAGTTATATTTCTAGATTAGAAAAGAAAATAATAGTAAAAATGAAAAAAGATATAATGAGTAAAACTGGGTGAATAAAAATACCTTCTTTGGAAATAATTATATTAATTATGAACCAAAGGAGGTATTTATTTGATTAAGAAAGTAGAGATTGCATCTGTTAATACTGCTAAACTACCTGTTCTATCAAATAATGAAAAACAAGAATTACTTATAAAAATAAAAAATGGAGATGAAGAAGCTAGAGATAAATTTGTAAATGGTAATTTAAGGCTGGTATTGAGTGTAATAAAAAGATTTTATGGTAGAGGAGAAAATTTAGATGATTTATTCCAAGTTGGATGTGTTGGATTAATAAAGTCAATAGATAATTTTGATTTATCACAAAATGTTCAGTTTAGTACGTATGCAGTTCCGATGATTATAGGAGAAATTAGAAGATATTTGAGAGATAATAATCCTATAAGAGTGAGCAGATCAGTAAGAGATTTAGCATATAAAGCTTTAAGCGTTAAAGAAAAAATAATGAAAGAAACACAAAAAGAACCTACTATAGAAGAAATCGCTAAAGAACTAAATATAGATAAAGAAGAAATAGCTTTTAGTTTAGATGCTATACAAGAACCAGTATCATTGCAAGAGCCAGTATATGGTGATGGAAGTGAAAATTTATATGTAATGGATCAAGTAAAAGATAAAAAAAATACAGATGAATATTGGGCCGAAAGCATAACTGTTTCTGAAGCAATGAAAAAATTAAATGATAAAGAAAAAATGATTGTGAGTAAGAGATTTTTTGAAGGCAGAACACAAATGGAAGTTGCAGATGAAATAGGAATATCACAAGCTCAGGTATCTAGATTAGAAAAAAGTGCAATTAATCATATAAAAAGAATGTATAAATAAAAACAAATAGAATTACAATTTTGTGATTCTATTTATTTTTATTGGAAACTTTTTGGTTATTCATAATATACTATAATAAAGAGAAGATGATATATCAATATATATTGATATACCAAAGATTAGAAAGAAAGGAGCTAATCAATTAAATAGATAATTGTTTCTATAAGATTGGTTATATAAACAAAATGGGACAAAAGGGGTTAGATTTTAAACATAAAGAAGTTATTAATATAGTTGATGGAAGAAGATTGCGGATATGTGCAAGACGTTTGTGCAGACTTGGAATCAGGAAGGATTACTTCGATTATAGTACCTGGAAATAATAAAATATTAAATATGTTTACAGGAAGTAATGATATTGTAATACAGTGGCAGAATATAAAATGCATAGGTGATGATGTTATTTTAGTAGAAATTTGATAAAAATAAGTAATATAAACAAAAGAATATACATATAATAGTAAGAGATAAAAAAATAACAAAAAAATATAAAAAAATTATAAAAAACTATTGATTTTTTATAAAAAAAGTAGTAAGATAAATATCGTCAACAGAGTGATAGAAATTGCAAATAAAATAGCAATAAAAATCAATAAAAAAAGTTAAAAAAACTTTTAAAAAACTATTGACATTAAATACTTATCATGGTATTATAACAAAGTACTAAACAAGAGAAAAAATATATATGTTTTTTATATAAATTAGTAAAAATATTATACATCTATATGAAAAAACAATTAATTACTAGTTTATTATTTTGCACTTTTAAATTCGACAAAAAAGTTCAAAAAAATATAAAAAATGTATTGACAAAAACATAAAAAAATAGTACAATAAAAAACGTCGTTAACAAACAAAAACGACAGCAAAAAGTACATTGAAAAGTAAACAATAAACCTTTAGAGAAACCAAAAGCGGTAGTACTATTACTACCATAAAATTAATAGAAAATAATGAGCTTAAACTCTAAAAAAGATTTATATAGTTTCTACAAAGAAACAATAATATAAATACAATAACAAGAGAGTTTGATCCTGGCTCAGGATAAACGCTGGCGGCGCACATAAGACATGCAAGTCGAACGGACTTAACCGTTAGTTTACTAATGGAGCGGTTAGTGGCGGACTGGTGAGTAACACGTAAGCAACCTGCCTATCAGAGGGGAACAACAGTTAGAAATGACTGCTAATACCGCATATGCCTTAGCAACACATGTTGCAAAAGGGAAAGGAGCAATCCGCTGATAGATGGGCTTGCGTCTGATTAGATAGTTGGTGGGGTAACGGCCTACCAAGTCGACGATCAGTAGCCGGACTGAGAGGTTGAACGGCCACATTGGGACTGAGATACGGCCCAGACTCCTACGGGAGGCAGCAGTCGGGAATATTGCGCAATGGAGGAAACTCTGACGCAGTGACGCCGCGTGCAGGAAGAAGGTTTTCGGATTGTAAACTGCTTTAGACAGGGAAGAATAAAGACAGTACCTGTAGAATAAGCTCCGGCTAACTACGTGCCAGCAGCCGCGGTAATACGTAGGGAGCAAG
>OLPG01000881.1_pt1 | contig 27513 bp, 22 predicted proteins | sample 1672311 | NCBI WGS metagenome assembly OLPG01 (sample SAMEA3136670, study PRJEB25190) | human gut metagenome | biome: human gut; feature: human-associated habitat; material: faeces | place: Austria | collected 2013 | reverse complement strand
CCGCGTGTACTGTTGGTCGTCCGATTGGGAATACAACGAGTTTGCGCCTGGCTGGGATGGGGAAAGGTGGGCTGATGACCTGGAATAACTTGCGGCAACAGCACCCGCATTCGGCAGATGCGGCGCTTGAGGGCACACGTCTTGCTCGGGTTGATGGGACAGCGAGCGTTGGCGATGATGGCTTGTGGGACGCGTCGTCGCGCGTATGCGCTTGGGGCGCGCCTGCGTCGGGCACAGCTGCGGCGTTGGTTGCCCAGGCGGCCAGCGGCAAGCTGGCCGGCAGCAGCAGGCGCGCGACGCTCTTGCGCAGCTGTTCGCCAAGCTTGCGGCGCTGTACACCGGCGGCGGTACGACACGTATTTCGCCGCGCACGAGGTGCCGGGGCAGATCGATTACCCGCTGCAGGTGCCCGTCGACGACACCTTGCAGGGCATTGATTACGTGCAAGCGTGGCTTGACCGGCTATTGAGCGAGGCACGCTACGCCGCATCCTTCACGTTCGAAAGCAGTGTTGCCGTGCTTGAGCGAGCATGCCCCGACTATCGCGGCTTGCACGTGAGCCTGTGCGATCTGCTGCAGGCTCACGAGGACGAATTGGCGCGGCGGCCTGCCCAAATGGCGCAAAACGGCCAGTAAACGGCGGGCAGGTTGCGCATGGCGGCAGAAAGCTTCATGATGGAGCATGAAACCATTGGTTTGCAAGCGAATCTTCGAAAGCGGGGGAGCATGAACTACTCGGAGATCAAATATTTCGATATCGCCAACGGCGAGGGCGTGCGCACCAGCCTGTTCGTGTCGGGGTGCCGCCATGGGTGCCCGGGCTGTTTCAACCCCGACCAGTGGGATTTCACGGCGGGCAAGCCGTTCTCGCGCGAGGTGCAGGACAAAATCGTCGAAAGCCTGGCGCCGGAATATGTTGACGGCCTGTCGCTGCTTGGCGGCGAGCCGATGGAGCCGGAGAACCAGCGCGCGCTGGTGGACTTCGTGGAGCGCGTGCGGCAGACGTATCCCGGCAAGTCCATTTGGTGCTACACGGGCGATTCGCTGGATGACCTGCGCAATCCCGATAGCCCGCGCCACACCGAGGTGACCGACCGGCTGCTGGCTGCCATCGACGTGCTGGTGGACGGCCCGTTTGTGCAGGCGCACCACGATATTACGCTGCGCTTCCGTGGCTCGTCGAACCAGCGCATCATCGACCTGCCGGCCACGCTTGCCGGCAACAAGGTGGTGCCGTGGCGCGACGACCCGCAGTTCACCAGCCATGTGATGGTTGCGCCGAACGCGAAGGAACCGGCTGAGTAGGCGCGGATGGCGCCTGGCGCTAGCCGCCGGAGCGTGAAAACTTGCAACAGAAAACGGGCCGCATCGCCAGACGTTGGCGATGCGGCCCGTGCTATTCGGTCGGGATTCGTGCGGGGCGCTCCGTTTACGCCGCTTTCACGTCGTCAAGCTCCTGACCTGCGCGCGGGTCGTTGAACACGTCAAGGTTCATGCGACCGGCCTGCTTGGCAACCACGGTGGTGCACACGGCGTCGCCCGTGATGTTCACGGCGGTGCGCGTCATGTCCAGGATGCGGTCGATGCCCATGATCAGCGCGATGCCTTCAAGCGGCAGCCCCACGGAGTTGAACACCATCGACAGCGTGATAAGTCCCACCGACGGGACACCAGCCGTGCCGATGGATGCCAGCGTTGCCGTGGCGATAACCGTTGCATACTCCACGGGTCCCAGCTGCACGCCGAACAGCTGCGCCGTGAACACCACGGCCACGCCCTGCATGATGGACGTGCCGTCCATGTTGATGGTGGCTCCCAGCGGGATGGTGAACGACGAGATGCGGCGGTCGACGCCCATCTTCTTCTCCAGCGTCTCGATGTTCAGCGGGATGGTGGCGTTCGACGTGGCCGTGGAGAACGCGAACATCATCACGGAGATGAACTTCTTCAGGAACTTCACGGGGTTCACGCGCGCCAGCAGGAACAGCAGCAGCATGTACACCACCAGGCACTGCACGGCCAGCGCGAGCAACACGCCCAGCATGTACTTCACCATGGGCAGGAACGCGTCGAAGCCGATGTTGGCGAACGTGCGCGCCAGCAGGCAAAACACGCCGATAGGCGCCACATACATGACCAACGAGGTCATCTTCATCATGATGTCGTTGAACTGCTCGAAAAAGCGGTGCACCACCTCGACCTTGCGGCCCATCATGGACAGGATGATGCCGATGAACAGGGCGAAGAAGATGATGGCCAGCATATCGCCCGAGGCCAGCGCCTGGATGGGGTTCTTCGGGATGATGTTCAGCAGCGTGTCGGCGAACGAGACGTCGGTGGACGTGCTGCTTGAAAGCGACGAGGTGTCGCTGGTGACCAGGTCGGACATGTCCACGCCGCGGCCGGGGTTGATGAGGTTCGCCACGCTCAGCGCCACGGATACGGCAAGCGCGGTGGTGCATAGGTAGAACGCCAGCGTTTTCAGGCCGATGGTGCCAAGCGTTTTCGTGTCGCCGATGGACGACGCGCCGCACACGATGGAGCAGAACACCAGCGGCACCACCAGCATCTGCATCAGGCGGATGAAGCCCTGGCCAGCCATGTAGAAGATGCCATTGACGAACACGTCGTCGCGGATGGTGCCGGCCGGCACCAGGTAGTGGAAGATCACGCCGCAGACAAGGCCGAGCAGAAGCGCGATAAGGATGGCGCCGGTCAGCCCGATGTGCAGGCGCTTGGGCTTTTCGCCCATGTTGATTTCGGTGGACATGCGGCGCCCCTATTCTGTGCAGGCCAGCGCGGCCAGGTCGTGTTCGGCGGCGAAGGCGGCAAGGTCGTCTTCCCAGGTGGGCATGGCGAACACGCCGGTCAGGCGCGCCATCATGTCGTCGAGCTCGATGCGGTAGCCCTGGCGTGGGTTCGCGGTGCCGCGCAGGTTGCCCGTGGGCTGGCCGGCAAGCGCGAATGCGCGCCCGAAGAACTCGAAGCGGCTGGTCACGCCCGTGCAGGCCGCGTGGAACGTGCCGAACTCATCTGACTCCATGACGGCCAAGACGAAGCGCGCGAACGTGTCGGCCGACGTGGGGCAGGCGAATTGGTTGGCGGGGACGGGCACGGTTTTGCCCTGTGCCGACGCTTTGAGGGCGCGGCCAAGCAGGTCGTCGGGCTGGGCGGTGTACACCCAGCTGGAGCGCACGATGATGTGGCGCTGGCACAGCTCGCGCACGAAGCGCTCGCCGGCCTGCTTCGACTTGCCGTACACATGCGGCGGGTTCGTGGCGTCGAACTCGTTGAACGCATGGTCGGCGTTTTCCGGGAACAGGTCGTCGGTGGACAGGTGCACCAGCGTGGCGCCCACACCGTTGCTGGCGATGGCCAGGTTGCGCGCGCCGAGCGCGTTGACCTTGTAGGCCTTGTCGGGGTCTTCGTCCGCCTCGGTGCGGCTGGCCAGCGCGGCGCAGTTGATGACGAAGTCGGGGCGATACGATTCGGCGTAGTTCATGATTTCGTGCAGGTCGGTGACGTCGATTTCGGCGTCGGTGGTGACCACTTTGTAGCGGCTGTGGTCGAGCGCGTGCTCGATGGCTTGGCCCATGCGGCCAGCGGCGCCGGTAATCCATACGGTTTCTTGGGGACCCAATCTCATGGGGCTGCTCCTTTGCTTGTTGCTCGCGCACGTGCCTTGGTGGGCATAACGTAGCGGCGCTGGTGTTTGGCCAGGTTGTGGCGCCTTCGGCCGCGCACAGCCTGCCGGTTGGTTGTCCGGCTTGGTGCTTCGCGCACGAACGGATTCAATATACAAACGTGTTTATTTTACCCCTGCTTGCGCTGTTGCGTGGGGTGCATGCAGACCGAAACGAAACCGAAATGCTTTGCGGTTTGTGCGGTGGCTTAAGGGTAATGCGTGCGGCTGCCAGGGCGCCTGTTGCGGTTTGAACCGGTCTTTACGGTTGCGCTTGTTGGCATCTTCGTTTTCGCAGGTCGCGCATGCTTTTACTGCAGCGTGGCATCTACGGCGCTGATCACGGCGTTGCGCAGGCCAGCCGCCTCCAGCGCGGCGACGCCCTTGATGGTGGTGCCGCCCGGCGAGCAGACGGCGTCCTTCATGGCGCCGGGATGCGTGCCCTCTGCCAGGTGCAGCTGTGCGGTGCCGGCCATCATCTGCGCGGCCAAGCGGTACGCGGTGGCGCGTGGCAGGCCGTTCTTCACGGCGCCGTCGGCAAGCGACTCCAGGAACATGGCGGCAAAGGCTGGCCCGCACCCGGCAACGGCCGATGCAGTGGACAGCAGGTTTCCCGCCACAGGCTCGATGAGCGCGATCGGGCTGAACAGCTGCGTGAACGTGTCCCATTCGTCGCAGGTCAAAGAGTGTTTTTGCTCGCAGGCGATCACGCCGCAGCCAACGGCAATGGGCGTGTTCGGGATGGTGGACAGGTGGTGGCTTTCTTGTCCGAGCAGCTCGTCGTAGAAGTCGAACAGCAGCCCGGCGGCAACCGAGACCACGGCCTTGCCCGCAAGCGCTTCGCGCGCCGGTGCAAGCACGTCGGCAACCATGTGCGGCTTCACGGCAACGATGATCAGATCGCTTGCTTCGGCGACTTCGGCTGCGGTGTGCACCGGCGTCGCGCCCAGCGCCGCGCAGCTGGCCTGAAGCTTGTCGTAATGCGCGGCGCAGGCGGTGATGCGATCGCCTGCAACATTCGCGTGCTCTACCAGGCCTTTCGCCATTGCCTGGGCCATATTTCCAAACCCAATGAATCCTATGCGTGCAGTTTTCGCGTCCATGGTTCTCCTTTTGCTGAGCGCTTGCATTTGAGCGTTTCCGGCGTAGATGCTCTCTTTCGCCGATAGGTCGATAATTTCGCTTTGGGGCGGGTTGCTTCGCTGCTGCGAACCCACGCTTGAGCGCAGAGCAGTTGGGTGGCAGCGGCGGTTTGCCTGCAAAAACCATTGTAATCCCTGTAAGGTAAAGACTTCGTTTCGAACGTGCGTCAAGTGCGTAGGTAAACCTCGTTCGGCATCAAGATTTTGGTCGGCTTGTTTCGAACGGGCGCCATGTGCGTAGGCTCATTCTGAGATTTCGACACGAAGGGCGGTTTCCCTGCGGTTTTGGCGTCGAAGTGCGGTGGTCGGCGTGCTCTCCCTTTCGCAACCTACGCACTTCACGCACGTTTCGTTGCGTTCAAGTTTTCTCGAGGGCAAATGGCAAGATCGATGGGTGCCGGCACGACGAATTTCGCCGCGATGGCTACCGCCGCCGGGGTTCAACGTAGCTAAACTGCTACGAAACCGCATTTCTCAAAATGCGCAGCATGAAAAAAAGTGAGTCGGCAGGAAACCCTGCCGGCCCACTTGCCCCTATTGCTTGCGAAGCGTTATCGCGATGGTGTTGAGGTACTCGAGTGCGCCGGCCTTAACGGCTGCGCGATCGCCTGCTGCATAGGGGTTGTCGCAGGCGACCCAATCGGCCCAGGCTTCTGCCGTGGATGTCATGGGGTGCATGTCGAGAATCTGAACGCCGGGGGTTTGCCCAATCATGCTCCGCCACCAGGGGATATCGTGCATGTATGCAAGCTGCTCAGGTGTCCAGGATTCAAGCAGGCATGCAGGCAAATCGTCATGGCAATCGCGCACCATGCCGGGGATAGTCAGGTACAGCATGCCACCTTGCTTCACGTAGGGCAGCAGCTTATCGCCGAGGTAGTACGCATCGCGGCCGTAGTAGTTGTAGGAGTCGATGCTCACCACGGCATCGAAGAAGCCGCGCGGAAACGGCAGCCTCTGCGTCGCGTCGGCCTTCACGGTATGTATCACCTGGTCAGGAACCTGCATGCTGCGGAAAAAAGCGCGATTTTCCGCGGGGTCGCTCCATAAATCAACGGCATAGGTATCCAGGCCGTATTCGCGCGCAAGCATAACGCTGGTAATGCCGGTGCCCGACCCGAGGTCGCAAATGCGGCTGCCTGCAGGGAGGTCGGCTTCAAGGAGCAACTCCTCACAGAGCTTTAGCGGGTTGGGACCCATGATTTTAGATTGTACGATTGCAGACTCGAAGCTGTTTGCTTTTGGGAAATGCATGATGGTGTCCTGTTCTCATTGGTTGATAGCTTGGTTTTGACATAGGGGTCAAAAGAACGCCGCAAAAACCTTAGGCCTGCTTATCGCAGCCTTCTGACCAGGCTATTTGCTTAGCGTTCTCTAAAGAACAAGGACCAAAAAGACATCCCCTTGAAATTGATTGCGACAAAGCTTTTCTTTGTCGCTTGCCGGTATTGTATGCGCTCGGCCAATCGCGCGCAACAGTAGCGAGCGATTGGCCGGGCAGTACCAGCTAGCAATCGAGGTGCTGCCGCGAATCGAAGCCCAGATCCTTAAGGCTGCTGGCCAGGTAATCGATGCTTGTGGGCGTGATTTTAATAAGGTGCAGCATAGTTTTGATTTTGTCGAGCATGACAGGCTTGATGCCTTTCGCGCTGGCGGCGTCGGCGAACTCTGCGCTGTCGGGGTCGATGACTTTCGCAACGCCAGTGACCTGGGCACTTGCAAGCGTTCCGAATCCGGCATACGGCTCGTAGATAGCAAGGCACACGTTCTTGTTGTGCTCGAGCGCCGCGAATTTCAGACCGCCTTCCGAAAAGATCCAAATAGCGCCCTCGCGATAGGCGTACTCAAGCGGTGTGCATCGCACAAAATCGCCCAAGGCGCAGGCGAGCGCACAGGTGTTATGCGAGGTTAGAAAGTCGTCAATCGCCTCTTTGAGCTGTTCATCCGGCATACGCGTCGCATCGTTTTCCTTGCTAGTCCAGTAGCGTGCCGCTGCTTCATATTCGCACTCATTCATGATAGGCCCCTTCTTTGGTTGATTATCGCGCTTTTTGTCGAGCGGGCAAATAGGGAATCGTGTTAGCCAGAGGGCTTTATCCGCGTGCTGCCGGCGACGTTGTCTGGGGTTGATGGAGCGCGAAAGGCGGTCGGGTGCACTCCGGGCATCAAAAGATGCGCGAAGTGCGTAGGTGGATTTCGCGAAAGCGCATATACAGAGGTTTAGCAAGGTTGCTTTGCGGGAAAAGGCCAGGTGGCAGCGACGTGAAAAAGGGTGTCGCGAGCGGAGGTTGAAATACCTACGCACTTCGTGAACGAAAGAAAAATGGTGGGAATTTGACGTAGAGAGGAATGGGCCGATCGAGGGGGAACGTTGCGGTTTGTTTGGCATCTCTGCTTTTGAATGTGGCGCGAGAAAGGCAAAGTGGCGCTTCATTGGCTTGAATTTGCTGATGATGGAGGCTGCCAGCATGTTGATGTGCGGATTGTCGAGAACAGTGGAATAGAAGAGAGCTGCCTCAGTAGCGTTCTGATTAGGCGTTTTGCTAATAATCGGTCTTGGAGCATCTGCTTGAGATGTTTGGCATTCGAAAGCGCAGATGCTTCTTATTTGTGGCGTGGTGGGGGGTGGGAGTTGCTCCCTGCCGGCGGTGTGGGCGCCGGGCGTGCGCAGATGGACGCTAACTTGGCGAGGTTTTACGCGGCTAGAGTTTCCCAGTTGATGAAGATGTTGCGGCGCAGGTCGTGCTCTCGTTTGCGCAGGTTTTTAGTTTTGCGGCGGTAGGTGATGCCGAGGTGGCTTGCTAAGAGCCGCTTGACGGCGTCGAACCGATCGGCCAGTGCAATCTGCTCGTATGAAAGCAACACGACTTCGTAGCCCATGTGCTGCAAGGCTACGGTGCGGTTGGCGTCGGACACTGCCGACGCGGTGTTGTCGTGCGCGATGCGCCCCTGGCACTCGATAATGAGCGGCTTCTTGCCTTTATGCTGGTCAAACAGCAGGTCGGCATAACAGGTGATGCGATTTGCCAGCATAGATGCGGCGGGGGAAAGCGCAATGCGCTGGTTATTGGTAAATGCCGGGAAGCCCTCGCCGCCTTTGCGGCGGGATTGGGTCAGCAAAATGGATGTTTGTGCCTCAAAGGGCGAGGCGGTTGCGCCCGTTACGGTTTTTGCCGCTTTTGCGAAGCGTCGGTTGCCGCGCATGCCCTTTGTGGCCACTGCGAACTGGCGTAGCTCGTCAAGGCTGATGAGCGGGCTGCGTTGCCAAAGGCTGGTGGGTTTACCGTCTTGTCCGGTGACTCGCCGCCAGCTGTTCGCCGGCAGTGTGCCGGCTTGTTGCGCGGTGGCAAGCAGGTCTTCGATTTCGGTCGAGGGTTTGAACACGGAAAACGTGCCGCAGAACTCGTACATAGCCATCGCAAGGTGCTCTTCCGAAAGATGTTGCGCCAGCTGCAGCAGCGTGAACAGGGGCGATGTAACGTTGATGCCAAGGTCGGTAGTCTGAACGCAGCCGAATGGAAGCTCGGTGGAGGCAAGGTGCGACTGGATGCATTTAGCGCTCGAGCGCTTGCGGCGGTTGGTGACCATAAGGTGAATGGTTGGTCCGACAACATGCTGCACCAGGGGGTGGCGCTTAAGTCTGCTGCGGGTTTTGTCGGTTTGAGCTGCGGGAACTGTGGGCATTAGCGCGAGCACCTGTGGCGGTGTGCGGTGCAGGTGGAACGCTGATATGTCGCATAAGGTTTCTTCCATGGGCGAACTATACGCGATGATTGCGGGCTTCGGCGCCGCGACGCGAAACGGTTGCCAACGCGTTACCCATTGCGAGCAGAGCGGCAAGGTTTCGCGTGCTGGTGGGCAGTCATGAGCGATTTGACGTGAGGGGTTTGGGAAAGGAGGAAGCCCGCGAGGTTGAGAAACGAAGGGGGTTGGCTACTCGCGCGAAGCTCGTTTTGGCGTCGACCCCCTGGCGTTTATGCTGTTTCACCTGCGGCAACGAGGCGGGCAAGCGAGGGGTAATCGCTTTGCCTGCCTTCGTCGGTCTGCCGTGCTGCGGCAGCTGGTACGTTCCGCTCACGCCGTTTGTGGCCCTTACACCCTTGCGCCTGCCGTTACGCGGCGGACTTTGCGGCCTGCTTCTGCTCGCGTTCGGCCTCAAGCAGCGCGCGGGCGTGGGCGATGGCGTCGTCGATGTTCGGGCGGAAGTGCTCTTCGCCGATCAGGTCGACGAATCCGGCGCGGCGCATCGTTTTCATCGGCTGCTCGTTCGCGTGGCTGAAAATGAGCCGAACGCCGTTTTCGCTGCAATAATCGTACAGATTCTCAAGCGCGTTCATACCCGTTGCGTCAAGCGACGGCACGCCGCGCATGCGGATGATCAGGTATTTCGTGAAATCCTTCACCGAGATGTCGGAGATGCGGTCGGTCATGCCGAAGAACATCGGGCCGTTGATCTCGTACACGCGCACGCTTTTCGGCAGCTCGCGCAGGTGCGTAACCTCGGAGTTTTCGTCGCAGTAGTATTTCCAGCCTTTTACTTCGGTTTCTTCGCTGATCATCTTCATGAACAGCGCCACGGTGATCAGCATGCCCACGGCAATGGCCGTGACCAGGTCAAACACGATGGTGAGCGCGAACGTGAGCACCAGTGTGGCCACGGCGCCGCGCGACGCGGTGCGGCACAGGTGCGCGAAGTTGCGCCAGCCCGACATGTTGTAGGCAACTTGCAGCAGGATGGCCGCGATGGTGGGCATGGGAATGAGCGCGGCGTAGGGCATAAGGAACACCAGCACCACCAGCAGCACGACGGCGTGCACCATGCCGGCGATGGGCGTGCGGCCGCCGCTTTTCACGTTGGCGGCCGTGCGCGCGATGGCGCCGGTGGCGGGGATGCCGCCGAACAGCACGGAACCGATGTTGCCGACGCCTTGCGCCACCAGTTCCATGTTGCAGCGGTGGTGCGAGCTGATCATGGAATCGGCGACGACGCACGACAGCAGCGACTCGATGGCGGCCAGGATGGCGATGGTGATGCCGTTGGCGAGTTCGTCGCGGAAAATCCCCAGGTCAAGTTGGGGAACGTGAAGCGTGGGAAGGCCGGCGTTGATGGTGTACAGGTCACCGATGGTGTTGACGTTCAGGTTGAAGGCGCCAACCATGGCCGCGCCGACGATGACGGCCACAAGTGAGCCGGGGATGCGGCGGGACACGCGCGGCCACACGATGAGGATGGCAAGGCACACGGCGCCGACCAGCAGCGCCTGCCCGTTGATGGTGGCGATGTTGGCGCCGATGGCGGCAAGCTTGTCGGCGGTTTCGATGGTGGTGGTGCCGGCGGGGTACGTGAGGCCAAGCAGGTCTTTGACCTGGCCAATCACGATGGTGACGGCGATGCCGGCCGTGAAGCCCGTCGTGATGGTGTACGGCACGAAGCGGATGAGCGTGCCAAGCTTCAGCAGGCCCATGAGCGCCAGCAGAATGCCGGCGATGATGGTCGCCGCGATAAGGCCGCCGATGCCGTCGGTGGCAACGATTCCGGCGACGATGGTGGCGAACGCGGCGGTGGGACCAGAGATTTGCACGCGGCTGCCGCCAAGCAGCGCAATGAGGAAGCCGGCGACGATAGCGGTGTAAAGCCCCTGCTCAGGGCCGACACCTGACGCGATGGCAAGCGCGATGGAAAGCGGCAGCGCCACGATAGCTACGACGATGCCGGACACGATGTCGCGTGGGATTTGGCGGCGCAGCTCCTCTTTATCGGTGTGTTTGATAACGCTGAACAGGATTGGCTTGAGTTTGTCGTGCTGCATGGGTTCCGTTTCGTTGCTGGTTGTGCGGTTGCGGGCGCGCTTGTCGCCCGGGCCGGGCTTTGGAGACAAAAAATGTCCCGCCCAGGTTGCCCCGGGCGGGACATGCGCGTTTTCAGTTGTTGCCTTGCGGTTGCAAGGGTTGACTATGGTAACGCTTTAGTAACGGATGACGGTCGGGTACACAAAATCGTCAACTTGCGGGTTGCGTTCGCGCGGGCGAGTTCGCGTGGTTGCGGCTGTGCGGCCCCGTGGCCACGCAGCTACGCCGACCATGTGCCGCATGCGCGTGACGCGCAAACTTGCCCCAGGGGCTATGCCATCGCGTGCCACATGCATGACACGGTCGGCCCGCGGCGCAAAAAGCCCGCTAGCTTTCGCCAGCGGGCTTCGTGGAAATCAGTTTCCCCAGGTGAAATGCGCGCGATTAGAAGCGCAGGCTCAGGCAGGACAGGCCGCCGTCGATTTTGCGGTACTCGGACGTGTCTACCACCAGCGTCTTGTAGCCCAGGTCCTGAACGGCCTTGAGCACGGTGGGGTAGCCCTCGGCCACGATGACGGTGCCGTTGACCCAGATGCAGTTCGCGCCGTAGGCCTCGTCGGCGGGCACGACCACCTTGTTGTACTGGGCAAAGTCGGGCTTGTCGATGAACTCGCCGGACACCAGCATGTTGTTGTCCTCGATGTAGTTCACGCCCGTCTTCAGGTGCAGCACCTCCTCAAGCGGCACCTCGGAGCCCTCAAGACCCCAGCCGGCCAGGATTTCGCAGAACTGGCGGATGCCCTCTTCGTTAGTGCGCGCGGAACGGCCGACATAGAAGTGGTCGCCCACCATCATGACATCGCCGCCGTCGAGCGTGCCCGGGGCCTCAATGTGCTTGACGTGCTCGTCGTCAAAGAAGCGGCGCACGACCGGCTCGATTTCGTTCTTCTCGCCGTTGCGGCTGTCCGCGCCGGGGTTGGTGATGATGGCGCCGCAGCGCGTGATGACGGCCGGATCCTCAACGAAGCAGCTGTCGGGATACTGCTCAAGCGCGGGCAGGACGGTGACGTCGACGCCGCACTGCTCAAGGGCGTGCTCGTAGTCGTAGTGCTCCTCGATGGCGCGCTCGTACATGGGTTTGCCCAGTTCAGGAGCGCTGGTGATGCCGTCACACAGCGACTTGCCCGGGCGGCGGATGATTACGTGGTTGAACTTCGTCATGCTTCTCTCTCCTTGAAAACATGTCTTCGGCGCGCCGGCAGCTTGCTATGCGCGTCGCGTTCGGGGTTGGTGATAGCTGCTTGCATGGCATTATACCCGCATTTGCGCGCCGCGGCAGAAAAGGCTGCGCGGGCTTTAACTGCGATTTCGGGCGCTGTTGGCGAGCGGTAATTCCTAGCTGGTTCCTATTATTCGCGAAGTGCGTAGGTAATGCGTCAAGGTGCATGCGGCGGTGGTTGCAGGTTGGCAAAATGCCTGGGAAATGGCGTCGCGATTTTGGCGCGAGGGCGGAGAGTGGCTACAACCTACGCACTTCGCGAATGATAGGGAATTACTAGGGAATCAAAGGGTACGACGGCTGCTGCCGTTTGAGGTGATTGGCGATGGGCTGGGGGTTTGGTTTGGGTTACGCGATGCTAGCGGGCGATACGGCCGCGATTGCGTTTTCGCTGGTGGGAGTTAGGGGTGCTGCCATTCGCGGCGTCCGCCGATGCGCCGGGCGCGCTTTCGGCTGCCTCCTGGTGTTCGGAGCTACCCTTGTCGCCCAGCTGCGTGATGGCAATCGAACCGAAAATCAGCATGAAGCCCAGCGCCATCCTTGGCGTAAGAATCTCGCCGAAAAATGCCACGCTGAACAGGGCGCAGAACACGCTTTCCAGCGAGCAAAGCAGGCCGGCTTCGGCAGGCGATACGTGCGCTTGCGCAAGGTTTTGCGCAACGGCGCCGAACGCTGCCGAAAGCACGCACACGTAGGCCATCGCGCCGATGAACTGGGGCGTTGCCACCTGCGCGGCGGTAGGTGCCGGCTGCGTGGCTGCTGCAAGTGCAAGGGCAAGCACGCCGCTGGTGAATTGCTGGATGACGGTGACGGTCAGCACGTCGTTGTCGCGCATGACCAGCCCGATGACAACGATTTCGGCGCCATAGAGGAACGCGGAAAGGACGCTGACGCCGTCGCCTAGGCTGATGGAAAAGCCGTCGGTCAGCGACACCAGTGCAATGCCGATTGTGCAAACCGCGGCGGCGATCAGGGTTTTTGTTGCCGGCCGGCGCCGCGCAACCACCCACCAGATAAACGGGACGGTTAGGCAGTAGCACGCGCTCAGGAAGGCGTTTTTCGACGGCGTGGTCATGCCAAGCCCCAAAAACTGCGTCCAGAAACCCAGGAACGAAAACAGGCCGATGATGCACCCTGCTTTAAGAACGCGTGCGTCGAAGTGACGTTTGATGTGGGGAAACAGGACGATAAGCAGCACGATGCCCGCGCCCAAGAACCGAATGGCGGTGAACCACGTTGCGCCAACGGTTGCGATGGCCCCTTTGCCGATGACGAACCCCAGCCCCCAAATGGCGGCCGCGCACACCAGTACCAGGCGGTAAACGCCCAGAGGATATGTCCTGCTTGCAATGTCCATGGGACATTAGTATACGCGGGATTGTTGTGGCACGCGAGTATGGACGGTATCCTGGTGTGCGGAGAGAATCGAAAGGTACACGGAGGAACACATGAACTATCGCGTGCTGGGGAAGACGGGATTGAAAGTCAGCGAAATCGGCTTCGGCGCCGAATGGATGCCGGGCGATGACGCGCAGGCGGTGCGCGAGGTAACGCGCGCGGCGGCCGCGGCGGGTGTGAACATCGTTGATTGCTGGATGGCCGATCCGGCCGTGCGCCGCGCGTTGGGCGATGCGGTGTGCGAGCAGCGTGAACAGTGGATCGTGCAGGGGCATTTCGGTTCGACTTGGCAGGACGGCCAATACGTGCGCACGCGCGACATGGACAAGGTTGTGCCGGCGTGGGAATACCTGCTTGACTGCTTCGGCGGCCACATTGAGCTGGGGCTTATCCATTACGTTGACTCGACGGCCGAGTTCGCCGAAATCATGGCGGGCCCGTTCATCGACTACATGCGCGCCGAGCGCGCGGCGGGCCACATCGACCATATCGGCCTGTCGACGCACAACCCCGACGTGGCGCTTGCGGCGTGCGACTACGACGATATTGCCATGATCATGTTCTCGCTCAACCCTGCGTTCGACATGCTGCCGCCGTCCGAGGACATCAGCACCATGTTCGCCGAACATTACAGCGACGACCTGTCGAACATCGACCCGCGCCGCCAGGAGCTGCACCATCGCTGCGAAGAGCGCAACGTGGGGCTGACGGTGATGAAGCCGTTTGCCGGCGGGCGGCTGCTTGATGCGGAGAAGTCGCCGTTCGGCGTGGCCATGACGCCGGTGCAGTGCATCGACTATTGCCTGGCGCGCCCGGCGGTGGCGTCGGTGCTGGCGGGCTATCGCAACGTAGATGAGCTGGCCGGATGCGTGGCGTACGAAACCGCAACCGACTGGGAACGCAATTGCGGCCGCGTGCTGTCCCACGCGCCGGCGCACTCGTATTTCGGCCAGTGCATTTACTGCGGGCACTGCCAGCCGTGTGCGGTGGGCATCAACATCGCGGATGTCAACAAGTTCTACGACCTGGCGCGCGTCCACGACGAGGTGCCGGAATCGGTGGCTGGTCATTACGCCGCGTTGTCGGCGCACGCGGGCGACTGCCTGGATTGCGGCTGCTGCGAGCGCAACTGTCCGTTCGGCGTGCGCATTGCCTGCCGCATGGAATACGCGGCGGAGCTGTTCGGCTATTAAGCCTGCGAACAGGGAAAACGAAGCGAAAATGAAAGGGTCCGGGGCATGTGCCTCGGACCCTTTTTTGGTTGGATATCGTGATGCGCCAACCGTTTGCGCGAGGGGTTGTTAGGCGCCCGCCGTGGGGGTGCTGCTGCGCGACGGGGGCGCCAATTCCTCCGTGGCGCTTTTGCGCGAAGCCGCGGGGCGGTGCGTCTTGCGAGAGCGCATCGGACAACGGAGGCACCAAGCCGTGCGGTTGCGAAGCCTAAGACGTGTGGTTTTCGACTATGGCGCTTGAAAGCCGCACGCGTCAGGGACAACTCGGCGGAAGCGGACTTGGATTGCGATGCCCCGGGCGCGTTACTGTTCGCGCACAAGCTGCTGGTAGCCGGTGCCCCACGTTGCCATGCTCTCGATGATGGGGCGCATGGTGTCGCCCAGCTCGCTTAAGGCGTATTCGGTGCGCGGCGGCACTTCGGGGAAGACGGTGCGCGTGATGATGCCGTCTTTCTCCATGGCGTGCAGGTTGTCCGTGAGCACTTTCTCGCTGATGCCGGGGATGGCGCGGCGCAACTCGCTGAAGCGGAACGGCCGGTCCATCAGCTGCTGGATGATGAAGATCTTCCACTTGTTGCCGATGAGCATGAGCGTAGTGGCAACGGGGCAGGGCGGCAATTCCTCTTTCGTGAGCATGGCGTTCTTTTCTTGCACTATGCGGACGGCTTGCGAAGGCTTGCGGCTGGTGGCGCTGCTGCGGAGCGTTCCGATCGGCGCTGTCGCGCTGCTGCGCGCCGTCGCGCGCGGGCGCTGTCGCGCTTGCTGACGGGCGCGCTGACGGTTTCGCAGCGCCCCCACCAACTACCGCACAACGACAGAAGACGAGAGCATCACCCCAGATGAAAGGCGAGAATTACCATGGATTTGCAAACCTGCCTCCGAGTGCGATCAGCGCTGCAAGCACTGCTACCTGTTCAGCGAGGACGCGCGCATGGCCTGCAAGTCGATGACATGGGACGGCATGATGCTCGTGCTGGACAGCTGCTATGACTTCTGCGACCGCGTCGGCCGCGAGCCGTACTTCTACATCACCGGCAGCGACCCGATTCTGCATCGCGATTTCTGGCGGTTGGCCGAAGAGCTGCACGCCCGCGGCGCGAAGTGGTGCATCATGGGCAACCCCTTCCACCTCACCGAGGAGGTGTGTCGCCGCATGCGCGAACTGAGTGCCGCAAGTACCAGCTCAGCCTTGACGGCGCCACCGCCGCCACGCACGACCTGTTCCGCAAGCCCGGCAGCTTCGACGAAACGCTGCGTGCTGCCGGCTGCATCAAGCGCAGCGGCATGTGGCTGGCGCTTATGAGCATGGTGAGCAGCATGAACGCCGCTGAGTTGCCCGACATGATCGGCCTGGCCGCCCGCATCGGTGCCGATGTGTTCGCGTTCGGGCGCTACTGCCCCACGAAGAGCCAGCGTCTGGAGGAATTCCGCATGGAACCGCTGGAGTATCGTGCGCTGCTGCTTGCTTGCCAAAAGCGCATCGACGAGCTGACGGCCGCCGGCTGCACCACCACGTTCCAGAAGAAGGACCACTTGTGGACGCTGCTGGAGTGGGAGCAGGGGCGCTTCACCATCCCTGAAGGCGCGGCGTGCGGCAAGATCTACGACGGCTGTCACTGCGGCATCGCGCACATGACGGCGCTGCCCACCGGCGATGTGTACGCGTGCCGCCGCATGGAAAGCCGCATCGGCAACGTGCGCGAGAAAATCATGTTCGACCTGTTCACGGGGCAGAATATAGAAGCGCATCGCGAGTTCTCGAAGTTCGAGAAGTGCAACTGTTGCAAGCTGCGCGGGTGGTGTCGCGGCTGCCCGGCCGTGGCGGCGGACTACGCGGGCAACAGGTACGCCCCTGACTCGCAATGCTGGATGGAAGTGGACTAGCAGTTGACGGATTTGTCGCGGCGCCGTTTCGCCATTCGGAAGTGCGCGCCGCGGCGGGTTCGTGTGCCGCGAACCGCGCGGCACTTTGGCGGAGCGAGGTAAGGGGTTACGCGGCTTCGACGCGCTGGTGGCGAAAAAGCTTGCGCCGACGGCGGCCTCGTAAGAATATAGGGTGAGTTGCGAATGAGGAAATTCGGAAGGAATTAGGCAATGAACTGGGCAAACAATGCGGAAGCGTTCGAGCGCGATATCGCGCGCACGGCTGAGGTGATTAACGCGGCCGACGCCGTGTTCGTGGGTGCCGGCGCGGGGCTTTCCACGGCGGCCGGGTTCGCCTACACCGGCGAGCGGTTCGAGCGTTACTTCGCCGATTTCCACGCGCGCTACGGGTTCACCGACATGTACTCGGGCGGGTTCTACCCGTACGCCACCAGCGAGGAGCTGTGGGCGTTTTGGAGCCGCTACGTTATGGTGAACCGCTACGACCTGGGCGCGAACCCGCTGTACGTGCAGCTATGCAAGCTGCTTGAAGGCCGCGACTACTTCGTGCTGACTACCAACGTCGACCACCAGTTTCAGCTGGCCGGGTTCGACAAGCGTCGCCTGTTCTACACGCAGGGTGATTACGGCCTGTTCCAGTGCTCGGAGCCGTGCTGCGCCGAGACGTTCGACAACGAAGCGCAGGTGCGCGCCATGTGCGAACAGCAGCGTGACCTGCGTATTCCCAGCGAGCTGATTCCGCGCTGCCCGCATTGCGACCGCGAGATGACCATGAACCTGCGCGCGGACAACAAGTTCGTGCAGGACGAGGGCTGGTACGCCGCGCAGGCGCGCTACGCCGATTTCGTGCGCCGCCACGCGGGCATGCGCGCGGTGTACCTGGAGCTGGGCGTGGGGTACAACACGCCGGTGATCATCAAGTACCCGTTTTGGCGCGCCGTGCTAGAGAATTCGCGGGCCACGTACGTGTGCGCGAACTACGGCGAGGCGGTGGCGCCGCGCGAGATAGAGGGCCGATCCATCTGCATCAACGCCGATTTGGCGAAGACAATCGACGCGCTCTCGGCGGCGCTCGGCTGCTAGCGGGCTTCCGGCGTTCAGCTTGCGGGAGGGCGACGGCGGTGCAGTGCGCCGGCGGGGCCGGCTGTCGGCGAACGTGGCTTTGCTGACGCGCGTCGATTGATGTCGCGGGGCATTTCGAGGGCGATGGTGGTGTGGCTTGCCAAGCTGGATTTGCCAGCGAGGGGGAATTGCGCTTGGCAGGGCTGTGCAAAAAGGACGGGCTGCCCCTGAAAAAGCAGCTCGCCCTTTTGCTGCTTCGGCTTGCACCAATGCGCGGTTTTACCTTACGCCCAGGTGAAATTCTCGCGTCCGGCGCCCACTTCGAAGTGATACTTCACGATGCCCAAGTCCACTTTCGCGTAGAAGCCCATGCCCGCCTTTGCCGACACTTTGCCGTTTTCCAAGGTCAGCTTGAACTTCTGCTGGTTCATAGCCGTGGGCGCCAGAAGCGCTGCCTCGACGCCGGCCTTGAACCACGCCGGCGATCCGCTGCTCAGGTTGCTTACCTCGGCGGCGGACTTCACCTTGTGCGTCACACCTTGCGTTTCCCCATGTCCCAGCGCAATGACCACGGTCAGCTTCTCGTTGGCGCCCACCTGGAACACGCCCGGGATCTTCTTGTACGTCATGGCTACCCAGCAGGTGTTCAGGCCCAGCTGCTGCGCCTTCAGCACCAGGCGCTCGCCGTAGTAGCCGCACAGCTCGTCAAGCTGTCTGCCTTTCGGGCCCACCAGCGCCAAGTAGTTTTTGACGCCGCTGAATTTGCCGTAGTGGGCCATGGTGCTGTCGAACGCCTTCGGCTCGTTCGCGACAAGCTGGATGTGCAACCCGCCTTCGCGGTTGCACGCCGCGATTTCGTCTTGCAGCGCAGCAAGCGCGTCGGCCGCGATGGGCTCGTCGGTGTATTGGCGCACGCTGTGGCGCTGCTGGATTGCTTCCATAAGTTCCATGGTATTCGCTCTTTCCGCCGTATCGAGGGGTACGGTGCCCGCCACGTCTTACGCTGTGGCTGCGTTTCTTTGATGCGGTATAACCGCAGGTAAACAGGGTATAATCGAAGGATTTGGTTGCAGCGCGTGCCCGTGTTATTTGGTGTAGCTTCGGTCTGGTTGGTCTTCCATGATGTGTTTGCGCGCATGAGCATGTGCAGCAGGCCGTTCATGGCTTTCGCGTCGGCGTCGAAGTAGTAATAGTTTTTCGTGCTCTCGCGGCGCATCTTGACCAACCCCGCGCCTTTAAGGATTTGCAGATGGTGCGACACGGCAGGGCGGGAAAGATGCGTGCGCTCCGTGATTTCGCCCACGCGAACGCCGTCGCATTTGCCGATTCCGATCATCTCGACGATGAGGTGTTGGCGGTTTTCGTCGCCAAGCGCCAGCAGAAGTTTTCGACACGACGCGAACTCCTCCGCTAGCCGTTGAATCTCGAGTGAGTCGACGTGTTGCCGCTGCTGCTTGCCGCGCTGGGCTTTCTGCGATTCTGCGTTTTTCAATCGGCGATACCTTCTTTCGTTCAACCGTTTAAACCATTTATAACATGCAGGGCAGCAGAGTGGCCCTTTGGTAAAGATAATCGAGACCATTGAAATCCTAGTAAAACGCTAATGTTCGCGAAGTGCGTAGGATGTGCTACTGTGCCGCCCTTGCTTTGTCAAAAGGTGCGCGATGTGCGTAGGTTGAGGCGACAGATGCGAGAGCTCCTCGTCGGCGCGCCGCAAATGCCCTGGTGACGGTTTTCGGACTGGGGCGGCTTGTGCAGGTACGTGCGGCAACCTACGCACATCGCGCACCTTCTGTTGAGCAATCATTCGGGAATCGAGTTTCGAAGTATCGTCAAGTGCGTAGGTTTATGAGCACAGCGCCACCAAGGCGGGGACAGCACGCACGTTTCGGCTGCTCGGTCTTGACCTGAGCAAAGCTCTGAAGCCGCTCGTCACGCTAACCTACACACTTCGCGAATGATAAGGATTCACTAGGAATTCGAGGTGCCATTTGGCGGCATTTTGGGTTTTGCTTGGGCGTTGGTTTGTGGCAAGAAGAGCCTGCCGCGGATGATGCTGGGGGTCGGGGCACGAAAAAGGCGGCAGCCGATGGCTGCCGCCTTTGCCTTTGCGGAAAGCAAGGACTAGAAGAGTATCCTTGCAATTGCGTGTACAAGATAACCAACATGCTAGATATTTATGTCCACGCCCTTGCTACTCGTTTTGATCGTGTTTCCCCAGTTCGCGGCCTTGCGCAATGTTGACCAATCTACTAGAAATTCACGTTGCCGACCTCGGCCAGCTTCAGCTCGGGGTTGTGATCGGTTGCCCACTTCACGTTCCACGAGTTCGTGAACAAAAGCAGTCGCCCGCCGCGCATGTCCTCGACCAGCTTCGTGTCGCGCGTGATATTCAGGCGCGACGTGTCCAGTTCGTCGGGGTCGTTCTCGATCCAGCGGATGTCGGTGTACGGCATGCCCTGGCGGCGCACTTCTACGCCGTACTCGTTTTTCAGGCGCGTTTCCAGCACGTCAAGCTGAAGCACGCCCACCACGCCGGCGATGACGCTTTCCATGCCGAAACCCGGCTCGCGGAAGATCTGCACGGCGCCTTCTTGCGCCAGCTCGTGCATTCCCTTGACGAACTGCTTGCGTTTCAGCGTGTTGACCTGCGTGATTCGCGCGAAATGCTCCGGCGAGAACGTGGGGATGGGCGGGAATTGCACGTGTTCGCCCTTGCACACCGTGTCGCCGATGCTGAAGATGCCGGGGTCGAACAGGCCCACGATGTCGCCGGCGAACGCCTCGTCGACGGTGGCGCGGTCGTCGGCCATGAGCGACGTGCCCGTTGCCAGCTTCAGTTTCTTGCCGCCCTGCACGTGGAACGCCTCCATGCCGCGCTCGAACTTGCCCGAGCAGATGCGCACGAACGCGATGCGGTCGCGGTGGTTCTTGTCCATGTTCGCCTGGATTTTGAACACGAAGCCCGAGAACTCCTTGCGCTGTGGGTCGATTTCCTGGCCGCTCAAGGTGTCAAGATAGGGGCGCGGCGCGGGGGCCAGGTGCAGGAACTCCTTCAGGAACGGTTCCACGCCGAAGTTCGTGAGCGCCGAGCCGAAGAACACCGGCGACAGCTTGCCCGACAGCACGGCGTCAAGGTCGAATTCGTCGGCGGCGCCGTCGAGCAGCTCGATGTCGTCCATCAGGTTGCGGTGGTTTTCCTCGCCGATCAGTTCGTCAAGCGCGGAGTCGCCCAGTTCGGCCTCGATCTCGGCAACCTTTTTCGCCGAGTTGCCGCGGCCTTCGCCGTCGAATGCGATGACGTTGCGCGTTTGGCGGTCGAATACGCCGCGGAACGTGCGGCCGTTGCCGATGGGCCAGTTCATGGGGTACGTGCCGATGCCGAGCACCGTCTCGATCTCTTCCATAAGCTCGAACGGATCGCGGCTTTCGCGATCCATCTTGTTCACGAACGTGAAGATGGGGATGTGGCGCAGCGTGCACACCTTGAACAGCTTCTTCGTTTGGGCCTCGACGCCCTTTGCGCCGTCGATGACCATGACGGCGGCGTCGGCAGCCATGAGCGTGCGGTACGTGTCCTCAGAAAAGTCCTGGTGGCCGGGGGTGTCAAGGATGTTGACGCAGCAGCCGTCGTGCTCGAATTGCAGCACGGACGACGTGACGGAGATGCCGCGTTCCTTCTCGATGTCCATCCAGTCGGACACGGCGTGCTTCGACGAGGCCTTGCCCTTGACCGAGCCGGCCGTCTGGATGCTGCCTGAATACAGCAGCAGCTTCTCGGTGAGGGTGGTTTTGCCCGCGTCGGGGTGCGAGATGATCGCGAACGTGCGTCGCGACGCGATATGTTCTGCCAGCGTTGGCATGAAGGTCCTTTCCGCAAACCGGTCGCGCGTCCGGGCGCGGGCGCGCCTGGGGGCGGCCAGTTAATGGTTTCGTGCGTAACTATATAAGTATAGCGGTGAACGTGCGCGGCCGGAAGGTGGGAACGCGGTTGTATATGGAAAGAGCATGGGCCAGCGGAGCGGCAGGTAGTCGGTTAAGAACGGTAACCGGTTGCGCGCGAGGGATGCTAGAACGGCAATTCGTCGATGTCGCAATTGATTGGGCCCGAGCTGTCGAAGGCCCGTTTGGAGTCAACCGGCCCCACGCTGCATTGGTTTGCGCCGAGTGCGTTGGCGGGCTGCGCGACGCCGAAGGAGGCTTCGGCGTCAAGCGTGCCCGCATCGCCGGCCTGACCTGCGGAATCTTGTTCGCTGGCCCCTCGCTTGTCGCGCGCTGCCCGCGCGAAGTCCAGATACCCCTTGATGCTGTAGTGGTTGCTGCCGTCGGACGCGCGCGTGAATTCGTTGTCGGAATCGACGGTGCCCAGGTAGCCTTCCTCGACCTGCTGCCCATGCTCGTCGACCACCACGGCGTACCAGTGGCCGGCCTCGCTTTGTGGTTTGCGCAGCTGGCAGGCTAGCGTCAGCTTCGTGTCGCCGGGTTGCTGGAAGAACGCGCCCGCGCGCCGGATGTTCGCGATGCGCGTCCCGTCCAGCCAGAAATACAGAAACGGCGCCTCGGTGGCATCGGTGAGCGCGCCGTTGTCGTCGCTGTACACGTAGCACACGAGCGCGCGATCGCTGCTTTTGCTCAGCAGGTCGATTTCGGACTCTTTCAGCTTGAACTGCACGGTGGTCAACGCGCGTAGCCCGTTGCCCACTTCGGCGTTGTTGATGGGGGTTGTGGCGGTTTTCACCTGGAAAAAGAACGTTTCCGGCGCGGTGTCGGGGTTTTCAAGTTGTGCCTTCAGGTTAAGCGACACCACATCTACGCCCATGTCTGCCGGCGGTCGCACGGCGTCAAGCCCGTTGCGATACAGCGAGCTGACCAGCTGATATTCGCCGGTATAGCCTCGGTAGAGCAGGTCGTAGAAGTCCATGGGCGCATCCTTTCGTAGTGCCGGGCAAGCGCCGCTGAGCGTGACTGCCAAGCGGCGCTTGCTGGGAAATGCAGGGGCGCTGGCTGTTGCGCGCCCCCGCGAAGGTGGTTTTGCTCGCGGGCTATTGTACCTCGCGCTATGCCTCCCACGAGTCGCCGAAGATCTCGAGGTCTTCTTGCGTCATCTCCTCGAAGCCGTCGAGGTCGGCGACCACGCTTTCCAGCCATGCGTCCACGAAGGTTTCGCTTCTGAGGGCTCGCTCGCTTGCCGCAAGCTCGGCGTAGCGCGGGTGCTGCTGAAGCTGATAGGCATCGTCGCAGATGGCGGGGCAGCCGCGCTCGAACAGCCACCAGCGCCGCGCCGGCGTTGCCAGCAGGCTGGCGGCGGGCTTGTTCGCGCGCAGGCTGAAGTAGCGCGCCGTTTCCTCGTCCTGAAACCCCAGGACAAGCTGGTGGTCGCAGTTGCCGATGATCGAGTTCGCCGCCGGCTTGCCATAGCGCGCCTCAAGCTGGCTGACGGTTTGGCACACCACGGTGCAGCTGATTTCGCGGCTGCGCGTGACGGACAGGATGTTGTCGAAGTTCGCCACGTTCAGATTGGCGAAGTCGTCGAGCATGAGGCGCACAGGCACGGCCAGACGCCCGTCGCGGGCGTTGTGGTCGGCCTCGTCGACCAGGGTTGTGAGCGCCTGGCGAACGAACAGGCTGGTCAGCGGGCGCAAACTGGCGTCCATGTCGTCGATGGTGACGAACAGCGCACAGCGCCGGCGGCCCAGTTCGCGGAAATCGACGCGCCGCGGGTGACGGTAAGCGGCCATGATGTCCCTGAAGCCAAGGGGTAGCAAATTCGCCGCGATGATGCCAAGGATGCTGGCGTGCATGCGCTCGGCAAGGCACGTCGATTCGGCGCGCCGGTGCAGCTGCACCGCGTAGCTGCCGGGATTTCTGCGCTCCAGGTCGTTGAACATTTCCCTCGCGTGACCGGTTGTGGCCTGGTCGAACACGCGGATGACCTCCGCCATGGTCTGGTCTTGCTCGGGCAGCGCCTCAAGGACGAAGGCGATGTAGCTGGACAGGTAGTTCGCAGCGGCCAGCGGCCAAAACGGGTCGGACTCGTGGTCTTCGCGCGGGCACAGCGCGCTGGCGATGGCGATGATGTCCTGCTCGACGGGCAGGCTGCAGCGCCGGCGAACGTGGTCAAGCGGGTTGTACCCGATGGTGCCGCGCATGTTGGTGAAGTCGATTTGGTCGACTTCGTAACCCTGTTTGCGCAGGTAGATGGCCATTTCGCTATACAGCGTGCCCTTGGAGTCAAGCACGATGTACGAGCCCTGCGCTTGCAGCAGGTTCGGCTTGAGGTGGTCGCGCGTTTTACCTGCGCCCGAGCTGCCCAGCACGAGCACGTTGTTGTTCAGGCCCGTTTCCCACGTGTCGGCGCTTGCCGCGTGGTTGGCGGTCAGCAGCATGCTGCCCTGGTAGGCGTCGCGGGCGGCGGCGACGGGGGAGGTGGTGAGGGTGGCGGCGTTCGTCATGAGGTTCTCCTTTGCGGATGAGGTGGTGTGCGTGCGGGGGGTCGCGAGGCGCAAGGCTTGGCGCGCCGGCTGCCGGCGCGATGCCGATGGGGCCGTCGCGTACGGGTTTGATGCCGCCAGGCGCGGGATTCGCTTGCGGTTTCGCTTGGCGAAGCCGCTCCCGGCGGGACAGGCACCTTACAGCGCAGTGATGACGCAATCGGCAAGGCCGGCTTCGACGGCGGCGTGGGCATCGAAGTAGGTGTCTTGCGCGGTGAGTTGAAACACCTGGTCAAGCGGCATGCCAGTGTGCTCGGCAATCACGGCGGCCGTGATGTCGCGAGCGCGCATGAGGTCGTCGGCAAGCGCCTTCACCGAAAGCGCGCTGCCGCCGATGCTGTTCACGAGCGGGTCGTGGACCATGATGCGGCTGTGCGGCAGCATGTCGCGCTGGCTGCCGGACATGAACAGCAGCGCGGCCATGCTGGCGGCCGTGCCGATGCACACGGTGCGAACGGGGCACGTGACGGCGCGCATAACGTCGTAGAGCGCAAGGCCCGATTGCACCTCGCCGCCGGGGCTGTTGACGAACAGCGTGACAGGGGCTTTCGGGTCGCGTTTCTGCAGGTGAAGCAGGCAGCGCACGATGCTTGCAACCGATTCGGCGTCAACGGGGCCGACCAGCTCAAGCTGGCGGTCGGCAAGCATCTGGTCGCGCACATCGAAGCGCTGGATGCCTTCGCAGGTTTCGTGCAGGATGAGCGGGGAATACGTTTGGGTGCACATGGCGGTTCCTTTCGAGGACGCGGGTTGACAATGGCCGCAGGCGTGACGCAGCGTTGCGTGCGTTGCCAACGCGCTTCCTACCAGGACTTTTAGCGCGTTGGCGGTGACTAGCAAGCAGCGATACGTTCGGCAAGCCGCGCGATGCTAGACCCTGCGAATTGCGGCAGACGTTTGGCTGCACGGCAATAACAGGCAGGGCTGCAGAGCGCAACAAACCACGCATGCGGCCATTCGCTGGGTTTCCTCTTCAGTTGTGATGAAGCTTGATGTGGACCGACCAGCCAGACGCCGATGTGCGTCCTTCCATCGATCCTCGAAAAGTGAGCTTTCGCTCTCGGGTGCCCTAAAACTATAGCACAGGCGTTCGCACTTCTGTCAACCCCCGATTTGCGAGGTTTTGGATTTTGCAGCAACGTCCGATGCTTGCCGCTGTGGCTGCTGCTGCGGTTGTCGCTGTGGTTACTGCGGCCGTTCGCACACACTTGCGACAGCGTTCCGCCAAAAGGCGCGCGATGTGCGTAGGTTCGCGTGACGTGCTGCATCAGGGCTTCGTCCGGGCCAAGATCGAGCAGCCGAAACGTGCGTGGCGCCCCCGCCTTGGTGGCATTGTTCTCATCAACCTACGCACTTGGCGATACTTCGAAACCTGATTCCCGAATGACCGCCCAACGGAAGATGCGGCAAGTGCGTAGGTTGAAGCGGCACCTTGGCTCATGGTCTTATTTGCCTCAAATCTGACCAGGTGAAATGCAGCGAGCGGCCTGCACGAAGCAGTTCATTACGCCGCCAGCAGCTTTATGCCGCGGTTGTAGTTGAACGTTTTCGTCTCATAGGAAAGTTCGATCGACCTCCGGTCTTGTACCCCGCGTTGCGCGTGTGGTCGCCAAGCCCGCTCATCTCGATTTTGGGCACTATGATTTCCCTGGCGTGCTTGTCGACGCGCGCCAGGCGCGCCGGCAACGCTCTAGTCCCGTCGCCGATAAAAGACCGCCTTTCAAAACCCGGCGGGCAAAAAGAAAAGCCTGCCCCCGATAAAACATTGGGAACAGGCTAAAAAGGCACGCGCCGTTCGGATACACCCGTGTTGCAGCTTTGCTCGATTAATGCCGCAACTCACGTTAACCAGCCTCTTATGAACAATTTTCTCAACAATTCGTGGGTCAAAGCGCCGATAACGTATGCGATAGCATCGAGCGGGTCGCCCACTGAATAGCTCAATACCATTGGGGCGGCAATCTCCCAGGCAATCGAGCACACAACCCCCGTCGCTAATGACGTTGGCATGCCGCAAATCAGCGCCCGTCTACCCACGGCGAGGCATAGCAGATTGACGTATGCGGGGAACAGCATCCCGCCACACAAGTCGCCGAAATGATTTCGACAAAACTGTTCCGGCAAGACGCCATCCCACGCTCCGTAAAATCTGTTGGCGCAGTAGGTAATCAGGACAAGTGCAGCAAGCGCCATCTCAAAGAGCGCTTGCGCTCGCTTTAGCCGATTACCGCAAATATGCATAGACCCAAGAAGATGCCCACAGCGATTATCATGATCTGGCCGCAGCCGCTGTTTCCTCCAGACATAGCAGAGCTCCTTTCGTTTCGGCAAGTCTCGATCGCCGCCTGCAATCTAATCTCTTGATGCCGTTATAATCAGTACTTATGCCACGTGTTACCGCTGTCGGTAGAGTATTGGTAGGTGCCGTCAGCGTTCTTCCTCGTGACGTTGCCATAGCCGTCGGTTGCCTCAACCGAGCCGTCCTTGTTCTTGTAGTAGGTGTACCCGTCGCTGCCCTGGTACTGCTTATCGCCGTTGCTGAGCGTGCCGGAATAGTCGTAGGTCGTACCGCCGTCAGTCGACTTCTTTGATGAGCTGCCCGAGCTCGAAGACGAGCCCGAGCTGGACGATTTTCCAGAAGACGAGCTTGAAGGCGAACCGGAAGATGAGCTACTGGACGTGCCCGATGATGTGCTGCCGGAGCTGCCAGATGAATTACTCTTATCTGTTGACGTGCTCGTGCTGCCGGTATCTGAGCTTGTAGACGAGGTAGTGTTCTCAGAATCCGTGTCGTGCGACGTGCTCGACGACGACCCGCAGCCGGCGAGCGTCAGCGCCATGGCCATCGCCACGACCGTAGCCCCGACTTTGCTGAAGCTTTCCATGCGCAACTCCCTTCGCGTGATTTCATATCACCTGGGAGTCAGCATATGACCTTAAATAAGAAATTTGTTGTACAACATTTTCAATTTGCCGCCGCATCGCTGCACCGCTCAAACCTGGCGAAAGGAACTTCGAATCACTGCGCCAATGCTTTTCCACGCAAAGGCTTATCTTTTCAAAAGTCGCATAAGGTTTTATCAACTTGAATTTTCTGCTCGCGTTCGCCTGCGCGACATGTGACGGAAACCACGCACCGAAAAACCGACTTCCTTCAGACGGCGAATAAGCTGCTCGCGATGAGCGCGACAAGATCGGCTTGCTGCTCGTAGGTCATTGCCGGCTTCGTGCATTCCATTCGCGGTTCCGATGTGTGAATAACCCGCCAGTTGAGCATCGTTGAGAGGCCATCGGGTCTAATGCTTTTAGAGCAACCTATGCTAAACGTTTTGGGAAGAAGGCAAGCGCGGAATTCGTCAACGGGGAACAACGCTTGCGTCAGCGCGAACTCCCTATGCGGAGTCTCGAAGCACACCAGGAGCATCTCGCTCCGCCAACCTAATCGCTTCCAGCCTGAGCTTAACGAATAGCGGCAAATCGCTTGGGTTTGAGTGCAAAAGAGAGGCGGCAATTTGCCGCCTCTCTTTTTAATGACTCCAGTCTGGCGCGCGCG
>OLPG01000877.1_pt1 | contig 27579 bp, 26 predicted proteins | sample 1672311 | NCBI WGS metagenome assembly OLPG01 (sample SAMEA3136670, study PRJEB25190) | human gut metagenome | biome: human gut; feature: human-associated habitat; material: faeces | place: Austria | collected 2013 | reverse complement strand
CATCAGTAGATACCTGATGATAACGTTTGATACCGTATTTGCGGCATGCATCCATAAGAACAGCAGTACCGATGATATTTGTGGTAAGGAAAACTTCCGGGTTCTCGATGGAACGGTCTACGTGGCTCTCTGCTGCGAAGTTTACAACCATGTCCGGATGTTCTTCTTCGAAAAGTTTGTAAACTGCTTCACGGTCTGTAATGCTTTCTTTTACAAAACGGAAATTCGGGTTGTCCATAACCGGTGCAAGAGTGGAAAGGTTTCCTGCATATGTCAGGCAGTCCAGACAGATAATACGATAGTCCGGGTATTTTTTTAACATGTGAAAAATAAAGTTACTTCCGATAAATCCGGCACCGCCGGTTACGATAATGTTCATTGAAATTCTCCTTTGATTTTATAAATTATAAATAATATAAGTATTCTGCTGTAATCTGTCATAGGCGGAACTGCCGACAGATTACAGAGAAAAAAGTATTGCAGGCAAATGCTCAGAAGTTGATTCTGAATCAATCAGTGAAGGACATCCAGATATTTGCCATCCAGAACGTCTTTCAGATACTGACCATACTGATTTTTCTTCAGTACTTCATAAACTTCCAGTACCTCTTCTTTTGTGATCCAGCCATTGAGATATGCAATCTCTTCCAGGCATCCGATCTTGCGGTGCTGGTGGTTTTCCATTGTTTTTACGAAATTGGTAGCTTCCACGAGGCTTTCATGTGTACCGGTATCCAGCCATGTGAATCCCTGGCCGAGAAGTTCTACGTTTAATTCACCTTTTTCCAGATAGATACGGTTGAGATCTGTGATCTCAAGTTCGCCTCTGGCACTTGGTTTCAGATTTTTTGCATATTCTACAACGCGGTTGTCATAGAAGTATAAACCTGTTACGCAGTAATTGCTCTTTGGATGTTCCGGCTTTTCTTCGATAGAGATCGCTTTGCCTTCGTGGTCAAATTCTACGATACCGAATCTCTCCGGATCATCTACATAGTATCCGAATACAGTAGCACCTTCGCCGGATTCTGCGTTCTGTACGGCAGCTTTGAGTCTCTTCTTGAGACCATGTCCCGCGAAAATGTTGTCACCGAGAACCATGGCAACGGTATCATTGCCGATAAATTCCTCACCGATGATAAATGCCTGAGCAAGTCCGTCCGGGCTTGGCTGTACGGCATAGGTAAGATGAACACCAAACTGATGTCCGTCACCGAGAAGTTCCTCGAAACGAGGAGTATCCTGCGGAGTAGAGATGATCAGAATGTCACGGATTCCTGCATTCATCAGTACAGACATTGGATAGTAGATCATTGGTTTATCATAGATTGGCAGAAGCTGTTTGGATGTTACCATGGTAAGCGGGTAAAGGCGTGTGCCGGAACCGCCTGCTAAAATAATACCTTTCATTGCGTATTCTCCTTTTTCATTTGAATATTGATAGTTACTGTTCGCTGGCAGTATCCCGTGAAGCGTATTACTGAGAACAGAGGGAACAGTAACTGTTAACGGGTCGCTCTGGTATCTTACTGACAGGTACCAGTTTCATTTGGTAAACATATTATAAAAGGTGACCTAAGGTCACCTTCAAGTACTTTTTACAAAAATTTTAAATTTTGGTTATTTTTCACAAAGAAAAATACCGGCATCCTTGGTGATATGGAATCCACCTTTCACTTTCCGGGAGACAAATCCACGGAAATCGGTATATTTGTCCAGAAGGTACTGATTCTGATTTCCATGGCAGGAAAGGATGTAGGAGATCAGCGGTTCTGCGTCCGGTACAAGAAGGGAGTCTTCATAGGATTCCCAGGTAATGCCGGAAAAATACGGAGTAAGGATCTGTGCCCCGTTTTCTCTTCCAAAACGTTCATAGAGCCGGTCTGCGGACAGAACGATACGGTTGTCAAAATCCTGGACAAGCTGGCTGACTTCCTGCATATGGCAGCTTCCATAAGTGCTGCACACGAGTCTGCCGCCGGGAATCAGTACCCGTCTGATTTCACGGCAGACGGTTGGAATATCTTCGCAGTAGAAAAGAAGATGATTAGCGATCACGAGATCAAAAGAAGCATCCGGATACGGAATGTCTGCACAGTTAAAAACTTCAAAAGAAAATCGTTCATCTTTCCGGCCGATGGCACGTCTGGTATCGCGGAGCATTCCTGAGGAGAGATCCGAAAGTGTCACGGAAATCTTTCGGGGAAGATACCGGATATTCTGTGTCCATAAAGCACCGTCTCCGCATCCAAGTTCCAGAATCTTCATACCGGAACGGATCTGGCATTTTTCATAAATCCAGGGAAACCATCCCTGCTGATTCTGAGAGTACAGGCTGTGGAGATTGATACGGGAGGAAATGTTGGAAGCGTTCTGGTACTGGTTTTTCATGCTCTTTTCCATTCCTGTCAGGTGAATCAGGTCCAGCATCTGACTCCAGTCAATCGCATGGCGGGAACGGATGGCTTCTGTGGTATCCTGGATGGCTTTTTCCACAAGCTGCATCTGTTCGATCCGGTCACGCACCAGTTTGAGCTGAATATTCAGGGAATTTTCCATAAAGTGATAATCCGAATCATCAATGGTCATTTCCCGGATATCATCCAGAGAAAAACCAAGATATTTCAGAAGGAGGATCTGGGAAAGTCTGGCGAAATCCTCATCTGTATAAAAACGTGCCCCTGATTCTGTTACATAGGAAGGTTTCAGAATATCCTGTTTATCATAATAGCGGATGGTGCGGAGCGTCACATGAGCCATCCGCGCAAATTCGCCGGAGGAGTAATAGCCGTCTTTTTTCATAAATAAATCCTTTCTTAATATTACGAAAATGTCATGAAAAGATGTCAGCGATGTCAGCGTTAAGAGTTTGCCCCTGAACTGATATCTGTGAAGAGTTACGCTGCTAAAGCAGTTCACGTAATTCTTATCGTGAAAATATTATAGCATAAAACTGCGGGAATGCTTGTTATTTTATTTTACCTGTGCTATAGTAGAAAAAAGTTGTTATCACTTCAAGGTCAGAATCCGCGGAGGCTTTGAATGTATTTGCTGCTGAATATAAAGCAGACAGTGACACAGACTTTTCTCACAAATCATAATCCGGCAGTTCTGCCAGAATTTTTCCAAAATACAATATAATAAAGAGAACAGTAAAAAGTGCAGGAACAGGAGGACCCTGATGAATTTATTTGATTTTACCTACTGTGGCGACTATAACCGTCAGATTCAGAATCTGGCAAGGATGGTCCCGGAACGGTGGAGTTTTTCTGACACAGCAGATAACGGAATCCTGAAAGGATATCTGGAACACACATTTAAACGCCTCTATGAGGAGAAGAAGGTATGGGAAAAAGAAAATTATGCGATTTTTAATACAGGACTCTTTAATTGCTATTATCAGCCAATCTATGCCTATTTTATTCCCAATCTGGTTCCGGACAGGCAGTCATGGTTTCTGGATGGATTTTACACGGAGTACTATTTATTAAAGGAAGGAATTACCAGCCTGCCGGAGAAGGCAAGCTATGTGGAAAATCCTTCAGATCTGGTATTTGACACGAATCTGCCGGTGATTCCCCAGTATGACCATATTTTCGGAGATGAGGAGAATGCGGCACGTCTGCCAAAAGAGGTGAGGGAGAGCAGTATGCGGCTCCAGCTTTTTGACGGAGCACTCAGGCAGACCAGAAGAATGCTGGAAGCAGATTACAGAACTGCAATCCCGCAGTATTACAACCATTCGATTCAGCTTCTGATCCCTATCTGCCTGCGGCATCCCGGACGACCGGATCTGGCACTTGCCTGCATGAAAACAGCAGATGGAAGTAAATATCTGGGACGCACCTGCCTGACTTTGCGCATGGCATATCACAATGCAAGACTGCTGGCGAGAGTGGAGAAAAGCTGGCTGATGGCATCTTACTGAGTGTATGGGTGTTATGGGTGTATGGGACGCGATGATTGACAGCAGGAATCCTGAGGGATATGATAAAGACTCGGGATTCTGTGGTTCGGGATTCTGTGGTTTGGGATTCTATGATTTAGGATTCTGTGGTCCAGGGTTCTGTGATTCAGGATTCTACGCTTCAGGATTCTATGGAATGGTTGCAGGTAAAAAGCGACAGAAATCATAAAAATATAGGATACAGGTGAGAAATCGATGAGAAACAAAAATCTGGATGCTGTGAAAGCGGTAGCAGCCTGCTTTGTAGTGTTCATACATGTGGGATTTCCGGGAGAAACAGGACAGATCATAAAGGTGATTGCCAGATTTGCAGTTCCGTTTTTCTTTATGATATCCGGTTATTTCTGCTATTATGCTGAGAAAAGTCGGGGAGTAAACTGCTGCGATGCAAAGAGATATGATGTAAAGCACGGGGATGCGAAGAACACTGATGAAAAAAAGAAAAAAAATATTACAGACAAAATAATTTTAAAAATATGTCATATTCTACGCCTGTTTCTGATTGCAGTGCTTTTTTACATTATCTGGGAAGTTCTGATGACAGGAATAGAGGAAAAAAGTATTTTTTCTCGGATGCAGGAAGCTGTTGAAAGCCAGCATATAAAAGAATTTATAAGATATAACAGCACTTCGCAGATCAGAGCCCATCTCTGGTTCCTTCCGGCATTGCTGTACTGTTATGTCCTGGATTACTTTATTGAGAAGTTTCATCTGAGAAAACTGGCTTATGCGTGTATTCCGGTTCTGCTTGGCATTTTATTATGGAGAGCTGAAATATGCAGGATGTATGGCGGATTTTACCATACCATGGAGTATCGCAATTATCTGTACACAGGAATGCCTTTCTATCTTCTGGGACAGATGATCCACGAATGTCAAGGAAAATGGAGACAGGAAGGAAAGATATTGCCAGCAGGAATTGTGGTGGGGGCTGTAATCAGCATAGGAGAATATCACTGGCAGGATGCGAGAGAGATTTATGTGGGGACCTGTGTGATGTTGATCTGTCTGTTTGTTTTTATTATTTTGTCTGGCGGACAGAGAAAATCTGGTACAGAAACAGAAGATAATGCAGACAGAATCAATAGATCAGAGGAAGCAGATATGGGTGTTGCGACAATAAGTCGTATATATATCTCTGGAATTTGGAAAAAGGCAGAGCAGATATTGATGAAAACAGGAGAAAAATATGCATTTGTCCTGTACCTGTGCCACCCGGCAGTGGCAGACTGTGTGAAACTAATTGCAGATTTTCTGAAAGTCAGTGATAATATGCTCTACCGTTGGACAAGACCGCTGCTTGTACTGGGAATCACGGTTACTTTTATATTTTTTGTGGATTTTCTCCGATGCAGATTCTGTTCATCAGGAGAAAAATGTGGTATAGTAATCAGCAAACCCTACAGAAAATAGAGTGATACAAAAAAGTGCAAAGGAGAAAAAATGGCAGAACAGAATCAGGACAGAGGACAGAGGGAGAAGAAAGGAAATGCGACAGTGCAGCATGACGAAAGTGTGCTGAATCCGGAGATCAAGAATGAGTCGGATCTGTCGAAGAAGGAACGACGCCTGATTGAAAAGGAAAAGTTAAAAGGAATGGGCATGGGAAAGAGGCTGGAATACATCTGGATGTATTATAAGCCGGTGATCTTCGGAGTGATCGCAGCGATTGCCCTTGTATTTGCAGCCAAAGATTATTGTGAACAGGCAAAGATCAAGTCTGTGTTTTCCATAACGGTTGTAAATTCTTTTGGAAATGACACGGATGCACTGGAAGAAGAGATCAGGGAGAATCTTGGCTACGGAGACGACCCTTACAGCAAAGTGGATATTGGTGTAAACCTTACGACCAATGCAGACGGAGACGAGTTTGACTATTCTGCACAGATGGCTTATGTCGCACAGGTTCAGGCTGGAAGCATAGACGTGATGGTCATGCCGGAAGCACTTTATACAAATCTGAATCAGAATGAGCCGTTTGCAGATCTGGAAGAACTTCTGGGAGAGGATACCTTCGCATCTTTCGGTACACAGACGGATAAGACGCATATTACTCTGACAGACAGTGAGCTTGCAGAGAAACTGGGAGTAAATTATGAGCCGATGTGTATCGCCGTACCTGTGACAGCACCGGATCAGGAGAATGCGGTGAAATGGATTGAGAGTTATTGTACAGGAAATGAACCGTAACAATGACAGAATGCTGCCTGCCGGTTCCGAAAAACCGGACTTGACAGATAATTGTAATTTATGATATGTTTATCACACCAAAACTGGTGTGGATTTTTCAGTCTCTGTAAAGAACAGAAACTTTTTTCGCCACACAATTATCGTACAGAACTGTGCTGATGATTGTGTGGTGTTTTTTTGCGCCGAATAAAAGGTAATGAAATAACAGTAACGAAAAAACAACGAAAAGAACTTATAAAAGAAGGAGGAGATAACACATGAACAACACGTTTATGAAGGAAAAACCGGTGCTGCCGCTGCTGGCTTCCATGGCGATGCCAATGGTATTGTCCATGCTGGTAAATTCACTGTACAATATCGTGGACAGCTTTTTTGTGGCAAAGATCAGTGAACAGGCGATGACGGCACTGTCTCTGGTATATCCGGTGCAGAACTTTATCAATGCGATCGCAATCGGTTTCGGAGTCGGAATCAATGCGCAGATTTCTTATCAGCTTGGAGCAAAGAACCTTAAGAATGCGAATATTGCGGCGACACATGGGATGCTGCTTAATATTTTACACGGAGTGGTCATGACGATTCTCTGTATTCCGTTTATGCCGGTGTTCTTACGAATGTTTACGCAGGAGCAGGATGTGATCTCACTGGGAACACAGTATTCTACGATCGCGTTTTCTTTTTCCGTGATCATTATGGTCAGCCTGTCTTTTGAAAAAATTTTCCAGGCAGTCGGACAGATGAAAATTACGATGGTCAGCCTGCTTGTGGGATGTATTTCCAATATTATTCTGGACCCGCTGCTGATCTTTGGTGTAGGATTTTTCCCGAAAATGGGTATCCGGGGAGCGGCGCTGGCTACGGGACTTGGACAGGTGTTTACAGTTGTGGTTTATCTGGTGGCATATAAGAAATATGAGCTTCCGGTGGAACTGGGAAGAAAATATCTGAAACTGGATAAAAATATTGACGCGAAATTATATATGGTAGGGATTCCGGCGGTATTAAACATTGCACTGCCATCTGTACTGATTTCCTTCCTGAACCAGATTCTTTCTGCATTCTCCGGAAGCTACGTTGTGGTTCTGGGAATTTATTATAAGCTGCAGACATTCCTGTATCTGCCTGCAAGTGGTATTGTGCAGGGAATGCGTCCGCTGATGGGCTATAACTACGGTGCAGGAGAGACAAAACGTGTGAAAAAGATATTCGGACTTTCTCTCTGCCTGAATGGTCTGATCATGCTGGCCGGAACGATCATCTGTTTCGCGGCATCCGGTCCGCTGATGAGTCTGTTTACAGAGAATCCGGAAACGATGCGTCTGGGTGCTTCCGCACTGCGGATTATCAGTATCGGATTTATTCCTTCTGCAGTTTCTGTTACGGCTTCCGGGGCACTGGAAGGTCTGGGAAAAGGAACCCAGTCACTGGTGATCTCGCTGCTTCGATATATTATCGTGATCATTCCGGCTGCGTATGTGCTGAGTTCTTTTGCAGGTGCAGGAGCGGTATGGAATGCGTTCTGGATCTGTGAGTTGATAACTGCACTGGTGGTAGCTGGTGGAATTAAATATTACTGGAATCGTCTGCTTCGGGTTTGATTTCACCGGATCAGACAACTCTAAGGTGCTATTGTGAAAAGTAATAAGCGATAAAGAGGATGTTCCTTTGACAGGAAGAAGAAAATAAATAGTGAATAGAAAGAAATCCCCGGTTCTGTGTACTGCTGATGAGGTAGAACAGAATCGGGGATTTTTGTGTATGATGGTTTTTGAGTGCGGGATGTCTCAGGCTGTCTGGCAGCGTGCAGCGAGGTGCCGGTTAATGATCAGCAGGAATACGACTGTGGAAAGCACAGAACAGATACCATCGGAAAGTGGTTCTGCGAAAAATGCAGTTTTTGCTTCGAAGAAGTACGGCAGGAGGACTGCACTCAATACAAAAAGGCTTTTTCTGGTTACAGAGAGTGCCAGTGCAGTTTTCGGGCGCTCCAGGGCAGTCAGACCGTCCACGAAGACATACTGGAAACTCAGAGGAATGATCATCATCGTATAGGTGCGGATCGCCCAGACAGAGAAATCGGTATACTGCGGATCTGAAGTAAATAAAAGAACAAAGAACCGGGAAACCAGCCGGGATAAAAGGAACATGATGGTGGTAAAGATAAGCATCAGCCCCAGAATGTTCTTTTCTGCTTTTTTTACCCGGTCAGCCCGCCGCGCTCCGTAGTTGTAGCTTAAAATAGCCTGTGTTCCACCGCTGATCCCAAGCATCGGAGAAGTGATCAGGAGCATGTAACTCTGGGCGATGGTTGCACAGGTAATGAGCATATCACCCTGTGAGGCACCACCGTATTTCTGAAGAACGGTGTTCATGATGATCAGGATCAGGCTGTCCGTTGCCAGGATCAGAAACGGGGAGAATCCAAGATAGAGGATTCTGAGCATCAGTTTCAGATCATATTGCCCAAAGGTGATACGGACCGGGACTTTTCTGCCAAAGAGAAAGCTCATGGCGAAGGCACAGGAGATGATCTGTGAAATAACGGTAGCTACGGCGGCACCTGCGATACCGAGGTGGAATCCAAAAATAAAGACCGGGTCCAGAACGATGTTGCAGCCTGCGCCGATCAGTACGGTAAACATTCCCATAAAGGCGAATCCCTGACAGTTGATAAAGTAGTTTAAACCGGTAGCCATCAGTGCGAAAAAAGTTCCGGCTGTGTAGATGGTCAGGTAGGTGTTGGCGTAGGGAAAGGTTGTTTCACTTGCTCCGAACCACATAAGCAGTCTGCTCTTTAACAGGAGAAAACTGACGGTCAGAAGGACAGAGAAGATACTGAGCATGAGAAAAGAATTTGCCAGTACCTGCTCTGCTTTTTTAGTATTTTTTTCGCCCATGCGGATTCCCATGGTGATGGAGCCTCCGAGCCCTACAAGGGTGCCGAAGGAGGTCAGTAAAGTGACAATGGGTCCGCAGATACCGGCGCCTGCCAGTGCCAGGGCGCCGTCTCCTGCGATGTGACCGATGTACATGCGGTCGATGATGCTGTAAAGTACATTGACAAACTGCGCGACCATGGCAGGAAGCGCAAGTTTGAGTACCAGAGAACGTACGGAATCTTTTCCGAGATCTGCTGTAGTTTTCATTGCTTTGATTTCCTCATCTGATTATTTTTGATTTTTGTGAATGATGAAACAGGATGTCCCTGAGTCATTTGCTCACAGCGTTTGACAGCCTGATATTTCCTGTGAGATCAAACGGGAAATACCAGGCTGTTTCCTGATGTATTTATGATATACGATACATGATACAACGAGAGGTGGCTGAATCTGTAGTAGTAATCTTATGCGGCGTCGGAAGTGGCTTCTTCTGTGTCTGATTCGAGACTGTCGGAAGCGGTTTCACTGTCTGTATCTTCGTTGATGGTTATAGAAGTTCCATCCCCGGCAGAACTTCCGCCACTGAGGATGTAGGTGATCACTTCGTCAGGAACTCCTGCGTCTGTGAGGCTGCTCATCAGTGCAGTGAAATCGAGACCGGAAGCATATTCTGTCATAGCATCTTCATCTGTGACGTCGTAGGCATCAGTGATGGATGTCAGATCCGGAATTTCAACGCCATCGCCTGGTTCGGAGGTGATACTGAGTGTTCCGAGGGTGCTGCCTGCGCTGGTAATGGAAAGATCAATGGCACCGGAGGTATCTGCGGATGTCAGGTCCATGATCAGGGCGAAGTTTGCAAGCGCAGCCATGGAGTCGTTTTCATCGGAAGAAATCAGTGTAATGGTATAATTTCCGTTGAGGTCGCCTTTTTTTGCAGAAGCAGTGTCGTAATCTTTCAGCTCAATGTTAGCGTAAGGAGTTCCGTCTGCGCTGAACTGGTAGGTTCCGTTCAGGAGATCGCCGTCAATGGTGCCGCTTCCTGTGAGGGCAAATTCGCCGTTATCGGAATCTTTGTAGGAGAGGAGATATCCGAAACCGGAATCTGATTTTGGCATCTGCCAGGTGATGACCGGAGATTCGGTTCCGTCTGAGTGGACGGAAAGTTCACGTCCTGCGATCTGGCCGTCTGCGTTTACCCAGATTCTGGAGGTGATGTAGTCGTCAGCCTCATCTGAGGTTTCGGAGTCATCGGAAGTATCTGCTTCTTTCAGGGAGGCGAGGCCGGATTCTACGGAACTTAAGAATTTGTCGTAGAGTCCTTCGCTGTCCGGAAGTTTCTGGCTCCAGGTTTCGAGGATGCCTTCGATTTCTTTGTCGGATTTTGCGGATTCGAGGATAGCGGTTGCCATTTTTAAGGCATCGTCCTGGGAAATCCGGGCTTCATATACGGTGCAGTCTTCGCTGATGCCCTGGGCGGTCAGAGTTTCGGTGGTGCTGTCCTGCTCGTTCATGTTGTCGAAGACGAGGGTGGAGTATCTGTTCAGGAGTTCTTCTACAACGGAGGCTTCCGGTAAAAGTCCGGTGAAGTCTGACATCATGGCGAGGGAGAGATTCGTGCTCCAGGTGTAGGTGCCGGAATTCAGAACTTTGTCTGTGATGGCAGATGCGGCAGAGTCATCGGAAAGGGAAGATTCGGCTTCTTCGATGGCTGCGGACTGGGCATCTGCGGCATCCTGGAGGTTGGTTTTGAAGTATTTGTCGGAAAGTTCCGGGATACGCATATAGACATCCTGGGATTCGGAATCCAGATAGTATTCGATGGTACAGATCTGGGTGCCGTTTAAAAGTGCTTTCATAAGGACACCTTCCTGACCGTCTTTTACGGTGACATCTGTTGTGAAGGTGATGTCGTTCAGCCAGGAGACATCGAACGGGGCGATGAAGCCGAGCAGGGAGCGGCCGGAATCTTCCAGTTTCAGGGTGATGTCGGAGGTGGTTCCGGAGAGGAGGGTGTCGTACTGGTTCAGGGTGTCTGCGTAGGAATCTGTGAAATTTTTTACGGATTCTGCCCAGTTTGCTTTTTCGGTGTCTGCGTAGGAGTCGGCTGCGTAAGCAGCGGAAGGGGCTGCTGTGGCAGTAAGGATGGCTGCTGCGTAGAGGGCGGTTGCTTTTTTCAGATGTTTTTTTCCTTTTCTCATTATGAAATCCTCCTTTATCTGATGTATCAATCATATGCGGAATTTATAGTAAATTGCTAGTTTGATTTTATCAGATAATGTGAGAATTTTCTATGGTTTTCAGAGAATTTTTGAAAAATATTCTGGCGATTTTTTTGAGTTGAGAATGGAAATAAATTTTGTTGACATTTTTTGGAAAAGTAGTTATACTTCTATTCATATAAAAATGATAGGAAAAATATGAATAATTTCAGGACATGATACCCAGGGAATGATACCCAGGGCTATTTATATATTAAAACATATGAAGGGAATTAGGACTATGGAATTTCAGACTAAATTATTACATGGAACAGCAGTGGACAGTTATGCGAATGGTTCGACAGTACCTCCGGTCAGTTTTGCGAATGCGTTTGCGTATGAGTCATCGGAGCAGCTGGAGAAGGTTTTCCAGAACAGGGCACCGGGTTTTGCATATTCCAGGATTGCCAATCCTACAGTGGATGCATTTGAGAGAAGAGTGAATGAGCTGGAAGGGGGAATCGGAGGGGTTGCCTGTTCTTCCGGAATGTCTGCGGTTACGCTGTCTTTGCTGAATATTTTGCAGAGTGGGGATGAAGTGATCGCGGGGAGTGCCTTGTTTGGCGGTACATTGGATCTTCTTCATGATTTGGAGGTATTTGGGATTAAGGTGAATTTTATTCCCAGAGTGGAGAAAGCACTGATCGAGCCGCTGATCACGGAGAATACGAAGGTGGTGTTTGGTGAGCTGATCGGTAATCCGGCACTGAATGTCATGGATGTGAAGGAGACTTCTGAGTTTCTGCATGAGAAGGGGATTCCGCTGATCGTGGACAGCACTACGGCGACACCGTATCTGATCCGTCCGATTGAGTATGGGGCGGATGTGGTTGTTCATTCTACTTCTAAATATATCAACGGAAGCGGGGATGCGATCAGTGGAATGATCATTGACAGTGGTAAGTTTTCCTGGAATCCGGAGAGATATCCGGGAATGAAGGAATATAGGAAGTATGGTAAATTTGCTTATCTGGTGAAACTGAGGAATGGAATCTGGAGAAATATGGGCGGCTGTCTGTCTCCGATGAATGCGTATCTGAATGTAGTTGGAATGGAGACGCTGGGGCTGCGTATGCAGAGAGAATGCGACAATGCATTCCAGCTTGCGCAGGCACTGGAGAAGCTGGAGGATGTGTCTGTGAATTATCCGCTGCTGGAATCCAGTCCGTACAGAGAACTTGCGAATGAGCAGTTTGGCGGTAAGGGCGGAGCAATTCTGACGATCCGTACTGGTTCTAAGGAGCGGGCTTATCAGTTGATCAATCATCTGAAATATGTGAAGATCGCCACCAATATCGGTGACGTGAGAACTCTGGTGATCCACCCGGCATCTACGATTTATATTCACAGTACGGAGGAAGCGATGGCTGAGGCTGGTGTTTATGAGGATACAATCCGGATCAGTGTGGGAATTGAGGATATCCGGGATCTGATCGAGGACTTTACAGAAGCAGTAAGAGCTTTGGGTGAATAGAGAAAAATAAAAAAGAATAGAGAAGAGTAAAAAGGGGTATGGTTTCTGAGAGACAAACCATATCCCTTTTTTGGCGGGGGATTTCTGCAAAATTAATTTTGAATGGAGCCAGGTGGTGTTCGTAAGTTGCTTCACACTCTGATGAATGGGATCAGTTAAAGTATTTTATGGAATTGCTATAGATGCACTGGCTCAGTTTCTGAATGATTTCTTTGATATTGTCTATTTCAATAGAGGAATAATTCATAATGTATACGTTGTCCGGGGCCTCCTGGGGGATGTGGTAGTAGGCTGAGAGGGGGGAGAGGCGGATTCCCTGGGTGAGTGCGGACTGGATCAGGGTTTCTTCCGGCTGGGAGGTGTTGATCTCCATGAGGAAATGGACACCTGCTTCTTCTCCTGAGATGGTGACGGACTCGTTTAAGCGGCTGCTGCGGATGGCAGTGATCAGGGTATCGCGTTTGGAGTGATAGTAATTTCTCAGTCTGTTGATATGTTTCTCGAAATAACCTTCCTGAATAAATTTTGCCAGGGTGTATTGTTCGAAGTTGGAAACAGTACAGGAGTAGAAGGAGAGTTTTTTGTAAAATTCGTCCAGAAGCTGCCCGGGCAGGACCATGTAGCTGATACGGACCGTGGAGGAGAGTGTTTTGGTAAAGGTGTTCATGTAGATGACTTTATCGGAGACATCAATACTCTGTAGGGTGGGGATGGGCTGTCCGCTCAGACGGAGTTCGCTGTCGTAGTCATCTTCGATGATGTAGTGGTTTTCATTTTTGGAAGCCCAGCCGAGAAGTTCATAGCGTCTGCTGATCGGCATGACGATTCCGGTCGGATAGTGATGGGAAGGGGAGATATGGACGATATCTGCCTTTTTCTCTTCCAGTTCGGAGACTTTTACACCGTCGCTGTCCATGTTAATGTACTCACACGGTACCTGCCAGCTTTTGTAGATCTGGGGGATTTTGCGGTATCCGGGATTTTCCACAGCATAGATTTTATCTTTGCCGAAAAGCTGAATCAGGAGTCCGTAGAGGTATTCAGTACCGGCTCCGACAATGATCTGTTCGGGCAGAACAGTCATTCCGCGAAATTCTTTCAGGTAGGTGGCGATTGCCTCACGGAGGAAGAGGATTCCGCCGCATGGGGGATTGGTCATAAGCTGCATCTGATTTTCGTTTAATACTTCACGGACCATTTTTGTCCAGATTGTGAAGGGAAAAAGTTCATACTGTGTCTGGTTACTGGAAAAATCAGCCAGGTATCCGGAATCTCCGCCTGTGAGAGAAACGATTTCTTTTGTGATACTTTTCTTTTCAATCTCTATGGCTTTCTTGAAATCCGTGACATAGAATCCTCTTTTTGGCATGGAATAGATGTATCCTTCTGCGATAAGCTGTTCATAGGCGTTTTCCACTGTGATTACGCTTATACCCAGATTTTTTGCAAAAGAGCGTTTGGACGGTAATTTCTCTCCGGGTCTGATATTTCCCTGTAATATGTCGTTTTTGATGCATTTATATAAATATTCGTAAAGGGAATCTGACCCTGTATTTGTGAAATTGTAGGTAATCATCTGTGATAGTTTCTCCAATCTGACCTTACTGAATATATTTGATTTGACAATTTAAATATAATCACATTTGCATTATACTCTGTCCATGCTGATTCGTACAGAAGAAAATAAGGATTCCGTGATTTCTTTTTTGTAAGGGAAAGATGGCAGGATTTGGAAATATGGACTTTCGAGGGGAAAGAAAATCAGAAAGAAAATTAGAAAAAGAATCAGAAGTAAATGAAAGACAGGAGGATTTTCACATGGAAAACAGATATGAATTAAATAAGCAGCTTGCACAGATGTTAAAGGGTGGTGTTATCATGGATGTTACCACACCGGAGCAGGCGAAGATCGCAGAGGCAGCAGGTGCGTGTGCAGTTATGGCTCTGGAGCGCATTCCGGCAGATATCCGTGCAGCAGGCGGAGTTTCCAGAATGAGTGATCCGAAGATGATCCAGGGAATCCAGAATGCAGTTTCCATTCCGGTTATGGCGAAGTGCAGAATCGGCCATTTTGTGGAGGCGCAGGTGCTGGAAGCAATTGAAATTGATTATATCGATGAGAGTGAAGTTTTATCTCCTGCGGATGATGTTTACCATATTAATAAGAGAAATTTCAAAGTTCCGTTTGTATGCGGTGCGAAGGATCTGGGAGAGGCACTGAGAAGAATCAATGAGGGTGCTTCCATGATCCGTACAAAGGGAGAACCTGGAACCGGAGATATCGTGCAGGCGGTTCGCCATATGCGTAAGATGAACAGTGCGATCGCACAGCTTACAAGCATGAGAGAAGATGAACTTTTCGAAGCTGCAAAGCAGTTCCAGGTACCGTATGAACTGGTTGAATATGTACATAAGAATGGAAAACTTCCGGTTGTAAACTTTGCGGCAGGTGGTGTTGCGACTCCGGCAGATGCGGCTCTGATGATGCAGCTTGGTGCAGAAGGTGTGTTTGTTGGTTCCGGTATCTTTAAGTCCGGAAATCCGGCAAAGAGAGCAAATGCAATCGTGAAAGCGGTTACAAACTATACAGATGCGAAGATGATCGCAGAGTTATCAGAAGATCTGGGAGAGGCCATGGTTGGCATTAACGAAAGTGAGATCCAGATTCTGATGGCAGAAAGAGGTAAATGATGACGATTGCGGTTTTGGCAGTGCAGGGTGCATTTATTGAACATGAGAAGAAGCTTGAAAAGCTGGGAGTATCCTGTGTGGAACTCAGGAAGTCGGAGGATCTTGCACAGCATTATGATGGCCTGGTGCTTCCGGGAGGCGAGAGTACGGTGCAGGGAAAACTTCTCAGGGAACTGGGAATGTTCGATACTGTGAAATCCTGGATAGAGAATGGAATGCCTGTCCTGGCTACCTGTGCCGGAATGATCCTGCTGGCAGAGAATCTGGAAGGCGGAGAGCAGGGACATCTGCAGACAATGCCTGTGACTGTAAAGCGTAATGCCTACGGAAGACAGCTTGGAAGTTTTCATACAGAGGCTGTTGTGGAAGGAATCGGAGAGGTTCCGATGACATTTATCCGTGCGCCGTATGTGGCAGAAGCGGGTACGGAAAAAGGTGTGCAGGTTCTTGCGACAGTAGAGGACAGGATTGTTGCTGTGAAGTATAAGAATCAGATTGCTTTGGCGTTTCATCCGGAACTGGATGAGAATGATGAGATACATAAAGCGTTTCTGACGATGTGTGAAAAATAGAAAAATATGATAGAGGAATCCGGTCTGGTACTTTGGAGAGTGCCGACCGGATTTTTTCGTTATGCAGAAAAAAACTATAGGAGCTTACTTGACAAAATCAGGTCATTCATGGATAATTCCTGTATACAAATACCTGTAGGGGTACTAGGAGGTGTTAATTTGAAACAGTGTATGGATTCTGACAATCTGCACAGACGATTAAGAAAGATCGTCGGACAGGTGCAGGCGATTGACCGTATGATCGATGAAGATGTCCCCTGTGAGGATATCCTTTCACAGATAAATGCAGCGAAATCAGCACTGCATAAAGCAGGACAGGTAGTTCTGGAGGGACATATTCAGCATTGCGTCCGCGATGGAATCGAGCATGGAGATGCAGATAAGACTATCGCAAACTTCACAAAAGCCGTGGAACGATTTGCAAATATGAAATAATATTGAGAACCAGAAATATATTTTATCATCTGGTAATCAGAGACAAGAGAAAACCCGGAAATTCAGGAGTTTCCAGTCAAATGGAACTCTATGACTTTCCGGGCTTATTTTTTACAGTAAAAATTTTTCCAGACCTTGAATCCATTTTCGAAATCGTTTCGTTATAAAAGATAGCGGTTAAAAAAATAACAACTATCTGCGGGCACGCTTTTCAATCAGCCCGAGGAGGCCATACAGGATGATGGCGATGATGCACAGAATAATAATGGACATCAGGACCCAGGTAAGTTTAAAGGTCTGGCTGGAGTAGATGATCAGATAGCCAAGTCCTTTCCTGGCACCGATAAATTCTCCTATGATGACACCGACCAGACACAGACCAATGTTTACTTTCATGACGCTGAGCAGTAACGGCACAGAAGATGGAAGAATAATCTTCATAAGTTTTTCTTTCTTTCCGCCACCCAGCGTTTCGATCAGTTTCAGTTTCTCCGGGTCTGCCTCACTGAAACCTGTATACAGATTCAGAATGGACCCAAAGATAGCAACCGACATACCGCAGACAATAATGGTTCGTTCATTGGCACCAAGCCATACGATAAGTAAAGGTGCCAGCGCAGATTTCGGCAGACTGTTCAGAACTACAAGATAGGGTTCCGTGATCTTTGCAAGTCTGGGACAGGTCCACAGAAGAACTGCCATTCCTGCACCCAGAATCACAACGAACAGAAAACTGACCAGCGTTTCCGTAATTGTCACTGAGAGATGAGGGAAAACAGAGCCGTCTCTGCACATACTGCAGAAACTGTGCCAGATCATCATCGGACTGCTGAAGATAAAAGAATCGATCAGTCCGGTTCTGGCAGAGATTTCCCACAGAACCAGAAAGAGAAGAAGGATAAAGATCTGCAAAAAAAGAACCAGCTTCTTTTCTTTTTTCTGATGACGGATATATTGTTGTTGATGATAAGAAACTTCAGGCATCATGATTCAGCTCCTTCCAGATAAGATTAAAATAAGATTTAAAATCCGGGGTGTTTCTGGAAGCCATTGGAGTTCGGTTTTCCAGATTCAGACAGATGGGTACGATTTTATGAACAATGGCAGGCCGGGGGGAAAGAATAATAACCCGGTCTGCCATGCTGATCGCTTCCGAAATATCATGTGTGACAAGGATTGCAGTCTTTTTTTCCTGACGCAGAATCCTGCCGATATCATCACTGACATTGAGGCGGGTCTGATAGTCGAGTGCGGAGAAAGGTTCATCAAGCAAAAGAAGTTCCGGCTTCAATGCGAGAGTACGGATCAGGGCGGCTCTCTGACGCATTCCTCCGGATAATTCAGACGGATGCGCAGAACGGAATTTGTCCAAACCGTAATCCAGGAGAAGCTGATCTACATAAGCAAGTTTTTCGGCAGTGAGTTCCCTGCGGATCTCCAGACCGAGAAGAACATTTTTATAAATCGTCCGCCACTCCAGCAGATGATCCTTCTGCAGCATATATCCGATCCGGCAGTCTCCGGAGATGACCGGTCTGCCATCAAGAAGAATCTGTCCCTGTTCCGGCCGGATGAGCCCGCAGATCAGATTCAGCAGAGTAGACTTTCCGCATCCGGACGGTCCGACAACAGCCAGAAATTCACCTGGCATCACTTCAAAGGATATATGAGAAAGGGCAGGGGTTTCTCCCGATAAACTGTGGTAGGAGAGACAGACATCTGTAATTTCCAGCAGTGGTTTCATACAGATACCTCCATATTCAGGCTATAATGATGACGGGCACAAAAATTTTTGCCCGGATATCTTATAATTTTATAATTTATGATATGCAGGAAAGTCAGGGTATGATATAATAGATAAACTATAGTATTTTTGGCTGAGATATGTCAGGATACCCGGACATACAGAAATCAGGTATAGAAACCAGACGAATGTTGTAAAAACTGTATAAGAAAGTGGAAACAAATGAGAAACAAAAAGAAAGCGATATTTAACATCATCTTTCTGATCCTTGTATTTTCCCTGACTGTATATATGGTATTCAGGGGAGAGGATCTGGGAGAGATTATTCATACAGTGCGGCAGGCAGAACCGGTTTACTTACTGATCAGTGTGGCCTGCGTGGTGCTGTTCATACTTGGGGAGTCCGTGATCATCTTCTGTATGATGAGGACTCTTGGTGCAAAAGTAAAGATAGGACATTGCGCCCTGTATTCTTTTGTGGGATTCTTTTTCAGCTGCATCACCCCGTCTGCATCCGGCGGACAGCCCATGCAGATTTATTTTATGAAAAAAGACAAACTTCCGATTCCTGTCACTACACTGGTTCTGATGATCGTCACCATTACCTATAAAGCAGTTCTGGTGGTGATCGGAATTGCAATCTGGCTTTTGGGCAGAGGATTTCTGGAGGGATATCTTGGCCAGTACATGTGGGTATTTTACCTGGGCGTGGGTCTGAATATTTTCTGTGTTATCTTTATGATGATCCTTGTGTTTGCGCCGGGACTGGCGAAATGGATCATGGTAAAAGGTCTGAAGCTTATCGAGCATTTCCGCTTTCTCAAGCCAAAGAAAGCCAGACTTGAGAAACTGGAAGCGTCCATGGATCAGTACCATGAGACAGCAGCTTTCTGGGCGAGCCATAAGCTGATGATCCTGAAAGTGTTCCTGATCACTATGGTGCAGAGAATTTTGTTATTTACAGTTACATACTGGGTATACCGTTCGCTGGGATTTCATGGATATTCCATCATAACCCTTACGATTTTGCAGTCTGTCATATCTGTCTCTGTTGATATGCTGCCTTTACCCGGAGGAATGGGAATCAGTGAGTCTCTTTATCTGGTGATGTTTGCACCGGTTTTCGGAGAAGCATTACTTCCTGCAATGCTGCTCAGCAGAGGAATTTCCTATTATGCACAGATGCTTATCAGTGCAGCGATGACCTGCGTGGCACATCTTATAATAGGAAGAAAAGAACAAGAAGAGGAGTAGGGAGAAAATTATGTTATTAGGAATTTATGACTATACGGTAGTGCTGACCTATATCAGCCTTGGAATATCAGTATTTGGAATTACCAGAGCACTGGAAGGAGATTTTCGGATTGCTATTTTCTGTCTGGCACTTTCCGGTTTATGCGATATGTTTGACGGAAAAATAGCCAGAACAAAGAAAAACCGTACAGATGATGAGAAGAGTTTCGGGATTCAGATCGATTCCCTCTGTGATGTAGTCTGCTTCGGGATTTTTCCGGCAATGATCTGTTACTGTCTGGGCGTCAATACTCCGGCAGGAGTTGCAGCACTGATCTTCTACAGTGTAGCATCTGTCATCCGGCTTGCATACTTCAATGTCACGGAAACAAAGAGACAGAATGAAACCTCTGAGAACAGACAGTATTATCAGGGATTGCCGATCACATCCATGGCGATCATCCTGCCGTTTCTTTATTTAATGAGAAGATACTGCGGACTTTATTTCCTGATCGTGATACATATTGCTGTGATCATTGTGGGCCTGCTTTTTATCCTTAATATCAAGGTAAAGAAACCACAGAACCCGGTACGTGTTCTGCTTGTTGCAGTTGTGGCACTTGCACTTGCGAAGATGTTCCGTTTGATATAAAATGAATACAACTGTTGACTGACCGCAGTGGTCCCGAGAAACAGGGATGCTGCGGTCATACTTTTATGAAATGTTTTTATTACCGGGAAGAAATCGGAGAGTAACGAACTTTTTTATGGAGGAAGATACGAATGAAGTATATTGACAGAAAAGGAAACATTACCATTGAAGAAAATGATCAGGATAAATTCCTGAGACATTTGTATAATGACCGCGGCGGAAAACTCTGCCTGAAACTCCTGATCAGACCTTTCGTGTCAAAAGCAGCAGGAGTCCTGCTTAACACCCGGTTCTCTGCCAGATTTGTGCCAGATTTTGTAAAAAATAACAAAATCGACCTGAGTATTTACGAAAAACAGAACTTCTCTTCATGGAATGATTTCTTTATAAGGCGCATTCGGAAAGAAGAACGCCCGATCGATATGCGTGAAAACATCCTGATCAGTCCCTGCGATGGAAAACTCTCCGTACACAGAATCAGTTCAGGTTCCCGGTTCAGTATCAAAGACACAGAGTATACAGTAGGTCAGCTCCTGAAAAACGAGGCACTTGCTGAGAGATATACCGGCGGTTATGCGCTCATTTTCCGGCTGACAGTGGACGACTATCATCACTATTGCTATCCGGCAGATGCCAGGAAATCTGTGAACATAACTCTGCCCGGAGTGTTCCACACAGTAAATCCTGTAGCAAATGACGTATATCCCATCTACAAAGAAAACGCCAGAGAATACACTCTGTTGAAAACAGAACAATTCGGAACCATTCTCATGATGGAAGTAGGAGCCATGATGGTAGGAAAAATCACCAACCTCCATAAAAATCCGGCCGATGTAAAAAAAGGACAGGAAAAAGGCAGCTTCGAATTCGGCGGCTCCACAGTCATCCTCCTTATTCAGCCGGGAAAAGTCCGCATCGACTACGACCTGATCGAGAATACAGAAGAGGGATATGAGACCATTGTAAAAATGGGTGAACGAATTGGAGAATGCAGAAAATCGAAAAAAACACATCATTACGAAGATGCAATGGAGAATGCCTGAATTTGCTTTGCATCTTATAAAAGATGATAATAAAAAAGCATTTGTGAAGATACAGAAAGGATGTAACAACACGATTGAATAAGCGAAACTATCAAAAAGAACTGGAAAAACTCATAGATCAGGCGCAAAAAGACAACAAAGTCCCGAGCCTGTTTCTCCATAGCTGCTGTGCTCCATGCAGCAGTTATGTACTGGAATATCTGTCAAAATATTTCAACATCACAGTATTCTACTACAACCCCAATATCTATCCGGAAGAAGAATATCGGAAACGAGTACATGAAATCACACGTCTGGTAAATTCCATGGAATTTATTCACCCTGTCAAACTGGTAGAAGGTCACTATGACCCACAGGAATTTTTCCAGATGGCAAAAGGAATGGAAGATGTGCCTGAAGGCGGCGAACGCTGCTTTAAATGCTACCGCCTGCGTATGGAAGAAGCTGCGAAACTGGCAGAAGAAGGCGGCTATGACTATTTTACAACCACTCTTTCTATCAGCCCGCTGAAAAACGCAGCCAAGATCAACGAAATCGGAGAAGAACTGGCAGAAATTTATCATGTTCAGCACCTTCCATCCGACTTTAAGAAAAAGAACGGCTACAAACGTTCCATCGAACTCTCACACGAATACGATCTCTACCGCCAGAACTACTGCGGATGTGTCTATTCCCGGAGAGAAGCAGAGAACAGGAATCACAAGTAACTACTTTGCAAGCTCAGAAAAATATGTTACACTAACACGTAAAAGCAACAATACAAAAATAAGAAGAAACGAGGAATAACACAATGGCACAGCTTTGGGGCGGACGTTTCACAAAAGAAACAGACAAACTTGTATATAACTTCAACGCATCAATCTCCTTTGACCAGAAATTCTACGAACAGGACATCAGAGGAAGCAAAGCACACGTAGCAATGCTCGCCAAACAGGGAATCCTGACAGCAGAAGAAAAAGATCAGATCGAAGCAGGACTTGACGGAATCCTTGCAGATGTAAAATCAGGCAAACTTGAAATCACATCCGAATATGAAGACATCCACAGCTTCGTAGAAGCAAACCTCATCGACCGAATCGGTGATGCAGGCAAGAAGCTTCACACAGGAAGAAGCCGTAATGACCAGGTAGCTCTGGACATGAAACTCTATGTCAGAGACGAAATCGACGAGACAGATGAACTGGTAAAAAAACTTCTCGAAGCACTTCAGAAGATTATGGAAGAAAATGTTCACACATATATGCCGGGCTTCACTCATCTCCAGAAAGCACAGCCAGTCACTCTGGCTCATCACGTAGGTGCATACTTCGAAATGTTTGTACGCGACAGAAGCAGACTTGCAGATATCCGTAAGAGAATGAACACCTGTCCTCTGGGCGCAGGAGCACTGGCTGGAACGACCTATCCGCTTGACAGAGAATACACAGCGAAACTTCTCGGCTTCGATGGCCCGACCAGAAACAGCATGGACTCCGTATCAGACAGAGACTATGTGATCGAACTTCTGTCCGCATTCTCTACGATCATGATGCACATGAGCCGTTTCTGCGAAGAGATCATCATGTGGAACTCCAATGAATACCGCTTCGTAGAGATCGACGATGCCTACAGCACAGGCAGCAGCATCATGCCGCAGAAAAAGAACCCGGATATCGCAGAGCTTGTACGAGGAAAAACAGGCCGTGTATACGGAGCCTTAACCTCCATCCTTACAACCATGAAAGGAATCCCGCTTGCATACAACAAAGATATGCAGGAAGACAAAGAACTTACTTTTGACGCAATTGATACGGTAAAGGGATGTCTCGCCCTTTTCACAGGCATGATCTCCACTATGCAGTTCAACAAACAGAACATGGAAGCAAGCGCAAAGAACGGCTTTACCAATGCTACAGATGCAGCCGATTATCTGGTAAATCATGGCGTACCTTTCCGTGATGCACACGGTATCGTAGGCCGTCTGGTACTCACCTGCATTGACAAAGGAATCTCTCTGGATGAGCTTCCTCTTGAGGAATACAAAGCGATCAGCCCTGTATTCGAGAACGACATCTATGAAGCTATCAGTATGCGCACCTGCGTAGAGAAACGTATGACCATCGGTGCACCGGGACCGGACGTGATGGAGAAAGTCATCGCTGAAAACAAAAAATATCTGGAAGAAAATTAAAAAAATACTTGCATTTTACTTTAGTTTGGTATAGTATGTACAAGAAAGACAGATGTACGTAATATAAGGACACCTGGATAAAAATGTCCGCGCAAGGGTAGAGACGCGGGTAGAAGATAAAGAGGAGAAAGATATTATGAGTGAAAAGCTTAGAGTCGGTATTTTAGGTGCTACAGGTATGGTAGGTCAGAGATTTATCTCCCTGCTTGAGAATCATCCGTGGTTTGAAGTTGTAACTGTAGCTGCAAGTCCAAGAAGTGCGGGAAAAACATACGAAGAAGCAGTAGGCGGAAGATGGAAAATGGACACTCCAATGCCGGAAGGTGTCAAGAATCTTATCGTAATGAATGTAAATGAAGTAGAGAAAGTTGCTGCAACAGTTGACTTTGTATTCTCTGCTGTAGATATGTCAAAAGAAGAGATCAAGAAGATAGAAGAAGAATATGCAAAGACAGAAACACCGGTTGTTTCCAACAACAGCGCTCACAGATGGACACCGGACGTACCGATGGTAGTGCCGGAAATCAACCCGGAACACTTTGATGTCATCGAATCCCAGAAGAAACGTCTCGGAACCACACGTGGATTTATCGCTGTAAAACCAAACTGCTCTATCCAGAGCTACGCTCCGGTATTAACTGCATGGAAAGAGTTCGAGCCATATGAAGTAGTTGCCACTACATATCAGGCAATCTCCGGAGCAGGTAAAACATTCAAAGACTGGCCGGAAATGGTTGGAAACATCATTCCATACATTGGCGGCGAGGAAGAAAAGAGCGAGAAAGAGCCGTTAAGAATCTGGGGTAAAGTAGAAGATGGTGTGATTAAACCTGCTACAGAACCAGTCATCACATGCCAGTGCATCCGTGTACCGGTACTGAACGGACATACAGCAGCTGTATTCGTTAAATTCCGCAAGAACCCGACCAAAGAGCAGCTCATCAAAGCACTGGTAGAGTTCAAAGGACTTCCACAGGAATTAGAACTTCCAAGCGCTCCGAAGCAGTTCATCCAGTACCTGGAAGAGGACAACCGTCCACAGGTAACAGAGGATGTAAACTTCGAACACGGAATGGGCGTATCTGTAGGACGTCTTCGTGAAGATACTGTATATGACTGGAAATTCGTAGGACTTTCCCACAACACAGTCAGAGGTGCAGCAGGCGGAGCAGTTCTCTGCGCAGAAACCTTAAAAGCTAAAGGATATATCCAGGCAAAATAATTTAACCAAATAGCGAAGCGGATTGCGAATATCCGCTTGACAGAGAATAACAAAAGAGGTGTCGGTTTCGGCACCTCTTTTTATGTGATGCAGAAGCAGAGGATTTACCTGAGTCTTTTATAGCAATTCCAGAAAATAATGCAAGCAATCCAGCCCATCAGAGCGTGAAGTCCTGCGTCAGATATCTTTGCCGTGCGTCAGCACGCCTGCAGATACCTTCCTTGTCCTTCGCACTCTGCTGAACTTCTTGATTGCATTATTTTCTGGAATTGCTATAGAATCGTGTTTGCAAAAAGATACCGGACAGGTTAGAATAGGAAGGCATATGACAGAAAGGGCATGATTGATTATGAGAGAAAAAGTTCTGACAACAGTGGTAACTTTTGGAACTACCACGCAGGCGATCGCCATGGAACGGGAATGTAAGAAAACAGAATTTGCAGGCAGACTCATTCCGGTTCCAAGAGAGATTTCAGCTTCCTGCGGCCTTGCATGGAAATGCACAGAGCAGGGTGAAGAAGAAACCACTTCTTATATGAAAGAACAGGAACTGGAATATGAGAAGATTTATCGGATTCTTATATAAAAGCTCCGAATTTATTGCATAATCCAATAGGTAAGAAAGCCCCGGAGTTTTGACGGATACAGGAATCCATGATACAATTAAATTCAGAATCTCTTAATAAAATTGTATTGCTCATTTTATCAGGAGTTTTACAGTTGAAGAGATTCTGGTTATGAACAAACAGCAGAGCGGATGATTTTATCCGTTTGATTCGGGGTGAAGAAACTTATGGAAAATAAAACAAAGGAAAATCAAGTGCGTCTCACACAACTTGCCAGCGCAGCCGGATGCGGCGCAAAGATCGGACCGAAAGTTCTGGCACAGGTAGTAGGCAAACTTCCGAAATTTACAGATCCGATGCTTCTGGTAGGTCCGGAGACATCAGACGATGCAGCAGTATACAAGATCAACGATGAACTGGCGATGATCCACACGGTGGACTTTTTTCCACCGGTCGTAGATGATCCGTATATGTACGGCCAGATCGCAGCAGCCAATGCGTTAAGTGACGTTTATGCAATGGGCGGCGTTCCGAAACTGGCATTAAATGTTGTGGCATTTCCAAACTGCCTTGGACCGGAAGTACTGGAACAGATTCTTCGCGGCGGTGCAGACAAGGTTATGGAGGCCGGAGCAGTTCTTGCAGGTGGTCATACGATCAATGACAAAGAACCAAAATACGGACTTTGTGTAACCGGTTATGTACATCCTGATAAAATGTGGAAGAATTACGGCGCTGAAACAGGCGATATCCTGATTCTTACCAAACCACTGGGATGTGGAATCCTTAACACAGCGATCAAAGCAGAAATGGCAGCGCAGGAAGAAATCGAGAGAGTCCAGAAGATCATGGCGAAACTGAACAAATATGCAGCAGAGATCGCATCAAACTATACGATCCACAGTTGTACAGATGTAACCGGTTTCAGCCTTGCAGGACACAGCCTGGAGATGGCAAAAGGCAGCCACAAAACTCTGGTGATTCAGTCTGAGAAACTTCCGGTCATCGAAGGCGTAGAAGAATATGCACAGATGGGACTGATCCCTGAGGGAGCATACAGAAACCGTGACTTTGCGGGCAGTGAAGTGCGAAGCGAGATCAAAGAACTCTGGATGGAGGATCTGGTATTCGATCCGCAGACATCCGGCGGACTTCTGCTCGCAGTGCCGCAGGAAGAAGCTGATGCTCTTGCAGAAGAACTCTCTGGCATGGACATCTTTGGTGGTGTTATCGGATATGTGACAGAGCAGCAGGATAAAGCAGTTGTGTTTGAATAAAGCATTTTCAGCCTTAATTTTGTATATCTGTATAATTTCAGAATTGAACAGATAACTGCAAAGTTAAACAAATTAAACTAAAAAATCTTCGAATATACTTGATCATAATTACAAATCTGAATAAATATTAAGGAATTGTTTGAATATTTTGGTTGTTAAACAGTTATCAAAATGATATAATGTTCTCAATAAAATACATTGCGGAGGTGTAGTTATGAATTACGAAGATGTACAGAAAGTGTCAAATGCGGCGAAAGCCAAGAGTAACCTGGTAAACACTAACTTTTTCAAGTACTTTATCCGTGCGGTCATGGCAGGATTCTTTATCGATATGGCCATGATCTACAGTAATGTAGTTGGAAACGTCTTCTCCAAGACCATGCCTGAATGGGGAAAATTTATGGGGGCATTGGTCTTCTCCATTGCGGTGCTTCTGATCAGCTTTGTAGGCGGCGAACTTTTTACCGGAAACAATATGGTAATGGCGTTCGGAGCCTTTGACAAGCAGGTAAGCTGGAAAGAAGCCGGTAAGGTATGGGGTGTAAGTTATCTTGGAAACTTTGTAGGATGTTTTATCATGGCATTGCTTTTTGCATGGGCAGGAGCATCCGGAACTGCAGATTACTTTGCGGGATTTATCGGAAACAAGCTGAGTATTCCGCTTGGACAGATGTTCTTCAGAGCAGTGCTCTGTAACTTCTTTGTCTGCCTCGGTGTACTCTGCGGAATGAAATTAAAGAGTGATGCAGGAAGATTCCTGATGATTACCATGTGTATCTCAGGATTCGTTGTAAGTGGATTTGAGCACTGCATCGCAAACATGGGAATCTTTGTTACCGCATACTGTCTGGTACCTGGATTATCCCTTGGAGCCATGGTAAAGAGCATGGTAGTAGTAACTTTAGGAAATATGGTGGGCGGTGCCCTGTTGCTGGCATGGCCGCTCAGAAAGATGAGTGCAGATAAATAATATGTCAAAAGCTTTATACATAGCCGAAAAGCCCAGTGTGGCACAGGAATTCGCAAAAGCTTTGAAAATCAACGGACAAAGACGGGATGGCTACCTGGAATCTCAGGACAGCGTGGTGACCTGGTGTGTGGGACACCTGGTCACCATGAGCTACCCGGAAAAATATGATATCAAATATAAAAGGTGGAGTTTAGATACCCTGCCTTTTTTGCCGCGCGAATTTAAATATGAAG
>OLPG01000873.1_pt1 | contig 27669 bp, 22 predicted proteins | sample 1672311 | NCBI WGS metagenome assembly OLPG01 (sample SAMEA3136670, study PRJEB25190) | human gut metagenome | biome: human gut; feature: human-associated habitat; material: faeces | place: Austria | collected 2013 | reverse complement strand
GCGGCCGCTCCTCGCCCGGCATCGCGCCCGCAAGCAGGGGCAACAACGCAGCGCCCGGCACCTCCTGTCGCCGCGTCTGTGCGCCCGCAAGCGCCTGCGCAATCGGCATCGCGCCCGGCGGCTCCTCAGGCGCCTGCCCCGGAGCCCCGCTCGCAGGCGGCTTCCGCGGCTCAGCCGGCATCGCAGCCGGTGTTGCCCGGCGCCGCGCAAACGCCCGACGAGCTGCAAGCCATCTTGCAAGCGGGCTTCGGTGGCGATGTGACGTTCGAAGAAGTCAAGGATTAACGGCCACACGGGTACTGGCGCCCGGTACAATGCTATGGTTTGCAATAACGTAATCGCATACGAGATAGGATAGAACATGGGACGTAAAGGCGGATTCCCCGGCGGCGGCATGGGCAACATGAACGCCATGATGAAGCAGGCGCAGAAGATGCAGATGGAGCTTGCGCGCGCTCAAGAGGAGATTCAGGACATGACGTTCGAGGCTTCTGCTGGCGGCGGCATGGTCAAAGCAGTTGCCAAGGGCGACAACACCCTGGTCAGCCTTACCATCGACCCCGAGGCCGTTGACCCCGAGGACGTAGAGATGCTGCAGGACATGATCGCCGCAGCCGTCAACGAGGCGTTGCGCGGCGTGGCCGACCTGTCCAGCCAGCGCATCAACGCCGCAACGGGCGGTATGAACATCCCTGGCTTGATGTAGGAAGCGCACCGTGCAATCGGCACCTGCCATCCAAAAGCTGCTCGACGAGCTGGAGCGTCTTCCCGGCGTGGGCCCGAAATCGGCGCAGCGCATGGTGTATTGGATCTTGAACACCGACCGCGCCACGGCGCTGCGCTTGGCCGAGGCCATCGTGGAAGTGAAGGACACGGTGCATTTCTGCAGCCGTTGCTTCAACTACGCCGAAGAGGACGAGTGCGAGATTTGCCGCTCCACCAGCCGCAATCGACAGCTTCTGTGCGTGGTCAGCGAACCGCGCGACATCCCGCCCATCGAGCGCACGGCCGTATACCAGGGCCTGTACCACGTGCTTGGCGGCGCGCTGTCGCCTATGGACGGCATCGGCCCGGACGACCTGCATATCGCGCAGCTTATGCAGCGCTTAGCAACTGAGGACGTCCAGGAAGTGGTGCTTGCCACCAACCCCAACGTGGAAGGCGAAACCACGGCGGCTTACTTGGCGCGCCTTATCAAGCCGCTCGGCATTAAGGTAACGCGCCTGGCCAGCGGCCTGCCCGTAGGCGGTGACTTGGAGTTCGCCGACGAAGTAACGCTCGGCCGCGCCCTAGAAGCACGCCGCGTGTTGTAATGGCGCAAGACAGAGGACTGAAAAGACGCCTGCGAATCCTGAATCGCTTTCCTTTTCTTGGATACCAAGGAATGAAGGGTGATTCATTTGGACTCGCGGGTGTCTTGCGTATTTGGGGCATCCTTGCACGTCGGTGCGCTAAACTATTCTTCCGTGTTGTCTGCAGCTAAATCCATTTTGTCACGGGCGCTTTTCGCCGACCGGTACTGCAGGTAAAAGGCGCCATACGTTACAAAGAAAAGCAGCACGCCGAACGCTGCGCCCATCACAAGGTTTTGAACAAGAAACACCTGTTCAAAAGGCACAAACTGTATTTCGGCAACAGTGCGCATAACAAAGATGGCGACAGCGCTTACCAATCCTGACAGCCCTGAGATGAGCGCAAAATATTGCGCAGGGAACTTTTCGGTTTGACCAAACCGGTTTGTGTCAACGTACCCTTTACGGGCCTGCATAATCGCGCACGCGACCATAACAACGACAAACCAAATGTACATTGCGGCTTCTACAGGGTTGGCAAACATGTCATAAGAGGCTCCATCATCTTTGTGAATCCAGGCAACCTGCTGCGCCATTAGCTGGTAGATGAGAAGCACAAGCGTTCCGGTTGACAGCAGCATGAAACCGGTTTTGTATACCTTTGCTTCTTCAGCTTCCAAACGCTCGTCTTTTGGGCCAACATATTCATGCCATTTTCGAACCAAAGTAAGGTTGTTCCATTGCATAAGATGCTCCTATCGTGAGAAAGGATGTTCTTCGTCATCCCAAAACAGGTCGTTCAACGTAACGTGCAGCGTTTTGCAGATTGCCACGCATAAGCCCAGGGTAGGGTTGTATCCCCCTGATTCAATAAGGCCGATGGTCTGCCTTGTAACGCCAACCGCTTTCGCCAGTTCGGCTTGCGAAAGCCCAACGGCAGCGCGCGCAGCTTTCATCCGAAGGTTCTTCTGCCCAGGCACTTCAACTCCTTATAGTGAAGACCAACTATATGTTGCAACATGACAAATATATATTGCATATAAGAGCGCTGTCAAGCAAAATGCAAGATATAGTTTGCATATACTGTCGGAGCAGTTTTTGAATCGAAGTTCCAATCGAGTGCTCAGACCTTTTTCCAATATGTCGGGAAAATGACGAACAGGGGGGGTGCGGGCTAAATGCGGCCAGGAAAAGAAAGCGCCTGCGAGGCGTATGGGTTCGCAGGCGCTTTGCATATGCGGCACGGCATTCGGGGTGGTCTTACGTACCGGAGCAAAAGAAAGGGATTCCGCCCCCTCCAAAAAACGGAATCCCTTCTTTTAACGAAGCCGTAGCTTCCGAAAAAAGCGAGTTTCATTTTAGCATCGTCTTCACGAAATATCAACATTTTCTTTCGGCTAATGGTTTACCCAATGTTTGACGGATGATGGTTGATTCCTTGTCTATCGGAACAGCTTGCGCTTATCGGGATACAGTTCGAAACGCTGCTGCCAATCGAGCAGGGTTACGCGCGTCAGCTGGGCAAGGCTGGCATAGAACGAGCCCGTGCCAGCACCTTCTTCGAACTGATCAAGGAAACGATACGCCCAAGGCAGCAGGTGATGCTCAAGCAACTTGCGCACTGCGGCTTCGCTGCAGTTGTCCGAAACCGTGCAGAACGCCGCCATCATAAGCATCAACCCGAACTGGTCTTCCGGTTCCTTTTCCGCAAGCGTCATGTTTACGCCGCTTGCGCGCATCCATTCGCGAAGCTCAAGCGTCTCAATGCCGAAAATCACGTTTTCAGGATCGAGGTACACCGACCCCCATGCCGGCGCAGGCAGCTTGGAAGGGCCGATAAACAGGCGATTGTATTCAAGATGGATTTCGTGCAAGCCATCGTCTTCGGCGGCTTCCGCCATGGTTTCAAGGCAGGTTTGCGCTTCGGGTTGACCAAAAGGCCATGCTTGCGCAGCTTCCTGGCCTGAGACGAAACGCAACGCCGTAGCGCCTTTTTCGGATGCGGGGTCATGATAGAACAGCGACCCTAAAATGCCCGCCCATTGCGAGATTTCGCGAAAAGTGGTTTCCATGAACGTCTCCTTTACGTTGAGGAAGGCGCCCAGCAGGGCGCCTTCCTTCTCGCTGGCTTGCGAAAATGCAGCTACTAGCTTAGTGCTATGCCAGGCCGACCGTCAGGTAAATCCCGTAGAAGTCAATGCGAACCAGCACGGCGGCAACGATAGCGCACGCAACGGCTACGGCCGTCAAAACGGTGGGGCTAACCTTGACGCGCCCGCAGGCGGCGGTGCACCCGGCGGCAATGGCGGCGAAAACAGAGCCGATTGCGGCGAACGTGGTGTAGTCGCCCATAAGCGCGGACAGCGTTGCGCCAGCTGAACTGGTTACGGAACCTGCGACAGAGCCTTGCGCAAACACTACGGCAATAACGCCGATGCCGCCAACAACAGCGCAGGCCGCCAGCACGTTCGTGGCTTTCTTGCCGAAAGCGTTACCTGCGGCAAGCATAAGCGCAGCAAGGGCGCTGCCTGCCAGCAGGGCAAGGCATAGCTGGCCGGCCCAGCCAAATGCGCCGTCCCATGTAGGGATGGTGCGGATGGCGTATGCCAGGCCGGTCATAACGGCAGTAGCCAAGCCAAGCACCAAAAGCGCGATGCCGAAGCCTTTGTGGGCACCGGCGCCAGGGTGCTTAACCAGCGCGAAAACCACGTACACGGCTGCTACGGCAATGGACAGGCCGGCGCAGGCGATCTCGTTTGACAGCGGCGAAGATCCCAGGCCAGCGAACATGCCGAGCATATGAGCAGGGGAGCCTAGGTGGAACACGGATGCTGCCAGGCCCACCAAAACCACAACGGCGGGAATCAAGGCAAGCGTATCCAGCTTCTTTGCGTTCGCTTCGCCTTCGGCCAGCCCGCGCAGAAGGCCGGTTAAGCCCAGCGCAACAAGGCCTGCGGGTACAAGAATGGAGAAAACAAGCAGAGGCATCTCGGCCGATGCTGCGGTAAGCATTATTCGACCTCCTTCGGGTTCATAACGTTGCCTTCGTAAGTGCCGCCGTTGCGGGAAATGGAGCAGCCCTTCATGATGGTGGACGGCTCGGTGTAACTAGGATCGGGCAGCGGTGCTAGCCACTCGCTTTCTCCGTACTTCTTCTTCATTTCGTCGGCGGGGCCGAAATCGAGCGCGTACAGCGGGCAGGCGTCTACGCAAATAGGGTTTTCGCCCTTTGCCACACGGGAGCTGCAGCCGTCGCACTTGCGCATTTGCCCCAGCTCTTCATCGAAGGAGGGTACGTTGTACGGGCACGCCAGCTCGCAGTACTTGCAACCAACGCACTTGTCGTGGTCAACGGACACAAAGCCGCGCTCGTCACGATGCATGGCGCCGGTGGGGCACACTTCGGTGCATACGGCCTTTTTGCAGTGGTTGCAGTTGATGGACGTGTAGTACGTGAACACATCTTGCGTGAACGTGCCATCGGCATTTTTCTGCCAGCTGCCTCCGCCGTATTCGTACACCTTGCGGAACGCCACGTGCGGCGACAGGTCGTGATAATCCTTGCACGCCAGTTCGCACGTCTTGCAACCGGTGCAGCGGGAGGCGTCGAAATAGAATGCGTAATCAGTCATCGTCTAAACCTCCCTTAAGAAATCTTGCGAACGCCGGCGACGTTGGAGTGTTGCGGGTTGCCCTTTGCAAGCGGGCTGGGATGCCATGAGCACAGCGTGTTGATGCAGCCGCCCTTGTCGATGCGGTCGCCGTTCATGTCGGCGTTGCGCCAACCGCCCTGGCTGATCATGATGGTGCCGGGGATAACGCGCCCGGTCACCTTAGCCTGGATGTGCACTTCGCCATGATCGTTGAACACCGAAACGGTCTCGCCGTTTTCAATGTTGAGCTTTTCGGCGTCCATGGTGTTGATCCACACTTCCTGAGGCGCTGCCTGCTTGATAACCTCGATGTTGCCGAAGCTGGAGTGCGTGCGCGCCTTGTAATGGAAACCGCACAGCGTGAAGGGGTACTCGTCGGTGCAGTCCAGGTAGCTGTCGGCGCCGGGCACGTACGTGGGCACGGGCGTCAGCACGTCGCGCTCGTCGTCGAATTCCCACGTGTCAATGACCTTCTGCAGCGCTTCGGAGTAGATCTCGATTTTGCCGGAAGGTGTTTTCAGCTTGTTCGCCTCGGGGTCTTTGATGAACGACTCAAGCGCCGGCGTGTAGCCCTTGGGGTTGCGGTAGTGGAACACGCCCTTCTCGTAGCCCTCTTCGTAGCTGGGCAGGCGCGGGTCTTTTGCGCGTGCACCTTCGTAGATCTGCTTCGTCCAGCCCTCTTGGTCCTTGCCGTCCAGGAACTTGTCCTTGATGCCGAATTTGTCGGCAATGTCGGCGCACACGTCGAAGCTGCTGCGGCGCTCGAACTTCTCGCCGGTGGTGGCGGGGTTGGCGTAAATGCAAGTGGCAACGTCGCCGGAGTAGCCGTCGTTGATGATGCCCTTCTGCTCTGCGCGCATGATGTCGGGCAGCAGGATATCGGCGTATTTGGCGGAGTCGGTCATGAGCGTTTCGTATACCAGGATAAACTCGCACTTGCTTTCGTCCTGCAGCAGGTCATGCGTGCGGTTGGAGTCGCTGTGCTGGTTTGTGATGCAGTTGCCGGCGTATTCCACGAAGAACTTGATGCCGGTTGACAGCTGATCGGTGCCTTTGACGCCGTCGTGCTTGGCAGTCATCTTCTCGCCATGGTCGATGGCGTCGGTCCAAGAGAACACGGAAATCTGCGATTTGCACGGGTTGGTAGCGGTAATCCACGGGATGCTGAAGGAATAAGCGCCCGTCGTGCAGCCCGTCGTGCAGCCCTTTTTGCCTACAACGCCCAAAAGCAGGTTGAGCATGCAGATGGAAAGGTAGGCCATCTCGCCGTTGCTGTGGCGCTGCACGCCCAGGTATTGCGTGATGAACGGGGCTTTCGCCTCCGCCATTTCGTGTGCAAGCTTTTTGATGCGCTCGGCGGGGATAAGCGTGATAGGCGCGGCCCATTCGGGGGTTTTCTCCACCTTGTCGTAGCCGGTGCCCATGATGTAGTCCTTGTATGACTTGTTCTGACCCTTGGCGGACTCGGGCATGGTGTCCTCGTCGTAGCCGATGCAATACGTGTCCAGGAAGGTCTTGTCCACAAGGTTCTCGGAGATAAGGACGTGCGCGATTGCCGCGGCAAGCGCTGCGTCGGTGCCGGGGCGGATGGGCAGCCACTCGTCGTTGCTGTTGCAGTTCGTGTCGCTGTAGCGCGGGTCGATGTGGATGTACTTCGCCTTCGTGTTCGTACGGTGCTGATAGCTAAAGCCGTGCTTGGACTCGCCGGTGCATCCCATTTCCATGTCGGATGCTGCGTCGCCGAACATTACCACCAGGTCGGAATCTTGGATGGCGGCGTAGGTTGAGGCGCTGTTGGCGCCCCACATGTACGGTGCCGCTGCGGTGGATTGGGCTGCGGAATACGTGCCGTAGGCGCCCAGGTAGCCGCCGGTCAGCGCCAGCAGGCGGGGGAAGGGGCGGCCGGTAAGGCTGTATACGCCCGAACCCAGGTTGATGAACACGGCCTCGGGGCCGTAGTTGTCGTAGGTTTCCTTCAGCTTCGTGGCAATGGTGTCGATGGCCTCTTCCCAGCTGATACGCTCGAACTTGCCTTCGCCGCGCTTGCCTACGCGCTTCATGGGGTACTTCAAGCGATCGGGGTCGTTGATCCAGCGGCGCACCGAGCGGCCGCGCAAGCAGGCGCGGAACTTGCCGTTGGGGTCGTCGTCGAACGCTTCCTGCTCGCTTTGGGCCCATTGAATCTCGTCGTCTTTAACGTGGAACCACAGCGGGCAGCGGCTTGCGCAGTTGCACGAGCAATGGCTTTGAACGATTTTCTCGTCGCTCGTTTCCTGGTTTTGCTCGTCGGCGAAAGCCGGCTCGGTCTTCTCGAACATGCCGTCGAGAACGACACCGCTTGCGGCAAGGGCGGCCGTTGCAACCGAGGCCCCTTTGACAAAGGACCTGCGGGTGACGGAACCCTCGTGTTCAATGGTGTCCATGCATTCCCTCCTCTACACTCTCGTCTTGACGTGATGCCGTCCGCTGGCTGAAAACAACCGTTCGCGGCGCGTGCACCAGACGAAGTGCATGGTATGGAAAAGATATTTTGCGGTATCACATGATTCGTGTGATTTTCCGTTTTGCCTGCATGCGACCATGTTTTGCATCACATGGATTTGAGGATGTCCAAGACGGCGGCTTTTGGAGCTAGCTTTCAGTGCTCGGCTTCGAGACTGCGCAATCGCTGCTTTTGAAGCGGCAAGGGGGAAGAATGCGACGAGTTGATCACCATGATGCGGCTATGTTGCCGCCAGCGTATCAGGGGTATGCGCGCAGGTTCGCGGAGGTGTCTGCGCAGCTTCGCCGCACCATGGAGCAGTTTGGCTTGCCGCTTGCGCAGGATGACGCGCATGAGCTTGCTGCGGCGAGGAAACGACTTGTGCAGGCGGGTGCACATTTGCGCAATGACGGCAAGAGCATCGTGTACGGCGCGCTGTCCCCGGCGTGCGAGCGGTGCCGCACCGGCGAGCGAAGCGTGTCGCAGTTTATCTCGCTTGCGTGCCCGCGTAACTGCTGGTTTTGCTTCAACGCGAATCAGTTTGACTATAACGAGTATCGGTCGAACCGAAAGGATTGGCGCGTCGAAATGGATGCCTATGCTCAAAGCATGGGCAAACTCGATTACGTTGCCCTAACCGGTGGCGAGCCTTTGCTTTATCCCGACGAGGCGTGCGCGTTCTTCGCTTACGCAAAGCGGCTTAATCCGCAGGCGCATTGCCGCTTGTACACAAGCGGATGGGGCGCAGACCGCGGTTTGTTTGAGCGGCTTGCCGAAAGCGGGCTGGACGAGATTCGCTTCAGCGTGAAAATTGATGCGGAAACATCAACAAATCGGGAAGCGCTGCAGGCCGAATCGCTTGAGCGCCAAGTCAGCCGCATAAGCCTTGCTGTTGGCGTTGTCCCGTCGGTTATGGTTGAGATGCCGGTTGTTCCTGGTGAGCAGGATACGCTGCGCACGGTCATGCGGCGCCTTGATGACATGGGGGCGTTCGGCATTAACTTGCTGGAGTTCTGCTTTCCGCTGCACAATGCGGCAAGTTATGCCACGCGCGGTTTTGCGCTGCGGTCTGACCCGTATCGAATCCCCTACGATTATCGGTATGCCGGCGCGCTGCCGGTTTTCGGTAGCGAGCAGGCAGCCTATGAGCTTATGGAATGGGGGATACGGCAGGGGCTGCGTTTGGGGATGCATTATTGCTCTTTGGAGAATAAGAACACGGCGCAGATTTTCAGCCAAAACCACGCCGGCTCGCTTGATATGGCGCCTTATCGCTTCTCCCAGCGCGACTTCTTTTACAAAGTATTGCGCGTCTTCGGTGCGGATGCGGCGCACGTGGCCGAAGAGCTCGAGCGCATAGGCGCTCAAGCTGACGGCAATCCGTTCGACGATGCCTCGCAGGCGGCAGTTGCGTTCGACCCGAAAGGGCTTGCGCGCCTTGATGCGGACTTAGTTGACGGCTTGGTCAAGCGCGAGGTGCTTTTGTGCGCTTCGGCGGTTGTCGAGTCCGTGGAAGGCGGCAAGGAGCGTTTTCGCGAAGTTGGGCTTGCCGTGGTTGAAGCTGCCGATGTCGTGCGCGCGCGTGAAGGTGGGGAGATGGCATGGGTGTAGGTTTTTCCCAGGGCCTTGCGCAGGTTACGCTGGTGCTGTTCACCACGCTGGCGCCAGCGGGCACGGTTGCGTTTTGCGTCATGGCATGCGTGCTGCTTTTCGGGAAGCTATCTGAAAAGCAGTGGGAGCGCATGTCCCATTTCCTTGTGGTGCCGCTTGCCGTTGCGGTTGTCGGGTTCATCGGCTCGGCTACGCATTTGGGTAAGCCGAGCAATGCCCTGTATGTGTTGGCGGGCATTGGGCGCTCCCCGCTTTCGAACGAGGTTATAGCTTCCGTGACGTTTTTCGCCCTAAGCGGGATGTCGTGGTATGTGGGCTTTAGCCGGCAACGTTGGGCGCAGCGTCTTGTGCGCCCGGGCATGCTGCTAGCATGCGCTGCGGGTGCGTGGCAGGTGTGGGAAATCGCGAATGCCTACACCATTCGCACCATCAGCACGTGGAGCACGCCTAGCGTGCAGGCTAATTTAGTGCTAGCAGCGCTTATGGGTGGGGCCTTGCTGGCAATTTGCTCGCTTTCGTTGTCGGGGTATAGGACGCCGCGCCGCTTGTTTGGGGCTCTTTTGGCAATTGCAGGCGTAAGCGCCGCGGCTGCGGCGGTGTCGCAATCGCTTCAGTTCGCGGAGCTTGGCGCCATGCGCAACGTCATGACGCTCGCACGGGATTTGGCGCCCTGGTATCCTGCGGGTATCGCCGTCTCGGCGATTCTTGCGGGTTGCGCTATTGCGGTGGATGCGCGCGGGCTGCGCATGCGCGGCTCTATTGACCCTGTGCGGGCGTGTGTGGCGTGTGCTTTGATGTTTGCAGGGGTGTTCACGGTTCGCTTTGCGTTTTACTGCTTGCATATGACGGTGGGGTTCTAAAGAGCGGGGAAAGGAGTGCCATTATGCCGAAGCCGAACATCGCCGTGCTGGGATATGCGTTGTTCGTTACCATTAACGCAACGTCGTTGTGGGGCGGCGTGTTCCCGTTTTTCCCGATGGAATTCCACACGCCGGAAGTCACCATCCTGTTCTTCCTCTCGCAGGCCCTGGCGTATTGCGCCACGTTCTTTCTTACTATGTTGGTGGCGTATCGCAGGCCTGAGTTCGTGCACAAAACGTTGGTGCTTATTGCCATGGCGCTGGCCATTGCCGGCGCGATAAGCCTTATTGCCGCTATGTACTTGAAGTGGCTTACTATCCCGCTTGTGGTTTGCGGCGGCGTGTGCCTTGGCATGGGATGCGGGGGCTTTGCCATGGCCTGGCAGCGATATTTCAGCGCTATGGCCTCGACGTCCGGCATCTTCTACCTGCTTGCAGGTACCATGCTGGGCTCGCCTGTTTTCTTCGCGCTGTATTTGGTCCCTAGTGCGGTAACGGTGTATTTAAGCCCCGTTATCCTTATTCCCGTATGCGGTCTGTGCGCCATTTTGGCAACGCGCACCATCGATTTTAGCCTTCCGCAGTTTGCGGACGTGCCCGCGCGCAACCCGAAGGTGTATGCGCTGGCGGTGCGCGATTACTGGAAAAGCGCGGTGGGCATCGGCGCAATCGGGTTTGCGTCGGGCGCGGTTCGAGCCGTTGCGCTTGCCGACCCCGCGGCGGGCGATGCAACCAATATCTTCTCCATGATCGGTTCGCTGGCTGCTGCGGGCATCTTGCTGATGGTTTGGCGCCGTCGGTCGTTTCAGTTCGACTTGCTTTCTGCGCTTAAAGTCCTGTTCCCCGCAAGCTTGACGTGCTTGGTTTTGCTCCCGCTGCTGGCGGGGAAATTGTCGTTTATCGCCGGTTTGCTGTATCTGGCGTTTAGCGTTGTAAGCCTTATCATGCTGTTGCAGTGCGCGCAGGCATCGCGCGACCGCGGCATTAACCCGGCGTTCATCTTCGGTTTCTGCGGGGGAATCGTGTATTTGATGCAGGATGCGGGCTTCGTGTTCGGGTTCTGGGCGGATTCTTTCCTAGATGGCGCATTTGTGCAGCTTGCCGTTGTTGCCTTGATGGGCGGATACGTTTTGGCCATGGCATTTGCGCTGCAGTACATGGGCGGCACGGTTGTGCTTTCGCGCCGCGGCGTTCCGGATAGCGTTGAGTTTGTGTCCCATGAGGCCGAGGAGCCGCATGAGGTGCCTTCGATTTCGGAGAGGCATGCCCCTGAAAGCTCCTTGCGGCAGGTTGATGAAAAGCCGGAGGCGGATGCTACATTGCCCGATGCGCGCGTTTCCGCGCCGCGCGGCCCGGGGCGTCGTTCGAAGGCTCAGGAACGCGATCGGTCGGAGCGCTTGCGGGATAGGGTTTCCAAGGATTGCCTGCTTTTGCAGGAGCAGTTCAAGCTGTCTAATCGGGAAACAGAGGTGGCGGAGCTTATCATGCGCGGCAACAGCGTCTCAAGCATTGCCGAAACCCTTGTAATCTCCGAGAACACGGTTCGCACGCACACGAAGCATATCTATACGAAGCTGGGTATTCACAAACGCCAAGAAATGCTTGATCTTGTGCAGGAAGTGGTTGAGTATGCCCGCGGGCAACAGCGTGAAGCATAACGGCTTCGCGCAATGTCCCGGTGCTTGGAAAGACCTCGTTTCCGTATTGAGCCCTCGTGCTATACTTCCGCACGCGAAAGGATAGTGCACATGAATGAATTTCCCAGCCCTGCTGTTTCCATTGTCGGGCGTCATAACTCGGGTAAAACCACGCTTATCGAAAAGCTCATTGCCGAGCTGGTGCGCCGCGGTTTCGACGTCGGCAGCGTGAAACACCACAGCCACGTTGGCTTCGACATCGACATTCCCGGTAAAGATTCTTGGCGTCATCGTCATGCTGGCGCCAGTGAAACCGTTATCGCGTGCCCGGGGCAAATGGCGTGCATTAAAACCACCGAAGGCGAGCTTGAATGCGCCGATATCGTGGCCAGCATGCCCGGGCACGACGTGGTCATCGTCGAGGGGTACCGCAAAAGCGGCCTGCCCACCATCGAGATCATGCGCGCGGGCAACGCCGCCGACGCGCGCACGGCCGAGGTGTTCGCCGAAGGCGCGCGCAAGGGCTGGGCGCTGGGCACCGATTTCACGCAGTTCGGTCGCAACGCCATTCCGCACGTGGACGACGCGGACGCGCCTGAGCCTGCTGAGGCGCCGAAGCTCACGGCGTCCGAGGAGGCCGAGTTCGCCCGCCAATACCCGAACCGCACCGACATCTCAAACAAGATGCCCACGGCCTCTACGGTTGCCGTGGTCACGGATATCCCGCAGGCCGCTCAGGCGGCGGACGTGTACGGCATCCCCGCCTTCGACATTGACGACGTGTCGGCGCTGGCCGATTTCGTGGAGCAGGCGTTCGCGCGCCCGCGCGTGTCGCTGGTCATCCAAGCGGGCGGCGAAAGCCGGCGCATGGGGCGCAGCAAGGCCACGGTGCCGTTTTGCGGCCGCCCATTAATCTGCCGCATGGTCGAGCGCCTCTCACCGGTGGCCGACGAGCTTATCATCACCACGAACGAGCCGGAAAACCTGGTGTTTTTACACACGCAGTACCCGAACCTGCACATTCAGCTGGTGTGCGACGCCGTGGAGGAACGCGGCGCGCTGCCGGGGCTGTACACGGCGCTGCGCGCGGCGCGCAACCCCTATGTGGCCGTGGTGGCCTGCGACATGGTGTTCGCCAGCCCGGCTTTGGTGGTGGCCGAGGCGCTTGAGATGACGAAGTCGCGCGCGGACGTGGTGGTGCCTGTGAACAAGCACGGGTTCGAGCCGTTCCACGCGGTGTACCGCCGCATGGGGTGCCTGCCGGCGGTGCGCGCGGCGCTCGACCGGGGCGACAAGCGCGCGCAGATCTTCTTCGACCAGGTCAACGTGTGCGAGTTCCCGCAGGAAAAGGTGCTGGCCGCCGAGCCCATGGGCGGCTGCTTCATCAACGCGAACACGCCGGCCGAGCTTGCGGCGCTTGAGCGCGTCGTGCAGGATCAGACCGAAGGCTAAAAGGCGGTCCGGCGCCGCATCGGGGCGCTAGGCCGCGCAGGCATCAGGAAACGAAAGCTTCGGGGGGAGCATATGCCGAACATTGCCGATATCATCGAAGTGGCCGAAGAGCTTGAAGACAAGCCCGTGCTAGCGATGCCGCGTCGTTGCGTGGTGGTGCGCAACCGCAACGCGTCGTGCCGCAAGTGCATGGACGCCTGCCTGGCAGACGCCATATCCATCCACAACAACGTCATGGCCGTGGACTACAAGCGCTGCGTGGGCTGCGGTGCGTGCACCACGGTGTGTCCCACCGAGGCGCTCGTGTCCATCAGCCCCATGGACGAGCAGCTTGCCCAGGCCGCCGCAAGCTCGCTTGAGCAGCTTGGTGGCACGCGCGCCGTTATCGCGTGCGCGCGCATCGCGTCGAAGGGGCTGGCCGACCCGCACAAATACGCTGAGGTGCCGTGCATGGCGCGTGTGGACGAGTCGGTGCTGGTGGAGCTTGCGGCGGCGGGCGCTGACGACGTGGTGCTGGTGGACGGCGTGTGCAAAACGTGCAAGTACCGCGCAACCAGCGCCGGCGTGGACGAAACGGTGGCCTCGGCGAACAGCCTGCTTGAGATGCAGGGTGCGCCGGCCGTGGTGCGCCGCGCGTCGGAGTTCCCCGAAGGCATGGCCCTTGCCAACCCCAACAGCCTACTGGGCGAATCGCGCCGCGGGTTCTTCACGTCCGGGGCGTCGTGGACGGCCAACGCCGCCGGTAAAACGGCTGACATGGTCATTCGCAAGAACCTTGGCATGGGCAAGGAGCAGCAAACGTTGCGCGAGCAGCTTGGCGCGGGGGATTCCGGCACGCTGCCGCAGTTCGAGGAACGCCGCCGCACGCAGGTGCTCGACGCGCTCGATCGCCTGGGGCAGCCCGTGCAGCTCGACATTAAGACGCGCCTGTTCGGCAACGTCAGCATCGACATCTCGAAGTGCAACACGTGCGGCATGTGCGCGGTGTTCTGTCCCACCGGGGCGCTGAAGAAAAGCGACATCAAGCCCAGTCCGAACGCCGACGGCACGCCCGACGGCGGCAGCTTCATTGAATTTTCGTGCGCCGAATGCGTGCAGTGCGGCCTGTGCGTCGACGCGTGCATGAAGAAGTGCATCACGGTAAGCCCCGTGGTATCCACGGCCGAACTGTTCGATTTCGAGCCGCGTTTCATATATTTGCCGAAACCACAAGCGCGACCAGGCATTTTGTCGGGAATTCGCCGCTAGGGAAGCGTGGAAGAAAAATTTCTCAAAAAAGTTCTCCCGTTTTCGAATCCATTGTGGTAACATATCCGTCGCTGCGAAAGCGGCATCGGGATGTGGCTCAGCTTGGTAGAGCGCTGCGTTCGGGACGCAGAGGCCGCAGGTTCAAATCCTGTCATCCCGACCATTTACATGGTCAGGCTCGGTGTTCGCACCGAGCCTTTTTCATGTCAGGCGGTCGATGGGCCTGGGAAAAGGGCGGCGTCCGGCTTCAGATGTGCTTTTCATCGAAGGCGCATCATTTAACACGCCCGTGTGTTAAAGTGTCCGGCGTTGATTTATCTGGCCTGTTCATAGGGCCTGGGCGAGTACTTGGAGGACACATGAAATTTCTGGGTATGGGTGTACCGGAGCTTCTGATCATCCTCGTGGTGATCCTGCTTATCTTCGGCCCGAAGAACCTGCCAAAACTCGGCAGCGCTCTGGGCAAGACCGTCAAGAACCTGCGTGAGGGCATGGCCGACAACAAGAAGGACGACGAAGAAGTCGAAGAGCTTGAGGAAGACGACGAGGAAGCTGAGAAGCCGGCTCCGAAGAAGACCACTGCTGCTCGCAAGAAGAGCGAATAGCTCGCAGCTTTACAGGTTGTAATGCGGTATGCGCATAAGGGCTGCGGCTCGGCGCATACCGCTTTTTCGTATAGATAGGTGGAAAACATGGCTGACAACTACATTCTGACGCCCGAAGGCAAGCAGCAGCTTGAAGAAGAGCTGCATTACCTGGAAACCGAGAAGCGCGCCGAGGTGGGCGAGCGCATCAAGGTCGCCCGCGAATTCGGCGACATTTCCGAGAACTCCGAGTATGACGACGCGAAAAACGAGCAGGGCATGATGGAGGCTCGCATCGCCGAGATCACCCGCATCCTGGGCGAGGCCACCGTCGTGGCAACCCCGAAGCGCTCGAACTCCGTGCACATCGGCTCTACCGTCACGGTTGACATGGGCGGTCGCGAGCGCGTGTTCACCATCGTGGGCGCTGCCGAGGCTGATAGCCATGCCGGCAAGATCTCCAACGAGTCCCCGGTCGGCGCGGCCCTGCTTGCGCACAAGAAGGGCGACGAGATCGAGACCACCGGCCCGACCGGTCGCGTCATCAAGATGAAGATCCTGAACATTGAGCACTAATTGAGTTTCGCCGGTCTGCCGGCCGGCGAATTTACTCGACGCTGCGGGCACCTGTGGCACGCCGTCTTCGCATTCAGCTGCGCGGGCATGGCCCGAAGGCCGGCCCAGCTGAGCTGGGCGCGCCCGCTCGGGCGCATAGTTTGTTTGCGAACAAGCCACTGGCTTGCTCACTCACGCGAATACGACGCACCACAGGCACCCTCGCTGACTCTTCCTTATCCCTGGCGGTAGATTCGTTCCCGATAATCTCCTGATGGGTTGGGTGGGTCTTACATGTCCCTGGTTTGTTTAGAAGGGCTTTCTGTATGAGCAATTCTCCTGAAGTTATTGAAGACGACCCCATTGAGGTGCGCAAGGCCAAGCGCCAGGCGCTGCTTGATGCGGGCGAGAACCCGTACGGCCATGCGTTTGACTATAGCCATCACCTGGCTGAGCTTGAGCAGCTGTACGCCCATCTTGAAGATGGCGCCTCCACCGAGGACGCCGTTAAGGTTGCCGGCCGCATCATGTCCAAGCGCGTGCAGGGCAAGATCGCGTTTTTGGGCCTGCGCGACGCCACGGGCGACATGCAGCTGTTCTGCCGCATCAACGAGCTGGGCGAAGACGCGTTCGCGCGCCTGAAAGACCTTGATGTGGGCGACTGGATCGGCGTACAGGGCACCATGATGCGCACGAAGCGCGGTCAGCTGTCCGTTGCCGTTACCGCTTTCGAGCTTTTGAGCAAGTCCATCCGTCCTTTGCCCGAGAAGTTCCACGGCCTGGCCGACAAGGAAACGCGCTATCGTCAGCGCTATGTCGACCTGGTTATGAACCCCGAAGTCAAGCAGGTGTTCGAGAAGCGTTTCAAGATTGTGGCCGCCATCCGCCGCTACATGGAGGACCAGGGCTTCTACGAGGTGGAAACGCCGTTTCTGCACCCCATCTTGGGCGGCGCGAACGCCAAGCCGTTCGTCACGCACTTTAACGCGCTTGATCGCGACTACTTCCTGCGCATCGCTACCGAGCTGCCGCTGAAGCGCCTGCTGGTCGGCGGGTTCGAGAAGGTGTTCGAGATCGGCCGTCAGTTCCGCAACGAGGGTATGGACCCGTATCACAACCCCGAGTTCACCACCATGGAGGCCTACCAGGCGTTTTCCGACCTCAACGGCATGATGGACCTCACGCAGGGCTTCATCCAGGCTGCCGCGCAGTCCGCGTGCGGCACGCTGCAGGTCGGCTACCAGGGCGTTGACATAGACCTGTCCGGCGATTGGCCGCGCGAGACCATGTGCGGTCTGGCCAGCCGCTACGCTGGCGAAGAGGTGTCGTTCGACCGCACGCGCGAAGAGCTGGTTGCCATTCTGGAGAAAAACGGCGGCCACGCTGAGGACGCCTGGGGCAAGGGCAAACTCATCTCCGAGATCTTCGAGGCCGTGGCCGAGGAGAAGCTGGTGCAGCCCACGTTCGTGACCGAGCATCCGCTTGAGATCAGCCCGCTGGCCAAGAAGATGCCGAACAATCCCGAGCTCACCGAGCGCTTCGAGCTGTTCATCTGCGGCCACGAGTACGCCAACGCGTTCAACGAGCTGAACGACCCGGTTGATCAGGCCGAGCGCTTCCGCGCGCAAGTGGAGGCCAAGGACATGGGCGACGACGAGGCCATGGGCTACGATGCCGACTACATCCGCGCGCTGGAGTACGGCATGCCGCCGGCAGGTGGCGTGGGCATCGGCATCGACCGTTTGGCCATGCTGCTTACCGACAGCCCCACCATCCGCGACGTGCTGCTGTTCCCGCACATGCGCGACGAGGCGCCGGCGGGCGGCTCGAAGCCCGCGGCGAAGCCGGCGCCCGAACCGGCCGAGGAAGCGCCCGAGGCCATCGACTTCTCGAAGGTGGTCATCGAGCCGCTGTTTGAGGACGAGGTGGACTTCGACACGTTCAGCAAGTCGGACTTCCGCGCCGTGAAGGTGAAGGACTGCATCGCGGTGCCGAAGAGCAAGAAGCTGCTGCAGTTCACGCTTGACGACGGCACGGGCGAAGATCGCACCATCCTGTCGGGCATCCACGCGTACTACGAGCCCGAGGAGCTGATCGGTCGCACGCTCATCGCCATCACGAACTTGCCGCCGCGCAAGATGATGGGCGTGGCGTCCTGCGGCATGCTGCTGTCGGCCGTGCACGAGGAAGAGGGCGAGGAGCGCCTGAACCTGCTCATGGTCTCCAACCGCATCCCCGCCGGCGCGAAGCTGTACTAGTCCCGCGCAACGCAACCGCATATCGCTTGCAAAGCCGTCCTGGCCAGATTGGCCGGGCGGCTTTTTTGTTGCCTGACAAGCCCAACTCCACTTGAATACTTCTTAAAAGTGCAGAAATTTCCGCTAATTCATCTCAATAGAAAATAACATTTACCTGCGTAAACATGTGCTCTAATCACTTTTGTGTGACTCACCCCCTTCACAATTCATCCAAGTTTTCGTCCTTTTTCGGTCAGGCGCTCACCCCGGCGGGCGCGTAGAGTTCGCAGCGTCAACGGGGCGCAGGGCCAAACGGTCGCAGCGCTTGCACAGAAGCGCAAACGCCCTTCGACAAAACGAGAGAAGGGGATCAATTATGGCAATCGATTTGGTAGAGCACAATCCGATGCTCAAAAAGCCCGTCGCCTGCGTGCTGGCGCTGTTCGCTGAAACCGAGACGCTTGACCGCGCTACGGTGGAGGCCCAGGCGGGCGAGGCGTGGAGCGAATCCTATTCCCAGGCTCCCGCAACCGTCATCGAAATCCTGGTGCGCAACGGCGCGCTTGTGGAGCAGCTGACCGTTGACGGCCAGCCCTACGACGGCACGCTTGAGGACATCCAGCGCGACGAATCCATTCCGCTTGAGGCCGATGTGGCCGACAGCATTTCCCTGACCGAGGCAGGTCGCGACCTGGCCGCCTCCATCGATCCCGATTTCACCATGCGCCAGCTGTTGGCAGCCCGCCCTCATTACCGCGAGGTGTTCGCCCGCGTGTTGAACGTGTGCGCAGCCGACGCCGGTGCAACCCGTCAGGCGGTCGAAGAGGCCGTGGAGGCGCAGGGCAACGTCATGTCGCCGGAAGGCAAGCGCGTGTACCCGCAGTTCCTCATGGACGCGCTTGAAACGGCCGGCGGCATCGAATGGGACGGCGCTTGGCGCGCCACCGACGCAGGCCGCCGCGCCATCGCGTAGGTCAATTCACTTGCGGCTGCCAATCTCCAGTCAGCCGCACACCTTATCCGGAAGCCGTCGCACGGCGCGCAGCGCGAAAGCGGCGATCCCTTCCTCTTGCTAAGTGCTCGGTGCATCCCTCCTCCTCAGGCACCGAGCTTGCCGAAGCGTGCACACCCCCCCTCATAAGGCGCGCGCGGCGCTCCGTGCAACGGCTTCCGGATTCATTCACCGCGCAGCAAGCGCAAGGGCAAAAGAGCCCAGCACAACCCCTATCAGGGCTTTCCGCGGCAAATGGGCCGCTTAAAGCAAGGACGAGTAAGCGAGTAAACGAAGAAAGGATGGGAGCGTTTTGGCACAGACGAACATCAGCCGCCGCAGCTTTGTGAAGCTGTCCGCGTTCGCGGGCGCTGCCGCCGCCATGGCGGGCGCTACGGCGAACAACCTCATGCAGGTTGAGCCGGCAGCCGCCGCTACCACAGGCCAGGAGCAGAAGATCCGCACGATCTGCCGCGCCTGCCTGAACAACTGCGGCGTCGTTGCGCACGTGCGCGACGGCAAGGTCGTGAAGCTGGAAGGCGACCCGCAAGACCCCATGAACAAAGGCGCCGCGTGTGCGAAGGGCCTTGCCGGCATCCAGGCGCTGTACAACCCCAACCGCATCAAGTACCCCATGAAGCGCAAGGGCGAGCGCGGCTCCAACGAATGGGAGCGCATCTCCTGGGGCCAGGCCATGGACGAGATTTCGGCCGTTATGTGGGAGTGGTACCAGAAGGAAGGCCCGAAGTGCCTGGTCACGTCCACGGGTGGTGGCGGAAATCCGCAGTTCTTCAGCCCGGCGCGTTTCCTGTCCGTGTGGGGCGGCGGCAACTTCTTCGAGCCCGGCTGCGCGCAGTGCTACCTGCCGCGCAACCACATGGAGTTCTGCCTGAACGGCACGGCCGACACCAGTTTGGCCGACGGCCCGGTCACCGAGGTGTACCTGCCCGGTTACCTGCCCGACGACAAGTGCACGCCTACGAAGACGTACGTCATGTGGGGCGTCGGCCCTTCGTATCACGGCATCGGTTCGACGGGCCGCGTTGTCACCGAGCTGCGCAACAACGGCATGAAGACCGTCGTCATCGACCCGCGTCTGACGCCTGACGCCTCGCGCGCCGATGTGTGGCTGCCCATCCGTCCCGGCACCGACGTGGCGCTTATGCTGTGCTGGATCAACTACATCATCGAGCACGACCTGTGGGCGAAGGACTTCTGCCGCGAGTGGACGAATCTGCCCTTCCTGGTGCACGAGGACACGCGCCTGACCTATCGCGCAAGCGAGCTGGGCCTTGGCGCCGACGACGAGTACGTCGTGTGGGACAAGAAGACGAACGCGGCCGTGGCCATGCCGTACCCGTTCCCCTCAGACGGCTCCATCGACCCCAAGATGTTCGGCACCTACACGCTGCCCAACGGCGAGCAGGCTCGCACGGCGTTCCAGATCATGAAGGAGCACGTGGCCGAGTGGACGCTCGAGAAGGCCGCCGAGGTGTGCTGGCTTGACGCCGACAAAATCGAAGAAGCCATCAAGCTGTACGTGCAGGGCTGCCCGAATGCCGGCATCTCCCTGGGCGTGGCAACCGACCAGGCCATCAACTCCGCACAGGCTGCGCAGGGCGACGCCATCATGGACATCCTCATGGGCTGCATCCGCCAGCCCGGCTCCATCGTGCAGGACCGCCCGTGCTACGTCGAGCCGTGCAACTACGTCGTGCAGCCGTTCGGCCTGCATCATCCCGACCACCCGCTGCGCATGCCCGAGTCCGAGGCCAACGCGCGTCTGGGCTACACCGAGCACAAGGGCTTGGGCCACTGGCTGGCAAGCCACATCCCCACGGTGCTCAAGGCCATCGAGACGGGCGAGCCGTATCGTCCGCGCATCTGGATCGAGCGTTCGGGCAACAAGCTGGTCATGATCGGCAACGCCAAGCGCCTCTACGACGCCATGATGACCACCGAGCTGAACGTCCACATGTACATGCATTGGACCACCACCAGCGTGTGCTTGGCCGACTACGTGCTGCCCACGGCCGAGTGGCTTGAGACGGCCTACGCTCAGGACCGCCTGAACACGTACGCCATTCGCCGTCCTTGCACGCAGCTCTACGAAGCCGTCGACGAGTGCATGCACTGGTCTTGGCTGGCCGCAGCGCTTGCAAAGCGCGGTCATCAGCGCTGCATCGACTCGTTCAATCCCGACATCGCGGACAAGTTCTACGGCACGTATTGGAAGACCTACGACGAGTACAAAGACTACGTCGGCTACTTCGTGGGCAGCTTCTACTACAACCGCGAGGACTGGAACTGGGAGAAGTTCGACGCGCAGGCGCCGTCCGAGTACCAGACCATCGAAGAATACGCGGCGAAGTCCTACAACTCGCATCTGTTCCCCAGCGACGACGATCCCAGCAAGCCCGCTGGCTTCCACACCACGTCGAAGCGCTGCGAGCCGTACTTCGACGGCAACATCCTGCTGGGCAACACCGGCGCCATCGACGGCACCGGCACCATGGAGCCCGCCACCGACGTGTTCCCGAAGTCGAACAACTACAACCCGCTGCCGTACTACCTGGAGCCCTACGAGAGCCCCGTGGAAGGCGACCCGGGCTACGACCCGAAGTACCCCTACACGCTGACGCAGGGACGTCTGCCGGTGTTCCATCACGGCACGCTGCGCAACACGCCTTACACCCGCGAGATGTATCCGTACCCCGAGACGTGGATCAACCCCGTCACGGCCAAGGAGATCGGCGTGAAAGACGGCGACTGGCTGTGGCTGGAGTCCAAGCGCGGCCGCACCCAGGGCAAGGCACGCATCACGAAGTCCGTGGCGCCGAAGGTCATCTACCAGGAGCGCTTCTGGTTCCCCGAGCTGCTTGATTCGGACGATCCGAACCGCGCATGGCAGGCCATGAACATCAACCTGCTGACGCAGAACAGCGACGATTGCCCGTTCAACGACGTGTACGGCACGTACGTGCTGCGCGGCGTGCAGATCAACATCACGAAGGCCGACGGCGCGCCGGAGGGCATCTGGACCGAGCCCGAGCAGTTCAACGCGTGGCTGCCGCAGGAATCCGAGAACACTGGAGGGGGTAATGCCGTCTATGGCGCGTAATTGCTTGGTAGTGAACCTTGATCGCTGCATCGGCTGCTACAGCTGCGAGGTGGCGTGCAAGATGGAAAACGACGTGGCCATGGGCGAGCGCTGGAACAAGGTGCTGCAGATCGAGCCCGCGGGCACGTTCCCCGATGTGCACACGTACTGGCTGCCGGTGCATTGCCAGCAGTGCGAGAACGCCCCGTGCGTGCACGTGTGCCCCACCGGCGCCAGCTATCGCGACGAGGAGACGGGCAAGGTGCTCGTCGACAAGTCGAAGTGCATCGGCTGCCGTTACTGCATGATGGCCTGCCCCTACGGCGTGCGTTCGTGGAACAAGGAGCAGGAAGTCGTGGAGAAGTGCACCATGTGCAGCCACCTGACCAGCGCCGGCGAGAAGCCTGCGTGCGTGAAGAACTGCTGCGGCACGGCGCGTTTCTGCGGCGATTTGGACGACCCGGATTCCGATGTGTCCCGCGAGCTGGCGAAATGCCCGGCTGAGTCCATCCACCACCTGCCCGATGTGGGCAACGCCCCGCTTTCGGCGTACATCCTCTCGCCGAAGTTCGGCAAGTGGGCGGGCGAAGACGTGCACCAGACCACGTCGAAGTACATGACGACGGAAGGGAGCGTCGACTAATGGAAGCTCAATGGTCCCTGGTTCTGTTCGCCGTGATCAGCGGTGCGGGCGCCTGGCTGTTCGCCACGTCCATGGCCGGCGCGCTGGCCAAGAAAAGCGCGCTTCCCACGAAGGCCGAGACGATCGTGGCCATCGTGCTTCTGGCCGTCGGCGGCATCGCGTCGGTGACGCACCTCAAGCACGTCGACCGCATCTTCGAGGCGCTTAACCATCCCACGTCCGGCATCTTCGTGGAGGCCGCCCTCATCGGCGTGCTGGTGGTGCTGGCCGCCATCTACCTGATCATGCTCGTGCGCAAGTCGGGCGAGTCGGGCACGAAGATCGTGGGCGTCGTCACCATGGTCATCGCCATCATCTTCCCGTTCATGTGCGGTTACTCCTACATGATGGAGGCCCGTCAGGCGTGGATGACCATCGCGCTGCCGCTGTCGTACTGGGCAACGGCCGCTGCGGCAGGTGCAGGGTTGAACCTGTTGCTGAAGGGCATGGCGAAAGACGAGGCCGCGTCCGTGAGCTTCGCCGGTGTGCTTGCTGCCGCTTGCTCGGTGGTTGCCATCGTGTGCTGCGCCGCGTTCTTCATCTACGCCAGCGCGTGGCTGGGCGGCGCGCAGCCGGGTGCTGTGGCTTGGATCGCCGTCACGTTCGTGTGCACCGCGGTGGCCCTGGTGGCCGGCGTGGTAGCCGTGAAGAAGGCCGAGTCGGCAACCGCGCTGGGTGCCGTGGCCTGCATCGCGGGCGTTATCTGCGCCATCGCCATGCGCGTGGCCATGTGGCTCGTGGGTACGCCTGTGTTGAACTTCTTCCTGCAACCTCTGGACTAGGTTAGTGGGACAAAGGGACAGTCCCTTTGTCCCAGACCTGCGAGGTGGGTTGCGCAAGCTGAGCGGGGCAGGGCGCAGACCCTGTTCCGCTTGGGCGGGGCGCTACGTGCAGACGCGATGCGCGCAGCGCCCCGCCCAAGCGGACGAGACGCTATAGAGATACGAAAAGGGGGAAATCCGATGTCCGAGAAAGACGACCGTACCACCACCGAGGAAATGCTTGAGTTTCTTGACGCGAACACCGAGACGTTCACGTTTTTGTCTCAGGTGTTCTTTAAAGAGCTGACCGAAGAGGCCATCGAGACGTTGGCGGCCGAAGCTTGGCCGGAGCACACGGGCAACGCGGCGCTTGACCGCGGCTACAACCTGCTGCGCCGCTACTTCAAGTTCAGCGCCGGCGACCGTCGCAGCCAGCTTGCGGTGGAGTACGCGCGCATCTTCTTGGCTGCGGGCGTCTACACGCAGGAAAAGCGCTCTGCCGTGCCCTACGAGTCGGTGTTCACGTCGATCGAGCACGTGGTCATGGGCAATTCGCGTGACGATGTGATCAACTGGTTCATCCAGGATGGCTTCAAGGTCAACCCCGACCTGCACGAGCCGGAAGACCACATCTCCTTCGAGCTTGAATACCTGGCGCACATGAACGCCAAGGCCGCCGCGCTCGTGCGCGCCGGCAACAACATGGACGCCATCAAAAATGTGAAACGTCAGCGCAAGTTCATCGAGAAGCACCTGCTCAACTGGGTGGGCCAGCTGCACGATGTGGCGCAAGATTACGCGAAGACCACGTTCTACACCGGCATGTTGCTCGTGTGCCAAGGCGCGCTTGAGCAGGCAAGCGAGGCGCTTACCACCGTGTCCGAAGAGCTCCCGCTTTTGGCGGCATAAGGTGTTGCCATGGAAAAGATCAACCCAAGCCGCCGAACGTTCGTGTTCGGCGCGGCGGCGCTTGCCGTGGGCGTTGCGGCAGGCGCCGGTGCGCGGCCCTTCTGCGCTTCGTGCGACACGCTGCGTCCGCCGGGCTCGCTTTCCGAGGGCGAATTCGAGGCGCGCTGCATCCGCTGCGATTGCTGCATCAGCGTTTGCCCGACCGATGTGCTCTATCCGCTTGGCATAGAGTCTGGCCTGGCCGTGCGCACGCCGGCGCTCGATTTCCGCGCGGGCAGCTGCACGTTTTGCGACCTGTGCCGCCAGGTGTGCCCCACCGAGGCCATCGGGCACGCGGACCCGTATGCACCTGCCGCGGGCCGCATCGGCGGTGCGCGGGTGCTGCCCGATCGCTGCCTGGCGTATATCACGCCCGGCTCGTGCGGCATCTGCGTGGAGGCGTGCCCCTATGGCGCGCTGACGTTCGACGAAGACCGTCGGCCGCAGGTGGACGATGCGAAATGCAACGGCTGCGGCGAGTGCGTGCGCATCTGCCCGGCCAACGTCAACACGTCGTTTACCGGCGGAGACGAGCGCGGCATTCGCGTGGCAACGGAAAAGCAGCTGGCAGGCGGGGGTGTGGCGTAAATGGGTAGCGAATCGAATCGCGGCGCGCAAGGGCGCGGCCGCGTCCAGGGCAAGCGCATGGTATTCGCGCGCCGTTTCACGCTGGCGGCCGTACTCGTGGCCGTGCTGGCTTCGCTGGCTTTCGACTGCGGCATCGGCACGCCGTCGTCGTTCGGCATCGGGCAGTTCAACCTGCTGTGCCCGCTCGGCGGCCTTGAGGCCATGTTGGCGTCGAAGGCGTTCATCCCGGTGGCGGCCATCTCGGCCGGCGTGCTGCTGCTGTTCGCTCTTGTGTTCGGGCGCGCGTGGGGCGCGTGGGGCTGTCCGGCTCCGGTCATCAGGCGCTTCTTCAAGCGTGACCCTAAGCCGGCGAAGCCGGGCGTGTGCGCGTCAAGCTGCGCTGCCTGCTCTGGCGCGAAAGCGGCGCTTGACGTGAAGGCCAGTCTAGCGTTTCTTGCGCGCGACAAGCGCACGTGGACGCTTGCGGCCGTGCTCGTGTGCGCCATCGTGGCCGGTCTGCCGCTGTTCTGCCTTGTATGCCCCATCGGGCTTACGTTCGGCACGGTGGGGTCTCTGTGGCATCTGATCGTGGACAAGCAGATGACCGCCTCGGTGGTCGTGTTTCCCGCGGCGCTTGCGGTGGAACTGGTGCTGTACCGCAAATGGTGCATGAAATGGTGCATGAACCTGTGTCCCGTCGCCGGTCTGCTGGGCATTTTCGGCCAGTTCGCGGCGTTTCTGTACTTCGTGGGCGTGGGCATCCCGCCCGAGCTGCGCCTGTTCTTCATTGCCGCGCTGCCGCTGATATCGGCGTTGCTGCTGACCATGGGAAACCCCGATCCGTTCCAGGCGGCCGACGATAATGCGGGCGAAAGCGTTGCGCGCGGCTCGTTCGAGTGGCACGCGTACCGCAAGCTCGTGGCGGCCGCGGCCATCGTAGCGTTCACGGCGGGCGTGGGCAAGGGCATCGCGTCCATGATCGGCAACGTGGACCTGTTCGCGCGCAGCGGCACCATCACCGTGTTCTGCGTCGGGCTTATTGCCGTGGCCATCGTGGCGGTGGTCAACCGCGGCGACGCGGTGCGCGGGGCCCGCAGCGTGTATTCGGGGCTTATCGTGCTCGGCATCGCCATGATGCTGGCCACGTGCTTCGGCTTCGACATCTCGTTTTTGTCCATCGGCAAGGAATGCCTGTGGATGGTGTTCTCGCGCTTCATGGCCTACCTGGCGTTTCGCTACGATTTCTCGGCCGTGCGCGTGTTCGGCATCGGGCAGGGCGCGTATTTCACGGCGTCGTTGGTCGGCTGGGCCACGGGCGCCGCGCTGCAGCCGTATTACCAGGACGGCGTCGTGCGCATGGGAGTGGGCATGGTGCTGGCGTTTCTGGTGGTGCTGGTGCTGGTGTACGTGTTCCCGGAAAACGACCTGAAGCGCATCATGGCGCGCTCGGTTGACAGCGAGGCCGAGGCTGCGCGCGTACGCCTTGCGGCTGCCGCGGCGCCGGCGTGTCCGGCGGGCGCCTGCGCAACGTGCCCGGCCAACGGCGTGCCTGCATCGTTTGGTGCGCCCGCGCCCGGTGAAGGCGCAGCTTTGGCGGGGCAGGCGGCAGATGGCGAAGGGGATGCCGGTGCCGCTGCTGCCCCGCAAGCGTCTGCTGCCCCGCAATCGCCGGCCGCCGCGCCTGCGGCGCAGCAGCCGCCATTCGCTCAGCCGGTCGCGAACATGTTCGGTGCGGCAGGCGCTTCCGATCCCGCCGAGCCCGTGCCGGCCGCCGTGCCCGGCAACCCCGCCGACCCCGTCTACGGCCTGTCGACGCGCGAGCTTGAGATTCTCGACCTGTTCGCGCAGGGCCGCAGCGCCAACTGGATCGCCGAGCACCTCACCATCTCGAAGAACACCGTGTGCACGCACCTGCGCGCCATCTACTCGAAGCTCGACGTCCATTCGCGCCAAGAGCTGCTCGACTTTTTGGCCGGCAAGCGCAGCGAAGGTGAATAACCCCAGCAGCTTTGCGGCGCAACCTTGCGGCATGTGCCCGCGCCGGCCTCGGTGGCGCCCGTTGCGAAGCATCTCGCTCATATATGTAAAGAAGGCGGAAGCCTTGGGCGCACGCCGCGCGCGCCCAAGGCTTTCCATATTATGTGTAACGTAACGGCAACGTGTTAGCAGTCGCTTGACGAGAGTGCTAACATAACCAACTGAGACCATAACATTTGCCGCGAGAATCGAGGCTTCATGTCATTTGAGAAGTTCACGGACAAGGCGCGAAAGGTACTCGTCTTAGCCCAAGACGAAGCTCGCGCCCTCCATCAGCCCTATGTGGGCACCGAGCATATCCTGCTCGGCCTTATCCAGGAAAAGGACGGCCTGGCCGCCCAGGCGCTTGAGCGCCTGAACGTCAGCTACGACGCTGTGGTGCAGGGCATCCGCCAGGTGGTGTCTATCGACGAGGACACCGACGTCACGGGCCACCTGTCGTTCACGCCCCGCGTGAAGCGCGTGCTGGAAAACAGCCTGCGCGAAGCCATGCAGATGGGCCAAAGCTACATCTCCACCGAGCATTTGCTGCTCGGCATCGTGCGCGAGGGCGAGGGCACGGCGCTTGACGTGCTGTCGCGCCTGGGCGTCAAGGGCGACGACATCCGCACTGCGCTCAACGACCTGGTGGGTCAAAGCCCGGTGTACGCGGGCCGCAACCCCTTCGAGGCTGCGGGCAACGTGCCCGACAGCGCGCTGAAGGAATTCGGCACCGATCTTACGCAGAAAGCGCGCGACGGCAAGCTCGACCCGGTCATCGGCCGCGCGGGCGAAATCGAGCGCGTCATGCAAATCCTCTCGCGCCGCCAGAAGAACAACCCGCTGCTCATCGGCGAGCCGGGCGTGGGCAAAACGGCCGTGGCCGAAGGCCTCGCACAGCTCATCGTGTCGAACCAGGTGCCCGACATCCTGCGCGGCAAGCGCCTGTTCACGCTTGACGTGTCTGCGCTTGTGGCGGGCAGCAAGTATCGC
>OLPG01000842.1_pt1 | contig 28212 bp, 20 predicted proteins | sample 1672311 | NCBI WGS metagenome assembly OLPG01 (sample SAMEA3136670, study PRJEB25190) | human gut metagenome | biome: human gut; feature: human-associated habitat; material: faeces | place: Austria | collected 2013 | reverse complement strand
TTCTGCAGTCCGAACCCATTCCCAAGGAGGAACTTATGAAAAAGAAACTGATCGTACTGATGTTATCCATGTCGATGACTGCTGCGCTGGTTTCCGGATGTGGCTCTACAGCTGAACCCGCTGTGGAATCCACCGCAACTGAAACTGTGCAGGAAACTGCGACGGAAGCGGAAACCGCTGACGCAGAATCTGACCAGGAAGCCGCAGACAAAGTAGCTGCCCTCATCGACCAGATCTATGTTCAGGAAAGAAACGACAACACCGATGAGCAGTGTGCCGAAGCAAAGGCTGCATGGGATGCGCTGACGGATGCTCAGAAAGAACTGGTAGAAGGCGAAAACGCCGATCCCGATTATTTCGGCAGAGATACCGGCGACGCTTCCAAGGATGACCCGTTAAATGCAGATGAGATCGGGGAAAACGAGCTGCTTGTTGTAAGCTTTGGTACTTCCTTTAACGACAGCCGTGCAGAGGATATCGGCGGCATCGAAAAAGCACTGCAGAAAGCATATCCCGACTGGTCCGTAAGACGTGCATTTACTGCGCAGATCATCATCAACCATGTGCAGGCACGGGATGGTGAAAAAATCGATAATATGGATCAGGCACTGCAGCGTGCTGTTGATAACGGTGTAAAGAATCTGATCGTACAGCCTACTCATCTGATGCACGGCGCAGAATATGATGAGTTGAGCGAAGCGGTTGCAAGCTACAGCGACAAGTTTGAATCCGTATCCATCGCCGAGCCTCTTCTGGGTGAAGTGGGCTCTGCAGACGATTCCGTAAACAGTGATAAAGAAGCGGTTGCAAAGGCAGTTACAGCAGAGGCAGTAAAAACTGCAGGCTACGAAAGCCTTGACGCTGCAAAGGAAGACGGAACTGCTTTCGTATTCATGGGACACGGAACCTCTCATACCGCAAAAATCAGTTACAGCCAGATGCAGAACCAGATGAATGCCCTCGGATATGACAATGTATTCATCGGCACTGTAGAGGGCGAACCTGAAGATACTGCATGCGAAGCAGTGATCGAAAAGATTCAGGAAGCCGGCTACAAGAAAGTAATTCTCCGTCCTCTGATGGTTGTTGCCGGCGACCATGCAAACAATGATATGGCTGGCGACGATGATGACTCCTGGAAGAGCCAGTTCGAAGCCTCCGGCGTATTTGACAGCATTGAAACCCAGATCGCCGGTCTTGGACAGATCCCTGTCATCCAGGATTTATATGTTTCCCACACACACGCTGCTATGGAAGAGCTCGGCACATCGGCTGCATCCAACTCTGACACTACAGATGCTGTCCTGGAAGATGGAACCTATGAAGCAGAGTTCAAAACTGACAGCGGCATGTTCCATGTAAATGAAGCAAACGACGGAAAAGGTGTCCTGACTGTAAAAGATGGACAGATGTCCATTCACATCAGCCTGACCTCCAAAAACATCGTAAACCTGTTTGTCGGCAAGGCTGCTGACGCCAAAAAGGATGGTGCAGAGCTTTTACAGCCCACCACTGATACCGTAACCTACGATGACGGCACGACCGAAGAAGTAAACGGATTTGACGTTCCGGTAAAAGCGCTGGATAAAGACTTCGACCTCGCCCTGATCGGAACCAAGGGAAAATGGTACGATCATACCGTCAGCGTTACCAACCCGGTAAAGGTTGACTAAAACCCAAGCCTGCTCCGACAAAACACACTAAGTTTATACAAGCATTAGAATTCCCGTAAAGTGTGCATTCTAATGTCATGAATCCAAAAAGACCGCAGAACCCGTACAAACAATGTGCACGTTCTGCGGTCTTTTTTGTTTTCTATGAACCCTGTAGAGCGTTTTTTACAGTTCTACACAGCATGCGCCGTCCTTCAGCTCAGCCTCAAAGGTCTTTCCAAGGCAATGAACCTGTACGCGCTGATAATGCTTTTCATAGCCATCATGAACACAGGATACGGTCAGCTTTCCGTCTTTGAGTTCGCAGTGATACTGATTGTATACACCATCGCGGTATGCAAAGCTTTCGCCGTCGTCCTGGAAATGATCCCAGCTTCCTTCTCCGGGATACACCTCCAGCATCAGCACCTGATTGGTATCCTTCTCGCCCACGTAATTCTGCTTCGGCCATACCGGCAGCACTGCGCCTGCTTTTACATAGAGCGGGCAGGTATCCAGCGGAGCATCCCGCAGAATCCACTGTCCCTGATCGCCGGAAATCTTTTCACCTGTCCAGTAGTCATACCAGGTTCCTGCAGGCAGATAAACCATCTTCTTGCGATCGCCCTGGGTTACAACAGGCGCAGCGAGCAGATTCGGGCCTGCCAAAAATTCTGTATTGCACTCCTTTGCTACTTCATCCTTTTCATAATGAAGCACCAGGGAACGCATGATCGGCAGTCCGGTCTTCTCTCCGGTAAAGAACAGGTCATAATAATACGGGATCAGATGATATCGAAGCTGTGCTGCTTTCCGGTAAATATCCACGGTTTCCTGATCGAATCTCCAGGGCTCCTGATACCGTGTTCCGATTGCGGAATGATTTCGGAATAACGGAGAGAAGCATCCAACCTCTACCCAACGACACATCAGCTCTTTTGTACAATCCGAACCGAAACCGCCCACGTCTGTACCGACAAAGGACATTCCGCTCATACCAAGGTTACACAGCTGCGGGATCGCCATCTGCAGATGCGCCCAAATGCTGTGATTGTCGCCTGTCCATGCTGTGCTGTATTTCTGCGTGCCGGCATAGCAGGCTCTCGTGATGACAAACGGACGTCTGCCGTCCCGCTGCTTTAAGCCCTCGTAGGTTGCCTTTGCCATGTTATGGCCATAAACGTTGTGCATTCTCGCGTGGTCGCTCTTTTCGTCCTCATCGGTAAACATCACGTCCTGAGGCAGCTCTCCACGGAAGCTTGCCGGCTCATTCATATCATTCCACACGCCGCGGACGCCTTTATCTACAAGGAACTGCTGATTTTCGCCCCACCAGTCGCGCACTTCTTTTTTACCAAAATCCGGATAAACCGCATCTCCCGGCCATACTGCATTGACATAGATCTCACCCTCCGGTGTCGTTGCAAAATAGCCGTTCTCCACGCCTTTGTCGTAAACAGAATATCCCTCTTCCAGCTTTACACCAGGATCAATGATGGTTATGATCTTGATGCCGTCCTTCGCCAGATCTGCGATCATCTTTTCCGGATCCGGATAACGTTCCTTATCCGGTGTCCAGGTAAATACCTTGTAGTGATCCATATAATCGATATCCAGATGAATGGCATCGCAGGGGATTCCGCACTCTCTCATGTGGGAAACAACATCCCGGATTTCTTCCTCAGACATATAGCTCCAGCGGCACTGATGATAGCCCAGGGTCCACTTCTGCGGAACCGGAACCGTACCTGTCAGATAAGTATAATTGCCAAGCACCTCCGGCATACTCTCGCCGGCGATCAGATAATAATCCAGATTGCCGTCTGCAGCGCCATACCAGTAATACTCCTCCGATTCCTTGCCCATATCAAAGCAGGATCTGTAGGTGTTATCATAGAACAGGCCAAACACTGCATTTTTATGTAAGGTAATAAAAAACGGAATGGATTTGTAGAGGGACTTGAAATTGTCCATCTGCGGAGCCGGATCATCCGTATTCCACATCACATATTCATAGCCGCGCTTGTCCATAAAGCCGGTCTTATCACCAAGTCCGTAAAAGGCTTCGTCACCCTCAAGCTGCTTGACAACCTCTACCGCTTCCGTGCGCTGCTCCTCTACACTGTGTCCCTCTGCTTCTTTTAATGCCTTCAGTTCATCACTCAGACCGGCGCAGATCTTTCTGCTGCCCCGGTAGTCCCGGCACAAAACGGTGCCGTCCGCTTTATAAAAATCGACCTTGAAATCATCGTAAATTCGTGCAGTCACTGCATCTGTGGAAATTTCTACGACGCCGTCTGCTTCTGCCGCCGTAAAATCAACTGCAACAGACTTGTCTCCCTCAATGGCCTTAGAGCGATGCTCTTCACTCACCACTCCCGAAAATACATTAAAAATCTCCGGTGTGAGGATCTCCACGCGTCCCGTTCGTTTCTCAAACTGAAAAACAACACGATTGCCCTGCTTTTCCCAACTGCATAATTTTCCGAATTCCATCAGTCTTTTGCCTCCTTTACAGAACTGTCTTTTTTCTGCTTGGGTTCTGTTTCTGTCTCTTTTTCTTCTTCCGGATCCTTCGGCTTTTCATCCTCCTGCAGATCTTCCCACTTCACTCTGCCGTAAACAATATTCTGCTTGCGAATAGAATCTGCCAGCGCCTTTGTCAGGTCACTCTTTATCAGTCTCCAGCGCCAGTTCGTGCCGAGCGTTGACGGGAAATTGATTCTTGCGCTGTTATCCAGCCCCAGATAGTCCTGAATTGGAATGATACAGGTATCCGCCACAGAAGCGATGGTGGTACGAACCAGCTCGGATGCCAAAACCTGTTTGCTCTCTGTAGGACGGTTTAAGTATGCCCGCACCATCTGAACCTCTTCCGGCTTAATGCTGGACAGCCAGCCCAGGATCGTCTCATTGTCATGGGTGCCAGTATAAGCTACGCAGTTATGCTCATAATTATGCGGCAGATAATCACCTGCGCCGCTGGAATCTCTGGAATCGAATGCAAATTCCAGAACCTTCATATTCGGATAGCCGCTTTCCTTTACCATTCTGCGGACAGTATCCGTCACATAACCCAAATCCTCTGCGATAATAGGTTTTTCACCGAGACGTGCTTTAATCACCTGAAACAGCTCAATACCAGGACCTTTTTCCCAGTGACCATTCACCGCGGTTTTGTCCTTTGCAGGGATGGAGAAATATTCATCAAAGCCTCTGAAATGGTCGATTCTGACAACGTCATACAGTCTAAAGCACCAGGAGATTCGTGTTACCCACCAGTCATAGCCGGTATTTCTGTGATGATCCCAGCGATACAGCGGATTGCCCCACAGCTGTCCGTCTGCAGAAAATCCATCGGGAGGACAACCTGCAACTGCGGCGGGTTTTCTCTCCTGATCCAGCTGGAACATCTCAGGATGTGCCCAGACGTCCGCGCTGTCATATGCCACATAGATCGGAATGTCACCAATGATCTTCAGTCCCTTATCATTGGCATATTTTTTAAGTTTCTGCCACTGTGTAAAAAACAGATACTGAAGCCATACATAAAAGCCGATCTCTTTAGAATAGTTGGTCTTGTAATACCACATCGCATTATCCCAGCGATAGCGAATATCCTCTGCCCACTGATCCCAGCTGTTTCCGCCAAAAATATCCTTCACTGCCATGAACAGGCCATAGTCATCCAGCCACCAGGCATTTTCTGTCCAGAATGCTGTAAACTTCGGGTCAGGCTTCTCCAGGCTTCTCTCATATGCCAGCTTTAAGAGCGGCATTCTGTTTTCATACAGTTTTCCATAATCAATATCTCTGGCCGCTTTGCCGCAATCGCAGGCTTCTACCTCTTTTCTGGTCAGAAACCCGGCTTCCACCAGCTCCTCCAGATCAATAAAATACGGGTTGCCCGCATACGTAGAAAAAGACTGATACGGGGAGTCCCCATAGCTTGTCGGTCCCAGCGGCAGGATCTGCCAATACTGCTGTCCTGCCAGCTTCAAAAAATCCACCCATTCATATGCTTCCTTGGAAAAGCAGCCGATCCCGTGCGGAGACGGAAGACTGAATACCGGAAGCAGCACACCGCTTGTTCTCATACCTGTTCCCTCTTATCTTCCTAATATTGTAATAGACACCGGTTCTGCCCATACAGAACCTTCCAGCTCTTTTATCTGCTCTAATTTCGTGTCCTCTTTTATTTTAAACCGTGTTCCATCTGTAAGCAACTGCCACTTGCCCTCCAAGGCAAAATAATTTTCAGAAGGCTCATGTTCCGGATCAGAGCCTTTCCCGCCCGGAAGTCGAAATTCCACAGCTTCCTTATTCGCGTTGTAAATAATAAACAGCTCCTGCCAGGGCGCAACGTTGTCTGTGAGGACGCTTTCTGCTGCAGCCTCCGGCTCAGCCCCTGTCCGGATGATAAAGGCTACGCAGCCTTCCGGTGCATCCACAAAGGAGATCTGATCCAGCACCTCCAGGCTTCTCTGCCTCCATGCCGGAAAACTCTTTCGCAGCAGGATCAGACCGCGGTAAAACTCCGCCAAATCCCGGTATTCATGCATCCGGGTCCAGTCTAGCTGATTCACCTTCGCCGCGGAGCGATAGCTGTTGTCGTCACCGTATTTCGTACGCGCCGCTTCCTCTCCCGCCTGTAAAAACGTAATCCCCAGGCAGGTAAAATAAATTCCCGCGGCAAGACGGTTCTGCGCCAGAGCTGCTTCATTGTATGCGCCAAAATCCGGCTCCATGCTGTCCGTCAGCGTATGCACCAGCTTGTCCCACAGCGTATAATTGTCATGGGCTGAGACATAGGAAACAGACTGGTGTGCAGACGATGGCTGATAACCGCCCATTCCGTCACAGAATCCCAGCACACTGGAACGAATCTGAGTCTCCAGTCCCTTTGCTCCGTTGACAAAGCCAGTCTCCTTGACTTCAAAAACACTGCCCTTAATGCTGTCCCGAATATCATCATTGAAAAATCCGATTCGGTCAGACAAAAGGGCTGCGTTGCATTTCAGCGCCTGCTCATAGCCTGGCTGAATCGCAGTCTTGCCTGCCGTCCACGGTTCGCCGTACATCAGAATTTCTTTTCCGCCCGGCAGACGATCCAGTGCCGCACGGATCTCATTCATTGTCTCCGTATCATGCAGTCCCATCAGATCGAACCGGAATCCATCCACATGATATTCCTTTACCCAGTAGCAAATACAGTCGATCATATATCTGCGATACATCCTTCTCTCACTTGCCGTATCGTTGCCGCATGCGGAGCCGTCTGAAAAGCTGCCGTCTGCCTCCTGTCTGTAAAAATAATACGGAACAGTTTTCTGGAAAACAGAGTCTATGCTGAATGTATGGTTATAAACCACATCCATGATCACCCGGATTCCCGCGCGATGCAAGGCCTGGATCATTTCACGGCATTCCCGCACCCGTACTTCTCCATGATACGGATCGGTCGCATAGGAGCCTTCCGGTACAAAATAGTTCATCGGATCGTACCCCCAGTTATACTGGAGCTTCTTTCCGGTTTCATCTACCGAACAATAATCATACATCGGTAATATCTGGACATGAGTGACACCCAGCCATTTCAGCCAGCTCATGCACGTCGGGTTTCCTGTATTTCCATCCAGACAGGTATCCTTTTCTGAGAACGCTTTATATTTCCCTCGATTTTCTTCCGAAACACCGCTGTGGGGATCGTGGGAAAAATCGCCTACATGCACTTCCCAGACAACGGGTGCCGGAGCCTTTGGCAGCTTCTCCTGATCTTTGTCCCAGCCCTCCGGCTCAGCTTTTTTCAGATCGATCACCATACTGCGCTGTCCATTTACTCCGGCGGCCTTTGCGTAAGGATCTGCAGTTTCCTGTGTCTGACCGTCCGCCGTTACCAGCCAGGTATAATAAACACCTGAAAGATCTCCGCTTTTATGCACACGGAAAACGCCTTTTTCTGTGCGTACCGCTTCTGTCCGGTCAAAGGGCTCTGCTGCACCCTCCTCTGCGCTTCCTGCCCGATACAGCAAAAGCTCTGCCCGCTCTGCCGTCGGGGCCCAGAGTGCAAAGTCTGTCCCCTGCGTCTGATAAACCGCCCCAAGGTCATCGCCCCCATATTCATAGGCTTCTTCAAATTCCTGCGAAGAAAACAGCTCTCGCCATTCCCCCGGTGTCCGTTTCTGTGTTACATTTTCCATTTTCCTGCTCCTCCTGATCAAAAGTCATTCTCTAAATACGCGGATAAAATAACCAGTTTATCCTTTTTATTGTAACAAAAAAAACGGAAGAACTGCAACTGCCCCGGCATGTTGAAATTCTTCCATTTCATATCAATTTTTTATGATTTTTACAAAATCAATCTTTTTCTGTCATTTTTCCGGAAAATCTGCTTTAGATCACCTTCGACAGAAACTCCTGCAGTCTCGCGTTTTTCGGATGATCGAAAAATTCTTCCGGCGTGTTTTCCTCTTTGATCCTGCCTTCATCCACAAACAGCACTCTCGTGCCGACTTCCCGGGCAAAGCCCATCTCGTGGGTAACGACCACCATTGTCATACCCTCGTGGGCCAGATCCCGCATTACACTTAAAACCTCGCCAACCATCTCCGGATCAAGTGCGCTGGTAGGCTCATCAAACAGCATGACATCCGGATGCATGCACAGAGAGCGAACGATGGCGATTCGCTGTTTCTGACCACCGGACAGCTGTGCCGGATAAGCGTTTGCTTTTTCTGCAAGGCCGACACGTGCCAGCAGCTCCATCGCTTCTTTTTCCGCTTCCGCCTTGGACTTTTTTAACACCTTGATCGGTGCCAGCGTCATGTTTTCCAGAATCGTCTTATTTGCGAACAGATTAAAATGCTGGAACACCATTCCGATTTTCTGACGATATTGATTCAAATTGCTTTTCGGATCTGTAATTTCTTTTCCTTCAAATAAAATCTCGCCCGAGGTCGGCATTTCCAGAAGGTTTAAGGAACGCAGAAAGGTCGATTTACCGGAGCCGGAGGGACCTACAATAACGACTACCTCACCCTGGCGGATCGTCGCATCAATATGATCCAGCACCTTCGTCGGTCCAAAGGACTTGCAGAGCTGTTTAATTTCAAACAGAACCTGTTTTTCCTGTCCGTTATCGCTCATTGACACGCATCCTCCTTTCCAGTCTGCTGATCAGAGCTGAAAGTACACTCACGCTGACCAGATAAATCAGAGCTGCCGCAAACAACGGCATATAAGGCTCATAGGTCTGACTTCTGACGGTATTCGCACCGTGCGTAACATCCGTCAATGCAATGTAACCGCAGATAGACGTCTCCTTTAACAGGGTAATGAACTCGTTGCCCAGGGCAGGCAGGACATTTTTAAATGCCTGGGGGATAATAATATACCACATCGTCTGCACATAGGTCAGTCCCAGGCTTCTGCCTGCTTCAAACTGCCCCTGATCCACGGACATGATACCGGAACGAATGATCTCCGCTACGTATGCGCCGGAGTTGATTCCGAAGGTCAGAATCGCAACCAGCCGCTTGCTGACATCCACAGAACCGAACACGATGTAATACATGATCAGCAGCTGGATCATTGCAGGGGTTCCGCGGATAACAGTCAGATACAGCTTACAGATCACATTCAGAATTTTAACCACCAGTGGAGGACGGTCCAGCTTATCCGCAGACGACCGCACCACTGCGATCAGCACGCCGATGACAACGCCCAGAATAACAGCGAAAAAGGAAACAACATAAGTTGTTCCCAATCCGTTGGTGAAGTACTTCCACCGATTATCGGTTATAAAGTTTGCAATAAATTTGAGTTTAAAATCTTCCATATTATAATTGCTTTCCGATTATCTCTTGTAATTACTTTGTTACAATGATCACCTGGCTTGCTGTCGCATAGGTATCTGTGAAGTCTACGCTCAGCTTACGCTCATCTGTTACCGTCATGCCTGCTGCACCGAAATCAGCCTTGCCGGAAACAACTGCATTGACGATTGCATCAAATTCCATATCCTCGATCTTTAAGTCATAACCAAGCACGTCACAGACAGCCTGCGCGATATCAGGATCGATGCCGACAACCTTCTGATCCTCATAATACTCATAAGGCTCAAATGTTGCATTGGTTGCCATAACCAGTGTGCCGTTGGAACGGTCTACACCTTCCGGAGAGGTATAAGGATGCTGTCCTGCCTCATCACCGATGTAGTTGGAAACGATAGCATCCAGCGTACCGTCTTCCTTTAACTGAGTAAGCGCTTCGTTAATCTTTGCAGTCAGCTCGCTGTTGTCTTTGTTGACACACATTGCATATTCTTCAGAAGAAAGCTCTTCGTCCAGAATCTGTAAATCATCATTCTTTTCCACAAAAGCCTTTGCGGGATTGTAGTCGATCACTACGCAATCGATCTTGCCTTGCTTTAATGCCTGAATTGCATCTGCGCCCTTGTTGAAACGTTCTACAGTAGAACCGTCGTTCTGTTCATATTCCGTTGCCAGCTGATCACCTGTTGTACCGAGCTGAACACCGATCTTCTTGCCAGCCAGATCAAAAGCAGCGGTATCTGTGCTTTCTGCTTCTGTGGAGGCTGCTTCATCGGTCTCTGCAGCTGCTGTCTCTGCCGCAGTGCTTTCTGCTGCAGTCTCTGTTGCCTGTACTGTTGTCTCTGTGGATGTAGAAGAACCACATGCTGCCAGAGAAGCAACCATGGCTACTGCCAATACGCTTGTCAGTAATTTTTTCATTTTCATTTTTCTCCTCCTCATTTCTGCGTACGTTTTTTGCGCATGCCGAGTTTGTGTCAAGTGCGCGCAGACACAAATCTCGCGATTGAAAAATCTTATTTTTCAATCTTCTCCTCTGATGTCTCCTTATTCTTTTATCTTTAGATTTATTTTTAAAGACATCTTTAAACGGGATTTCCTTTTCCGTTGTAATTCCGTTTCATGACATCTATACTATCACACTTCCTTTAAAAATCAAGTATAAATTTTCACAAAATATTCACTTTTTTACCTCTTTCTTGTATAAATATTCACATGTATGTATATTATTCGTCGATATACATTCTATATGTATATTTATGTGTATTACACCTCGAAGCGCTCCACAGGCATCCGGGTCAGGGCTTTTGACTCCGACATCCTTTTACACAACCTTTACCCATTCCTAACCGGATCGTGATATCTTGCATTGCTCAAATGACTTATCATAAGTCTCGCAATGAGGCAGACAGCATATGGCTTCAGGCATTCACTATATTTCATTCATCAGCCCGGAACAGGTTACTTCCGGCATCAAGGAGGAGAAACATTATGAAAAACAAACTGATCGCACTTCTTACAATGAGCGCACTGGCAGTTGGCACTCTGGCAGGCTGCGGCAATACTGCTGCAACAGATACTGCAGCAAGTGCAGCTGACACAGCAGCTGAACCCCCCGTCGAGGCTGTCAGCACAGCAGCTGACGAGGCTGCTGACACAAGCGCAGACAAATATGCAGACCTTTCCGGTTCCGTCAGCATGTCCGGTTCCACCTCCATGGAAAAGCTGGCAAACGCAGTTGCAGAAAGCTTCATGGAAAAATATCCCAACGTGACCGTAACTGCTGAGTTCACCGGTTCTTCCGCAGGTATTGAAAGCGTCCTGGCAGGCAGCGTTGACATCGGTAACTCTTCCAGAAACTTAAAGGACGATGAAAAGAGCGCAGGCGCAGTGGAAAACATCGTCGCAATTGACGGTATCGCAGTAGTTGCAGATCCTGCAAACAAGGTAGAAGACCTCACAAAGGATCAGCTGGTTTCCATCTATACCGGTGAAACAAAGAACTGGAGTGAGGTTGGCGGAGACGATCAGGCGATCGTTGTTGTTGGTCGTGAGGCAGGCTCCGGTACAAGAGGTGCATTTGAAGAGCTGCTGGACATCGCAGATGCCTGCGTTTACGCAAACGAACTGGATTCCACCGGTGCCGTTATGGCAAAGGTTGCTTCCACCCCCGGTGCGATCGGTTATGTTTCTCTCGATGTTGTAGATGATTCCGTAAAAGCTTTGAAGCTCGATGGCGTAGACGCAACGGAAGAAAATATTAAGGCCGGTAACTACGCACTGTCCAGACCCTTCGTAATGGCAACGAAAGGTGAAATCTCCGAGCAGAAGACCGAAGTACAGGCACTGTTTGATTACCTCAGCTCCGATGAGGGCAAGGCTCTGATCAAATCCGTTGGCCTGATCACGGTTGACTGACAACATTTCTTTTCCAAAACACTCCCTGCTGGATGCAGGCCCGGCAATGTCGGACCTGCATTTTCCGGTATTCTGTGCTTAACCGCATGGGAGATAACCTTTGATGAAAGGCAGTCTTCTGCAGGCTGCCTGCGGAATGGAGATTTTTATGAATTCTATTATCGGCAATAAAAAAGCAAGATCCGCGGTAGAACAAACTGCTGAGATCATTTTTACCATCTGCGCATTTTTCGCCGTTCTTGCAGTCATTTCCATTACAGTTTATATGTTTTTAAACGGTACTCCCGCCCTTACAAAGGTGGGTCTTACAGAGATTCTGTTCAGCACAGTATGGAAGCCAACCGCTGCAGATCCCAGTTACGGCATTTTATACGTCATTCTGACCTCCATCGTCGGCACAACCCTTGCGATCCTGCTGGGCGTTCCCATCGGCGTCCTGACTGCTGTTTTTCTTGCAGAAACAGCTCCGGAGCCCCTCTCTAAAATCGTCCGCCCCGCCATTGAGCTGCTCGCCGGTATTCCTTCCGTTATCTACGGTCTGCTCGGTATCCTGTTGCTGTGCCCTGCAATGTATAAACTCGAGCAGAAAATCTTTGCAGGCTCTGCGACCCATCAGTTTACCGGCGGTGCAAACCTTATTTCTGCCGTGCTTGTCCTTGCGATCATGATCTTGCCTACTGTTATCAACATCAGCGAATCCGCCCTCCGCAGCGTTCCTGCCAGCTTAAAGGCGGCCTCCCTGGGTCTGGGTGCTTCCAGGATCCAGACAATTTTCCGTGTAACGATCCCGGCAGCCAAATCCGGTATCGCAACCGCCATCGTCCTCGGTGTCGGCCGTGCGATCGGTGAAGCAATGGCAATCAGCCTTGTATCCGGAAGCAGTGTCAACGCCCCTCTGCCCTTTCACTCTGTCCGCTTCCTGACAACCGCCATCGTTGCTGAAATGGGCTATGCAGCAGATTTACACCGTCAGGTACTATTCACCATTGGCCTTGTCCTCTTCGTATTCATTATGATCATTAACATGACCCTGAACAAAATTCTGAAAGGAGAAAAAGAGTAATGAGCACAGAGCGTACGGCCCCCGGTTCCTCCAGTATTTTAATTAAAAAAATCCGGTCTTCCGATCTCATTCTCACCGTTCTGATCGATCTGGCTGCGGCATTTTCCATCCTTTTACTGATCGCGATTATGGGCTATGTCTTTTTCAGAGGTCTGCCCCAGATCAGCCTTTCCTTCCTGACTTCCGTTCCCAGCACCATCAAGGGAACCTTTGGTATCGCCGGAAATATCGTCAATACGCTTTACATCATTATCCTTACCCTGCTGATCGCAACTCCCATCGGTGTCGGCAGCGCGATCTACTTAAACGAATACGCAAAGCCCGGAAAAATCGTCCGGCTGATCGAATTTACGACAGAAACCCTTTCCGGTATTCCTTCTATCATTTTCGGTCTGTTTGGTATGGTATTTTTCGGAACCACCCTGGGACTTGGCTATTCCATCCTGACCGGCGCCCTGACCCTGACCCTTATGGTTCTTCCCCTGATCACGCGAAACACACAGGAAGCCTTAAAAACAGTTCCTGCGACCTACCGCAGCGGCGCACTCGGCATCGGCGCAACCAAATGGTACATGATCCGCACAATCCTGCTCCCCTCCGCAATGCCCGGCATTATCACCGGTATCATTCTTGCGATCGGACGTATCGTCGGAGAATCCGCCGCCCTTTTATTCACCGCCGGAAGCGGCTATCTTCTGCCAAAGACCTTTGCAGGATTTTTCAAAAAAATCTTCGAATCCGGCGGAACCCTTACGATCCAGCTGTACTTGAGCATGTCCAAGGCACAATATGACGCAGCCTTCGGAATTGCCGCTGTCCTGCTGATCATCGTCCTTTTTATCAACCTTCTGACCAAAATACTCGCAAAGAAATTCGATGTTTCCAAACTCGATTAACCGGAGGATAACGCAGACGCAGCAGCGCCTGCAGAATGGAGAATTCATGAGCAATATCAAAATCAGCACGAAGAACCTCGATCTGTATTACGGCGAAAATCACGCCCTTAAAAACATCAATATGAATATCAAGGCCGGAGCGATCACCGCCTTTATCGGTCCCTCCGGCTGCGGTAAATCCACCTTTTTAAAAACCTTAAATCGTATGAATGACCTCGTGGACAATGTAAAGATCACCGGTGAGGTCAAAATTGACGGCGAGGACATCTACGATCCCCACGTAGATGTCACTCTGCTGCGTAAAAAAGCCGGTATGGTATTCCAGCAGCCCAATCCTTTTCCCATGAGCATTTACGACAATATCGCTTACGGTCCCAGGATCCACGGTATCAAAAACAAGGCTCAGCTGGACGAAATCGTTGAAACCAGTCTGAAAAACGCTGCGATCTTCGATGAAGTCAAGGATCGCCTGAAAAAATCTGCCCTCGGTCTTTCCGGCGGTCAGCAGCAGCGTCTCTGCATTGCCCGTGCCCTTGCTGTTTCACCGGAAATCCTGTTGATGGATGAACCCACCTCCGCCCTTGATCCGATCTCTACAATGAAAATCGAGGACCTGATGGCAGACCTGCGGGAAAAATACACGGTTGTCATTGTCACTCACAATATGCAGCAGGCTGCCCGTATTTCTGACGATCTCGCTTTTTTCCTTGTAGGAGAAATGGTGGAATTCGGCGATACGAAGCAGATCTTTTCCCATCCGCAGGATAAACGCACAGAGGATTATATCAGCGGACGGTTCGGCTGATCCTGACAGACCCTACCCGTTTTTCTCTTTCCCAGCATAGTAAACAGGCATTACATTGCGATTTTTCATTTTAAATGGAGGTATCTATGACAACAAGAAAATTATACAGTGAAGAGCTGGTACAGCTTTCCGAAAGCCTGGAGGAAATGGGAAACCTCGTTGAAGCTTCCCTGAAAAATTTATTTTTTTCCATCGAAAACAAGGATATGCAGCTGGCAGAGCGGATCGTGGCCGATGACCGCAATGTCAACAACCTGGAGCGCAGCATCGAAGCTCAGTGCCTGATGCTCATTACAACCCAGCAGCCCATCGCACAGGATCTGCGCACGGTTTCTTCTATTCTGAAGGTCGTTACGGATATCGAACGCATTGGAGACCACGCCTCTGATATCGCAGAGCTGATTCAGCAGATGGATCACAAGCAGCTGGAACGTTATTCCGGACATCTGCAGCCAATGATCGCAGCTTCCCGGGAGATGGTACACGAGGCAGTCAGCGCCTTTGTCGCCCGGGATCAGAAAAAAGCGAATGATGTCATCGCTTCCGATGATATCATCGACAAGCTTTTTGATAAGGTAAAGAATGATATCGTTATCCACATAAAAGAAGATCGTTCCGATGCGATAGAGAGCCTCGATGCCCTGATGCTGGCCAAATACCTCGAACGCATCGGAGATCATGCGGTCAATATCTGCGAATGGGAAATTTTCCGGGAAACCGGAACCATTCAGAATACAAAAGTATTCTGAAGCTCCATCCGGCTGTCAACAGCTATTTTCACAATTCCTTCGCAATTTTTCCTCATAATCCTCACACTTTTCCAACACATTCCTCACAAATCCTTTTTATACTGTTTCTCAGATAAAGAGAAAGACCAATGGTTCAGCATAAATCTTTGCGCTGAACCGTTTTTCCCGGCAGACTGATACCGATCAGGCAGCTCGCCGGCAGAATAAGAAAAGGAGTGACAGTTATGTACGAAAATGAAAACCAGAGCTTCGACAACAGAGAGCAGGATTATCATTATACCAATACCCCGGAACAGCAGGCACCGACTCGTCCCCGCAAAAAAAATACGAGTGCAGCACGCATTGCCAAAAAAGCCGGTGCAATTGCACTGAGCGCTGTTTTGTTTGGCGGCGTTGCATCCGGTACCTTTCTGGGTGTCAACTACGCGGCAGGCTATCGGAACAATGCTTCAACAGCTGCATCCTCGGAAAGTGCTTCCGCTTCTTCCCAGACAACAAGCTCTTCCAGCAGCCTGTTAAAGGCTACCACACCGGTCAGCACAGGCAGCGCAGCATCCTCCGGAAGTCTGGACGTCTCCAGCGTTGCGGAATCCGTTATGCCTTCTATCGTATCCATCACAAATAAATCTGTACAGGAGGTACAGAACTATTTCAGCATGTTCGGCTACGGCGGTCAGGCTCAGGAGGTAGAAAGCACCAGCGTTGGTTCCGGTATTATCATTGGGAAAAACGATACGGAGCTGCTGATTGTCACCAATAATCACGTTGTGGAAGGCGCGGATACCCTTTCTGCAAGCTTCATTGACAACTCCGTTTATGAAGCAACTATCAAGGGTACAGATTCCGACAACGACCTGGCAGTCATCGCCGTTCCGCTTTCCAGCATTTCCGATGATACAATGTCCCAGATCGCAGTGGCTGCAGTGGGCGATTCCGATTCCTTAAAGGTCGGTGAACAGGTTGTTGCCATCGGCAACGCACTCGGCTATGGTCAGTCCGTTACAACCGGCATTGTCAGCGCCACAGACCGTACCCTTTCCTCTTCGGATTCCGATGACAGCAATGCCCTCATTTCCAGCACTGTTACCACAAAAGAGACACCTACCTACATCCAGACAGATGCGGCCATCAACCCCGGCAACAGCGGCGGCGCACTGGTCAATATGAAGGGTGAGGTTATTGGTATCAACTCTGCAAAGCTTGCCAGCACAGAGGTGGAAGGCATGGGCTATGCAATCCCCATCACCAGAGTATCCAGCATCATCGAAGAGCTGATGAATGAGACGACCAGAACCAAGGTTGCTGACAGCCAGAAATCCAGCATCGGTATCGCAGGCATCACCGTGGATTCCAACATCAACGCAGCCTATGGCATCCCCGCAGGTGTTTATGTAGCAAGCGTTACTCCGGGCAGCGGTGCAGAAGCGGCCGGCATCCGCAAGGGTGACGTCATCACAAAATTCGATGGTAAGACCGTCAGCACCATTCAGGAGCTGAAAGAAAAGCTGCAGTACTACGCAGCCGGAGAAGCGGTTTCTATTACGGTACAGTCTCCCGGCGAGGGCGGCATTTATACAGAAAAGGAGCTGACCATCACCCTTTCCTCCGCACAGAGCTCTGAAGAAAGCCAGTCTACTGACAACACACAGGCCGCTCCTGAAAAAGGAAACGGAACGCACAAAGCGATGGGATATCAGAACTGAAGCTGACAATAGCTTATCTGAAAAAGCCGGTCGGCATGGAAGAAAATTCTTCTGTGCCGACCGGCGTTTTTTGTTCGTTACAGCTTACTCTTCCTCTTCTTTCTCCGGCAGGATCTTGCTGACCAGTGCAGATTCCACTCTCTGATCCTCCATTTTTTCCACATGAATATTCAGTCCGTTGACCTGCACATCAAACTGGCTGCCGTCCGCAGGAATGATCCGCAAGCAGCTGAAGATCATGCCGCCCAGCGTGTCATAATCGATATCCTCCGGAAGATCCAGATCCAGTGCTTCCGCAATGTCCTCAACATATGCGCCCCCTGAGATCCTCCACAAATTATCCTCCAGCTGAACGATTTCCGGCGGCTCCTCGGAATCGAACTCATCGTAAATATTTCCGACGATCTCCTCCAGAAGATCCTCCATTGTAATAACCCCCGCCGTCTGTCCGTATTCGTCGATAACGATGGCCATATGGATTTTTCCTTTTTGCATATCCCGGAACAGGTCATCTGCATGAATCGTATCCGGTACAAAATAAGGCTCTCGCAAAAGCTCCTTTAACCCTGACGGGCTGTCATTTTTACGATCCAGGAGATAATCCCTGGCATTCAGAATACCTATAATATCGTTAATATCTTCATCGTAAACCGGATATCTGGATAAACCGCTTTCCCGGATCGTCGAAATGATGTCCTCGTCCGTCTCATCCAGCGAAAAACAGACCATATCTGCTTCTCTCGTCATCGCATCCCGCACCGAAATGTCGTCAAACCGGAACACGTTTTGAATCCACTCCTGCTCATCGTGGTCTATCGTTCCTTTTTCCCCGCCAAGGTCAACCAGCCGCCGGATCTCTTCCTCCGTAACGCTGCGTTCTACGGATTCCGTTTTAAAGTGAAGCAGCTTTAAGATCAGCGTTGCAGACCTCGACAACAGCCATACTGCCGGATGCAATACCACCGTCAGCACACCGACTACATTACAGGTCATTCTTTCTGCAGCTTCAGGCCGCTGCATCGCGATCCGACGCGGCACCAGCTCGCCAAACAGCAATGCAAAGTACGAAAGCACAACTGTCACCAGCACAACTGCCAGCACATGACAGACAGAAAGGCTTATGCCGCTTGTTCCCAACCGTTCATACAACCATGCCATCAATTTGCCTGCAAATCCGTCCGCTGCAGCTGCACTGGCCAGAAATCCTGCCAGTGTAATCCCGACCTGAATCGTAGATAGAAAAATATTCGGCTCCTCTGCAAACTTCAGCAGCCGCTGTGCTTTCCGATCGCCGTCCTCTGTCAGCTCCCGCAGCCTGTTTTTATTCAGCGATACAACGGAAACCTCGGACGCCGCCAAAAAGGCATTGACCAGAATCAGAATGATCAGTAACAAAAGTAGTTTTACCATGAATTTAAAATCTCTCCTTTTTCTACGACAAAGAGACATAACCCATTGGGAACTCCCAACAGGCTATGCCTCCTATAGCTTTCTCCAACAGAGCACAGACTCTGTCCATTTTGTATTGTGATTGGAATTCAGAAAATTCGTTTCCCCGTCAGGGTCCGCGTTATCCATGAAATTCGGTTCCTTCCCTGTCTGAAATAAATCCTGTGCGAAGCGAACTTTATACAAAGCCGTTTTCTCTGCTTTATTTCAGGCAATCCGCTTTTGACATGTTTACTTCACCCATTATACAGAATCAGGAAAGGAGCTGTCAAGATTTTATTCTATCCCCTTCACTTCGTAGCCGGCATCTACGATTGCTGCAGTCAACGCTTCATCGGTTGCTGAGCCTTCTACAACTGCCTGCTTATCCTCCAGGCTTACGGTTACAGCGGTCACGCCCGCTACGCCCTCCAGCGCTTTTGTTGCTGCCTTTACGCAGTGCTGGCACATCATGCCTTCGATCTTGATTGTTTTTTTCATGGTAGTCTCTCCTTTTGATTCTTCAATTTTGATTATCTTATCCGCATTTTGAGCGGTTGCTGCCAACTCGCTATTTCTTGCTTTGGTGCCCGCCGCGCTTTGCTCCATCATACCGCCGTTTTCGGCTGTCTGCAAGTCTGCAACGCCTGGCACGCCGTCGGCTGCTGCCTTTGCCGCGCCGCTGATACGCTCTTCGCGGTCGTCAACTACTGCCTCAGCTGCCTCACTACTCTCATGCTTCCACTTCGGCGTAAAGAACCGGAGGCGGAGCGCATTCGATACGACGGATACAGAAGAGAAGCTCATCGCCGCCGCACCGATCATCGGGTTTAATAAAATATGGAACGCCGGATACAGCACGCCTGCTGCCACCGGAATGCCGATCGCATTGTAGAAAAATGCCCAGAACAGGTTCTGCTTGATGTTGCGCATCACCGCACGGCTTAAGCTTACCGCAGATGCTGCGTCCATCAGATCGCTCTTCATCAGTACGATATCCGCTGATTCGATCGCCACATCTGTTCCTGCGCCGATCGCAATTCCGACATCCGCCCTTGCCAGTGCCGGTGCGTCGTTGATACCGTCTCCCACCATCGCAACCTTATGTCCCTGCTCCTGCAGCCGACGAACTTTTTCCTCTTTATCCTGCGGAAGCACGTCCGCAATAACCGTCTTGATGCCAACCTGTTTTTTGATTGCCTCTGCCGTTCTTGCATTGTCGCCGGTCAGCATAATGACGTCCATTCCCATCTCCTGCAGTCTGGCAATTGCCTCCCTGCTGGTGGGTTTTACAACGTCCGCAGCAGCAATCACGCCGAGGAACTTTCCTCCCTGTGCAAAATACAACGGTGTCTTGCCTTCATCCGCCAGTTTTTCCTGCAATCCTGCCGCTACGGAAATGTCGATCCGGTTGGTTTCCATCAGTTTTCGGTTTCCCGCAAGGCATCGTGCCTTGTCGATCGTTCCCGCAATGCCCTGTCCCGGGATCATCTCATAATCCGAAACCTCCTGGAACGCTGCTGAGCATGCTTCCGCTTTTTTGACAATTGCCTCTGCAAGCGGATGGCTGGACATTTTTTCCAGAGAAAAGGCCAGCTGCAAAAGCTCTGTATACGCCTGCGTGTTTTCACCTGCTGCTTTTCCGTCTGCTTCCAGCGCGATCACGTCTGTCACAACCGGCTTGCCCTGTGTTACCGTGCCGGTTTTATCTAGAACAACCGTATCGATGCTATGTGTAATCTCCAACGCTTCCGCAGATTTGATCAAAATACCCTTCGCCGCACCCCGTCCGGTTCCCACCATGATCGCCGTAGGCGTTGCCAGTCCGAGGGCACACGGACAGGAAATTACCAGCACAGAAATCGCAACAGAAAGTGCAAACTCAAAGCTCTGACCGGCAAGCAGCCAGAGGATTGCCGCCAACAGCGCTATTGTAATGACAACCGGCACAAACACACTGCTGACCCTGTCCGCCAGCTTTGCAATCGGCGCTTTGGAGGATGTCGCATCATCTACCAGCTGAATGATCTTTGACAGTGTCGTATGTTCTCCAACCGCAGTTGCTTCCATCTGAAAATATCCGGTTCGGTTGATCGTACCTCCGGTCACAGGATCTCCGGTCTGCTTGTCCACCGGAAGGCTTTCGCCGGTGATCGCAGATTCATCCACAGAAGCAAAGCCTTCTGTAATTTTTCCATCCACCGGAACCGTATCACCATCCCGGACAACCAGAATATCTCCATTCTGTACATCGTCTACGGAAATTTCTTCTTCCTGTCCATTCCTTAATACCTTCGCGGTCTTCGGTGCCAGATCCATCAGCTTCGTGATCGCCTCGGACGTCTTGGATTTTGCCCGGGCCTCCATGAATTTTCCCAGAGTGATCAGTGTCAGGATCATCGCCGAGGATTCAAAATACAAATTCATGCCAAAGGTCTCGACCATATCCATATCTTCGATGGAAAAGCCCCAGGCGATTTTGTAAATCGCATAGATGCCATACACAAACGCCGCGCCGGAGCCCAATGCGATCAGCGAATCCATATTCGGAGAACGATGCCACAGATTTCTCAATCCGTTTTTAAAATAATGTCCGCCTGCAATCAAAACCGGCAGCACCAGCAAAAACTGGGTAAATGCAAAAATCATATGATTTCTTGCTCCCAGCAGCCACGACGGCAGCGGCCAGCCAGCCATATGTCCCATCGAAATGTAAAACAGCGGGATCGTAAAGACTAACGAAACGATCAGTCTCTGCTTCATCTGCTTTGCTGCCGCCGCAGCCGCATCTGTTGCACCGTTTTTTCCTCTGCCTGATGCTCCTGTCGTTTTGCTGCCCTGTGTCTGGTGAAGCGAAGCGCCATAGCCGATGTCTTCTACCTGATGAATAATTTTCCCGGAATCCAGTTCGGCTTCATCATAGGAAACCGTCATGCTGTTTTTCAGCAGATTGACGCTGCATTGCTGCATGCCCTCCATTCCGGAAATTCCTTTTTCAATTCGCGCTGAGCATGCCGCGCATGACATGCCGGTAATATCATAGGTTTCTTTTTTCATATATCTCCATTCTGCAGCCGTCCTGTATAGTCTTTCCTGCTTTACAGCTTTTAAAGGCTGCCCTTAAAGAACTCATCTTGTCTTTTTTTCTATCCTCTGCTACCATTATAACAATTAGGATAGAAAAATAAAGAATGCACTATTTTGTAATATACTACCCAAAAGGATAGTGTTCACCTCACAACAATAGTATGCACGTTCTGCGAGCATTCTATTGTCATGAATAAGAATGGAGAAATCGCTATGGCTTCAAAAGAAAATCCCTCGGTCAATAAAAATTGCCCCGTTTCCGCTACAATCCGCTTAATCGGCGGCAAATATAAAGCGCTGCTGCTCTGGCACCTGACCGGTCAGACGCTGCGCTTCAACCAGCTGCACCGTCTCGTCCCCGAAGCGACGCCTAAAATGCTGACCCAGCAGCTCCGTGAACTGGAAGAAGACGGTCTGATTTCCCGCACAGTTTATCCGGTCGTTCCGCCCCGCGTCGATTACTCGCTGACGGCGCTCAGTGAAAGCCTTTTCCCGATTCTCGAAGCGATGTATCGTTGGGGCAGCGCCCTGATGCAGGACGAAGGCATGTACGATGACCGACAGCTACAGTACGACAAAAAAAGAACAGGAGGATTGCCCCTCCTGTTCCTGTCACGCACGTTCAAAATCCTGAGCTACACTTCTGCATGCCGGACAATTCCAATCCCGATGGGATACGGTCCGGTATGCACTCCAATTGTCGCACCGATCTGATAAATGCCGATTTCTTCAATTCCAAGCCGTTCCCGGATCAGGTCCTTCAACATCTCCCGGAAGCCGACCGCCTCTTCATAGTCATAGCCATAGCCGATACAAAAGCTGTATTCTCCCGGCTTTACCTGTACCTCATCCAAGTATTTTTCCGTCATCTCCACAACCTTCTGCATCGATTTCTGACGGCTTCTGGTAATGCCGGAATTGAAAATTTCTCCCTCCTTCAGTGTGATGATAGGTTTGATTTTCAACGCACTGGCCGCAATTCCTGCAAGCTTTCCAATGCGTCCGCCATGCTTTAAGTAATCGATGCTGCCGATCGTAAAAAAGATCCTGCCGCTCTCCCGGATGGAAAGCAAAGCTTCTATAATCTGCTCATATTCCAGTCCGAGATCCCGCAGTCTGCACGCTTCCAGCACAAACAGTCCCTGCAGCACCGTATCAAATGTCGAATCAATGACCGCAATCTTTGCCTCCGGATACTCTTCCAGGATCATATCCTTTGCTGTAGTTGCCGACTGCAAAGAGCCACTGAACTTCGCCGTGATGCAAATGCAGATCACCGGAATATTTTCTTTTACAGATTTTTCAAACACCTCATAAAAATCCTGTACAGACGGCATGGATGTCTTCGGGAACACATCCGGATGATCCACCATCTGCTGATAAAAATCGCGTACTGTGATCTCTTCTATTTCTTTATAATAGTGCTCCCCGTCAAACGAAACATAAAAGGGAACAACCCCAATATCCTTTTCTTTGGATAACTCCGGCGATAAATCCTGAGAACCGTCACTGATGATCTGTACCTTTTTCTGCATAAGCCCCTCACACAACACATGGTTTTAAAAACTACTTTTTGTAACTGTATGATTATATCACAACCTTCAGGAAAGATACAAGTCATTTTCCGTACTCTTCTCAGCCTTCGCGGCCCCTGCAATAGCCGGAGCCGCGAAGCACTAGAACTTCTTTATTCCTCCCAGGTTTTATAATACCAGCCGTAGCCATTGCCGGGCAGGATGATATTGCGTAAAACACATTCTCCTTTTCCGAGCAGATCCTGAAACGGCATTTCTCCCATGTCGATCCATGCCGTCTGGGGCTCATCCGAGAAGTTGAACACACCGACTACCATCTCGTTTTTCAGCTGTCTGCAGATGCACAGCACATGGCTGTTATAGGTATCATAGGTCCATACAGCAGCCTTTCCGGAAAACGGACCACATGCAAAGCGGGCTTTTTCCATCTTCTGCATGCCCTCAAAAATACGGTTCTGGACAGTGCCCTTTTCTGTTCTTTTCTTTTCCAGCTCCCAACGAAAATGTCCTCTGTGTACATAACGGGAATCCGCCGCACGGTCTGCATCCGGATCATCCTTATAGGAATAATCATTGAGCTGACCAATCTCATCTCCGCTGTAGATAACCGGAATGCCGGACTGAATAAACAGATAGGCGTTGAGCATCAGAATTTTCTGAATGGCACGCTCAATTCTCGCCGGGTCCTTTGCCTGCAGCGAAGCCTCCAGACCGCACAGGGATGCCGTCGTTCCGCAAAGTCTCGCATCCTGCAATACAGGATCATCATTATACAGCTCTCCCCGCGCATCGCTGCCTGCTGCCATGCCCCGGAAATATTCATTCAGATACTTCTTATGCGGAATCTCCTGAATACCGGAGGGTTTTAAGAAATCATAGTCCAATCCCCAGCCGATATCGTCGTGACAACGCAGATAATTCAGGAAAACATATTCCTTCGGCAGGCTGTTTACCACGTCCATCTGCTGTTTTAACAGCGCAACCTCTTTTGTTGCAACAGTATGCCAGGTTGACGCCATCGTCGTTACGTTATACAGCATATGGCATTCCGGTTTTTCGAGTGTTCCGAAATAAGGGACAACCTTGGCAGGCTCCATAACAACCTCACCCAGCAGCACAACGCCAGGGCAAACGATTTCCGTGATCATACGGATCATGCGCACAATGGTGTGTACCTGCGGCAGATTTCTGCAGTCTGTTCCCAGCTGCTTCCAGATATAGGGAACTGCATCGATCCTGACGATATCAATTCCCTGATTCACCAGATACAGCATATTATAGACCATCTCGTTAAAAACGACCGGGTTGGAATAGTTTAAGTCCCACTGATAGGGATAGAAGGACGTCATAACATATTTTTGGCACTCCTCCCGCCAGGTAAAATTACCGGGCGCCGTTGTCGGAAATACCTGGGGCACGGTTTTTTCAAACTCCTGCGGAATGTCCGGTGTATCATAGAAAAAATACCGATCCTGATATTCCTTTTCTCCTGCCAGTGCGCGCTTTGCCCACTCATGGTCTTCCGATGTGTGATTCATTACAAAGTCCATGCATACGCTCATCTTTTTCTCATGGCAGGCGCTGCACAGAGAAGCCAACTCCTCCATCGTACCCAGGTTCGGCTGCACCCTCCGATAATCTGCTACCGCATAGCCTCCATCACTTTTTCCCTTCGGGGTATCCAAAAACGGCATCAGATGCAGGTAGTTTACGTTGCATGCTTCCAGGTAAGGCAGCTTTTTCTTCACGCCCTTCAAATTTCCGGCAAAAGCATCGATATACAGCATCATACCAAGCATATCCTGGCGGCTGTACCATGCAGGCTCCTGTTCCCGCTCCCGGTCCAGCTTCTTTTCTGATTCCGGGCGATCCTGATACCATCCATCTGTTCACATAACTGGGTAAACATATCCTCTCTTCCCGGATATAATTCGCAGTACAGCCATTTGAGCTCATCCAAATGGCGCTGCAGTCTTTTCTGATATTCCTGCGCTGTTTTCATGTTCTTTCCTCTCCTTTTGCCGCGCGGCGGGCACAGCAGATTTTATTTCAATTTCGAACACGGATGTCACAGCGCCCCGCCAGCGTTGTGCTGCGATTTTTATTCCACTTCAACTACCGCATTCTGTCCGTTTAGCTCAAGCAAATACAGGCAATCCTTTTTCTCCACCTGCGCTGTTACATCCTCTCCGTTGCAGAGCACGCGCTTTACAGGCTCTTTGGATAAAAATCCGACGGTCTTTCCGCCACAGATTTCGCCCATTAGCCTGCCGCCGATCTCATGCATCCACAGTACCGCATCAAAGCTGATGTATTTATCCACAAGTCCCACAAAGGTTTTCCCCTCTGTGTCCTCCACAAACAAAAACCAGGTGAAATCCCCCGCTGCAAGACGGTATTCTCTGCCTTCTTCTGCACTGCAGGCCGCAGCAGTCTGATTACGACAATCATAAATCCAGCAGTTTTTCCCGGAAAGCTCTGGAATATCCGATGCACCGATCCGATAGGTCTGTTCCTGATGGGTCAGATTATAAACGGCAATCACTCCGCCGATCTTACCATTTGCATATGCTCCGACATTTGTCAGCTTCAGCACGCCATCTTTTCTGGGATCACGAAACATACAATCCTGTGTCGGTCTTGCCGCCCGTAAAAGCTGCGGCAGCCTTCCGTCCGCATAGCAGAGAGGTGCTGCAACCTCCGGGGCTGTTTCTCCTATCCGATCGCTGAAATACACCGGTCCTCCGCTGATCGCACGCAGCAGGCTGTGGCGCAGACCATCCTCATGGCTTGTCCAGAACATATCCCAGTCGCATACATACAGCTCGCCCTGGTAGGGTGTATTGTATGCATTCTGGAGCAAATGCTCTGCAAATCCATCCTCCCGTTTTGGTACAAAATCATCGCTGTTTCGTGCAACCGCTGTCTGAGGACGGGAAAACATGTTCTCTGCCGCCATTCCCATACAGTTGATCACTGCACCGTCAAAGTACGCTGCCGCGCCCTCCAGCGCCCCGTGCATTCCCCGCGTCGCTGTCATCAGTGGAAGATCATTTTCAAAATAATTATGTACGGCGCTCTGTCCGTCCACTTTGGAAAAGCTGATGCCCTCCCGTTTCAGATATTCATACCAATCCCGGTAAAAGCCGTAGCCCTTGGCTGCATCCGGCCATGGGATCAGCTTTCCAGGTGCATTTTGATATAAATGCTCCTGCTCTTTTGCTGCAAGGTCGCTTCCCGGCTCGATTCCGCCCCAGTAGCCGCCAAGCGCATGCCAGACACCAAACCAGTCCACCTGTGTATCCCGTTTTATATCACGGATCATCTGAGCAAATCCATTGGGGAACTTTTCTTTTTCGGGCGCAAGGTCATAGAGTGCGTCTCCATGCACCGACAGCCAGCCGTCATCCATCAGCATCCAGCGCACCGGCACATTTTTTTCCGCAAATTCTCTGCCCTTTGCGCGAACCTTTTCTTCACTGATCTCCGTATAAAATGCATCCCAGCTGCACCAGCCAAGATATTTCAGCATCTCCGGCATATTCCGTTCCTCTTTCAAACGGATTCCGTGATACTCTGCCGCCCAGGCCATACACGCATGAACCGCTTCCTGCAGACTGTCCGCCTCCGCATATGCATAAACAGGCTCGTCCAGTTTGCTGATTCCGCCCTTGCAGGCGCTCATTCCGAAAATAAGCGTATTCTCTCTTCCGGGCTTCACCTGGGTCTTAAACTGTTTTCCCGGCATTGGAAGCAGGAAAAAGTATCCGTTTCTCAGCTTTCCGTAAATCGCCTGTGTCAGCTCCGGGATTTCCGAAAAGTCATTGATAAATGCCGGTCTTGTCCACCAGTCGTTTAAAAGATACATTGCGGTCATCGCCCCCGGCCGGATATCCGTTTCCACTTCCAAAATAACCGGAAGCTCTTCCTCCAGATTATCACTTCTCCGGCAGCCATCCTGCTCAATTTCCAGCTTCAGCCAGCCGGATCTGACCTTTTTTTCTGTTCTATAGATAAATTCCGCTGTCACATTGTCCTGCTTTTCCAGAATAACCCGCAGGGCTTCTCCATTATCTTCCCGGAAAAGGGGTAAAAGCACCTGCTCCGGTTTTCTCTGTCTGTGCAGCCGCAGGACGATATTATTTTTTCTCTGCATAAGTTCCTCACCTTCTGCCGTTGTACCGGCTTCTTCTGTTATGCTTCTTCTGTTATGCTTCTTCTGCGATCAGATTTTTCTCCTCCCGATAAGCCGGTGTAAAGGTGCCTTCGCTGATCAGCTCTGACCATTGGGAATGCAGACGCAGCCCGATCATCTTCTTATACCATGTAAGCACGAAATCCTCGTCTCTCTCTTTAGACATACGGCGTGCCCCTCAGCAGCAGATACATGGATGCGAGCATCGTTGCCCCATAATAGTTTCTTCCCTCCAGGGGCAAATAATGGTCGATCGATCTGGGCTGATCGTGATTTTCCGTGCAAACACCATAGAAAAAACACCATCTTTTAAGGAAATAAACGAAAGCAGTGTCTCCGGAGTCAGACCGGCTGTCTCGCCAACCGTCAGTGTCTCTCTTCTTCCGTATGTCCGGTCTCTGAACTCCCGCAGCAGTGCTTCGATTCCGGATCTGCTTTTGCTTTTCGAAACCACTCCTTGTTTCTTTATGGATTCCGAGAAGCTGTGGTTTGTAGAAGTTGTCCTGCAAACCCGCTGCATCCTGGAATCTTTTTTAGAGCTCTTGCCTAATGTACAGAGCTCTTGTTTCCTGATGAGGTCATCATATCACCGTCCTATATGTATGTCAACCGATAACATGTGCATCTTTTATACTTTTATCCCTTTTTACAAATTTGAAATGCAATATTTGTACAGTTTCGCGAAATCCTTTTCTATTGTGAGCTGCACAAAAGTTCCAATTTCATACTATTTATGCTATTTTTCTCATTATATAGTATATCAAATATATTTTCGCAATACATATTGTGTTACCGATGACATACGATACCGGGGTCACAAGATCTTTCGCCCACAGGAGCTTGCTCATG
>OLPG01000837.1_pt1 | contig 28326 bp, 25 predicted proteins | sample 1672311 | NCBI WGS metagenome assembly OLPG01 (sample SAMEA3136670, study PRJEB25190) | human gut metagenome | biome: human gut; feature: human-associated habitat; material: faeces | place: Austria | collected 2013 | reverse complement strand
GATGGATGGTTAGATGCCAGTGTAAGTATTACATCAAAAGAAGATATCAGGCAAACATTCACTTTTAAATGGTATAATCCAGATTCATTGTATGCATATATTCATCAGATTACAGAAGAAAAGAATCTTGAAAAAGAATCATTTGACGAATTGTTGAATATTCTTTTAGGAATGTCTGCATCTATAGAAATAATTATAGAGATTTGCACATATGGACTGTTAAACTCATATAAATGCGAAGCTGGGATAGAATATATTGGCAACCATTTAAGTGATATTATAAAAATAGATAGAGATTATAAATACGAAGATTTAAGAATAATTTCTTTGATTAAGGCTAACTTGTGCCTGTTTGGTAGGATTGAGGAATCGTTAGTTGAAAAATGTTATAAAGAAATATTGAATCTAACTCATAATGGTGAATCACAAAGAGGTTATAAACCAGCATTGGCACAGTATGATATTGCAAAGCATGTTAGTGAACAATTTTATTCGGTGGACAGAAATGATGTATTATCTAAAGATGATATCTTTTCATTGATTTATTTTGCGGATAAGTACGGTGCTGGATCTGCTCATGATTGTAATGGATATACTGTTATGAGATTTTTACGTAAAGTATTGGTGAGCTTTTCCGAGCATAACCCCAAGGCAGGAATTATCGATACTATTTGTAAAGCGGTTGTTCAATGTTTGGAATGGGATAAGACTCGATTTATTCCGGAGTTTAACAGGTTGTTCTGTATATCAAATGCGCATGCTGATTTTCTAAAAGTTGCAGAATATTGGTGTGGCGAAGATGGAGTGGCTTGGAGATCAGAATATGATGAGATGGAAGATTTATGTAAAAACATGATACCTGCATTAGAATACTTTGGAGAAAACAAGTTTATAGAGGAAGTACGTGAAAAACAGAAATATAGAATGTTTGGCTATGTGGGAAGAAAAGACTATTCGTTAAATGGTTTACTTGATTGTTATAAAAAACTTCCTCTGAATGAAGAAAAATTATGCTGTTATGGCATGAGACTGTTTTACGTTTCAAATTTAGCGGATTCTATTGGTGATAATAGGTTTTCAAGTGAAGTTGACCGAGAGTTGCTAGAGGATGCCGTTAAATTGGGGTACAAGTACTGTAATGCATTATTTGAACTAAAAAATACTCCTAAAGATTTAGTTTATTGGAGAATGAAAGTTCTTGATTCTCTATATTGCAATATAGATTTGATTTCTGATGATTCTGAATTAATTGCGTTATACAGACTTACAAATTCATGGATTAAAGAGTATATAGAGAATGATAGAGAATACAATCGATTGGAAACCTTAAGAAGTTACAATTATGAAATTATTTCTCGCATTTCAAGTTCTGAAATTCGGGAAAAGCTTATGGCAAAAGGATTGTATGATAAAGCGGAACATAAAGATTTCTCTGTAGAAACAGGAAGGGACTATAATCTCGAAATTATCAATCTTTTAAAAGAAGATGGATATAATGAAAAGGCGGAAGGAGTAATTCTTACACAAATAGATAAAAGAGAAATCGGATTACATAAGCTGATTATGGAGGCAGGAGATATTATCGCCCAAAAACATATGGAAGAATATGTAAATAGATGTGTTGTTAAATTTATTCTATCTGAAAGCAAGTATGGTTATATAGGCAGCGGAATTAGCGATGTATTTGAACGTTATTATGAAATGTTCAATGATAATACATGGAATCTTTTATTTGAAAATATAGTAACTCGATTCGCAGAAAGTGATTATGGCATAATTGCCTCGTTGTGGGGAGATTTTACAATTTTCTCAATTTATTATCTTTCAAGAATAGATAAAGATAAAATAAAAGCTTTATTCGATTGTTTATGTAAAACACATGAAAGTCTTTCTTCGGCGAATGGAAGAGTAAAAATAAAAGAAGAAAAACTGATATTGGATGAGAATATTACGTCGCTCTCTGATATGGTAAATTTTCAGCTTAATATATGACTTTGGGTAAAATACTTATTCTTAGAAAGGAGGGATTTTGTGCCAAAGCAGAAAAAAAGAAGGCTTGCTGATTATTCGACTTCAGAGATGGTAAAGCTTTGCGGAATGAAAGCCAGCAGTACTTTTGAAAACAAAAGAGATAAAGTCTTTGAGCGATATGAAATAGATCCAACTCTTTTTAAAATGGATTCTAGCATTGAGGGAGGAGAAAACTTTTATCCTGTTGTTTGTGCTGAATTATTGGCAATTCTAATAAAAAATTGGGATAAAAACCCTTCAAGTAGAAAAAATGCTAACAGAGATAATGTTACAGTGACTCAGATTTGTGATTTTTATAGGGCATTATTAAAAGATGTAGATGATCTTCCAAAAGAATTGAGAGGACTTATATATAAATCTTGCCAGAGTCATTTTACTACAAAGTGTCTTGTAATATGGGCGGAAAGAGTAGTAAATGGATTGGCATTATTTACAGAAACGCATATGGATCAACCAGAGGAAAATATAGGTAAGCTTTGTCAGGCTCTTGCTATTAATTTGGATAAAATGACATACATGGAATACATGAATAATAAGCTTATAGAGGCTGTCCCTTGGATCGCTCAATTTGGTGTATTTCCAAATCCTTTTAACATGAGTTCTATGCAAAAACCAGCAATAGGTACTCAAAATGTTGGTCTAGACGTTGGCTTGGCAGAGTTGATTAAGGCTATTGCATTAGAGATGAATAGCGATAAGGAAGAAATACAGTATGAGTCTATAAAAGATGAGGAATCTGATGTTGGCGCTGTAAGGGATGTGTATTACAAAATGGTACAGTCATGGTATGTCTCGTCAGAGTTTGAAGAATATACAACAAATACATATTCCAAAGGAGCTTCTGCTTGGAAAAACTGGGCCGAAAAAATTGAATCTGGCGAGATGGAGGGTAAAGATGCAATTGTAGCATTTTATGAGAAGCAACTTGCGGAAGCAAAACTAGAAGTTATGGCATTGGAGCAGCGTTTAGAGGCAATAAAAAATGACGAGCCAGCTATTTTTCCGGTGACTGCTGAGGAAATAGAGGATATTAATGATGCGTACGTAGAGTATTTCGGTGATAAGTATGGTAAGCAGACTGATAACCATCGGTATGCAGATGTATATATTGGGCAGATGCTATGGGCATTTTTAACCCAAGAAAATTTTTAAATTTCGTACTTAAGTATTTTGGAGAAAAACGGTGCTATCCTTAACTTACAAAAAAGAGAAAGGAGCACACTAGTATGATTTATTTTTTGTCTGAATCAGAAAAGAAAACTGCCATTAAAGAATATGCTGGTCGTCAAAAGACAATTAGACAGCTTGCACAAAAATATGGCGTTTTGTATGAAATAATGCGACGAATAATGGTTAACGCTGGATACTCGAATGGGTTGAAAGTAAGGTGAAATATGAGTGCAACCGGCTGTCTATTTATTAGGACAGCCGGTTTGTTACCATAAGAATCATAAAAGGGGGAGTGCACGATTTTCGCGGCTGTCAGATATTTTCGTTATTTTGTAGATTAATATTACAAACAAGTGTTCGCGGTGATATACTATTCAGAATAGTAGCAACTAGAAAAACTCGATATGTTTCCGACAACAAGAAGGGTTTAGGTTGCGGATTGAATAAGGGCAAAATGTGCGTAAGCGCAAAATATTGCTACGTTACTCATGAATTACGCTTGCACCAAAATGATAGATGCAAGCGTTTTACTCTATTTTAGTTTTGACAGTTCGTTTTCGCAGTCTCGCTCCATGGGGCAAGCTGTTCCAACTGTTCATCTGACATTTTATCGTCTGGCCGCTGTGATAAGAGATATGTCAGATATTTATAGGTGTTCAGATCATTCGCTTTTGCCATCTCAACCATTGTATACACAATAGCGCTGGAGGCAGCTCCTTTCGGACTGGCACTGAACAGCCAGTTCTTCCGGCCGACAGTGAATGGCCTGATTGCATTCTCGCTAAGATTATTGGACAAACTGCAATGACCGTCTTCCAGATAAGTCATCAGGGTGTCTTTCCGATTTTGGGCATAGTTTACCGCTTTCGCCAAACGGGTTCCTTTGTTTGGGCGCTGTTGATCCAGCCAATTCCAGAACGCCTCCAGTATCGGCTTCTCCTTTTCAAGACGAAATTGTTTTCTCTGCTCCGCAGTGTGATTTTTTGCTTTTGAGTACCGCTCACAATCAAACAGCTTGGAACAGAACTGTACTCCCTGCACTGCCGGAAGGCTGTAATCATACTCTTTCCCTTTCGGTATGGCATCTGTGAAGTAACGTCTCACATGTGCCCAGCAAGAGCAGCGTTTGATATCCGGCAGATTATTATAACCCTGGTATCCATCCGTCTCCAGATATCCGCTGAACCCCTGTAGGAAAGATGCTGCATGGAACTTTGCCCTTGTCTCTGTGTAATGGTAGAGCAGGATCGGCGGAAGTCCATCTTCTCCACTGCGAAAGAGCCACATCCAGGAATCCGTTTCAGGATTACGCTCCGGCTCATTCAGTACCTGAACCCTGGTTTCATCTGCCATCAGATATTTACGCATCCGTAACTGACGGTGAAAATAATCATAAACATGACGGAGATAATTCTCGGCACAGTAAATGATCCAGTTAGCAAGCGTAGCCCGGCTTAATGGGACACCCAGTTGCTTCCAGTCCTCTTCCTGCCTGTTTAACGGCAGACCATTCTGGTACTTCTGGTGCATTGCCCATCCGACAACGGATTCCGATGCATAACTTTCCGGGATCAATGGTTCCTGAACAGGGGCTTTGACAAATGTCTGATCATCCGGATGTTCCTCTGATATGGCACACTCCGGGCATTTATAGGTTTCACGATAGATATTTACTACTTTTCCCTTGGCAGGGGTAAAGCGAAATTCATGGCGGACGAATTCTTTCCCAATACATTCCATCTGCGTTCCGCAGGTTGGACAGTTTCGCTCCTCCTCCGGAAGAAAAATGATCTCGTCGCAGGAAGGAACATTTTTAAAGAGATCAGCATGGGTCCGTCTTGCTTTTCTCTTATGTTCCGGAACAGTGATGTCATCAGGAAGTTCCTGTTCCCATGTCGGATCTGCTTCCTGCTCGGCTTCATCAAAAAGACTCAACTGGCCATCGATATCTTTCCGTTTTTCGCTGGAAGTACCAAAAAGTTTCTTCGTGAGATATTCAATCTGCTGACGAAGGTTTTCTTTTTCCAGCCAGTCTGCTTCCAATGTTTTTTGTAAAGACTGGATCAGTTCTGTCTGTGTGGAAATCGTCTTATTCAGTTGGTTGATCATGTCCTTGTACGCAAGGATTTTTGAATCTTTTGAATTGCCAGCCATATGTTTTCTGCTCCTTTTTCACTGCTCTTATTATACCATAAAAAGCAAAAACAAATATTGGGGTCAGACCCCCCTTACAATTTTCCAGGAGATCAGTATAGCAATCGAACTGGAACGCTGCATTATGATCTGCCAGTATATGTAGGGAAAATCGATGCATTTCATAAGCAATTTCGGTTGAACGGTGAACTTTTAGAAATTACACCAGATGACTGGATGCCAGATTTCTTGGGAGAAACTGATATCCAGCGGAAAAGGCGAATCGCATACGAGAAAATTATGAAGTATGTAGATTGAAAAAATATCGTAAAGACAAGGGAGGTCGAAAATAATGTCACGATCAAATTATAGAAATCTCATAATTATAGGTAATGGATTTGACTGCTGGCAGGGCATCCCAACATCATATGAAAAATTCAGAGTTTATTACAAGGAACATATTGCAGAAGTTGCAAGTAAGCTTGGATACAGCTTTTATACAATAAAAGATACTGCTGGAATAGAAAAGAAGGTCACTGCGGTCGAACTGATATACAGAAATCCGTTTGAGCCAGATCAGCTGGAAAATGATTTTTTCTGGAATTTGGAAGCGAGAATGGACAAGATAGATGATCAGATTATAAACCTGTATTTTGGAAGAAATGTAGAAGGAAGAAAAAAACTAAGCCAAGCGGTTGATGAAGCCATAACGCTTTTACGCCGATTGTTCTGCGATTGGGTTATGACATTTAATATAGAGGAAAAAAACAGTGGTTTTAGATTTCCAGATGATTGTTTTATCATAAACTTTAATTATACAGATACATTGGAAAAACGGTTTGGCGTGAAATCTAAAAATGACTTTCATATTCATGGGGTTGCAACTGATCCAGAATCGATTGTTGTTGGTCATTCCACACATCCAGAAGAACCATTCAAAGAGTTAATTGAACGAAAAATAACGGAGCCGTTAGATCCAACAAAGGGATTGCCAAGAATTGATGGATTATATGCGGTGGAAGATGCCCTCTACCGAACAGACAAACATACAGCAGATCGGATTGATGCTTTGTGTGTTGCACTGATGAAGAACGGAGTCCATATCGAAGATATAGAGAATGTTTATGTTTTGGGGCATTCTTTTGCAGAAGCAGATATGCCGTATTTTGAATTCATTGATGCTATCACACGGTGTGGATGCAACTATGAAAAATTGTCTGCTGTAGGACACATCAATCTAGGCCTTTTGCAATCTTTTGAGGAAGATGGCGGTGAGCAGTGCTTCTTGGATTTTATGGTGCGAAATTTTCAGTATGCTACGCACCACAGAAGGCGTATGCTTCCAAGTGTAGAAGACATCTTTGCAAATGAAGATAAAGACACATTGCCATATTCGGAAAGAGATGCGAAAGATGCTGTAATGCAGAGATTTTGGCTTGAGCAGGCAGGAAGAACTCAAAATGTGTTGAACGAATTGTCAAAACAATATGGTGTTCCAATTCCAGAAGGCTGTCATTCCATATTGGATTATATGGATTATGTTGACTACGGGCATGACCAGAGAAAAAGAAATGCATCGTGGCATGTCAGCTGTTTTTCCGATGCGGATAGAAAAAGAGTTAAAAAAGTACTAAAAGACTTCCGAGTAAAAAACTACACGATGCATGCCATGATAGATGATTGCATCGCAGACTTCGCATTATAAGGCGGGATATTTAGTAAGATATCTGGGGGCAGACCCTCTTTCGGCAACATAGGATAGGAGTGATCGGATGAGTGCAATTGAAGAATTACTTAATCAGATAATAATGCGCGGATGGGAATGGATTTGGAGTGTATCATGGTACTGGATACCAGCAGGACTAGGATTTGCATTTCGATTTGGATTATTGAAATACAAAATATGGGATTCAGAAATGCGAGTCAAAGTAATCTTAAGAGATATCGGAATTATTTTCGGACTAACAATATTGTGGTCGGGCTTGAATTCCTATGAATTAGATAGTAATACGGGAGTGATGGTTTTTATCTTGACTTTTGTCTACATTGTATATGGTTTGGCAGAAAGTTGTGAAGACACTGGAGGAAGTACAGAAAGCATATTACTGATTTTAAAAAGTGTTTTATTAACAATGCTCTCATTCCAAGAAATAGGTGGAACTATTTTTGGTGCAATAGTAACAAGTGGAATGGCTGTTATGGCATATAAGTTTTGGATTTGTAAAGAAAAGAAGACAGATTTGTTTGAAATAATCTTTTTATGCGCAGAAGCAGTTATTTTGTCTATCATCGGTGAAATATATGCTATACAAGGAATAGGGGTTTTTCTATTTGTATTTTTTGAGGAAACAGCAATATTCTTTTTTAATTATATTGTTAAGTACATAGCGTCTGTATTCTTTGGAGAGGCAGAGGAAAACTATTACTAAAAGTATGAAGTGGTGGAAAAGATGCATAGGAAAGGTGGATACTAATTGAAAGATTTTGTGAGTTTTATTAAGAATTATTCGACAAGAGATTTTATCTATTTTTTCTCAGAAATATCAATCGAACTATATAAGAATCAGCAAAATAAGTCAGAAGATGAATTAAAGTGTAGTATTACATTTCCATTGAATGCTATCTTACATGGATTTATACATCGGCAAGTGCAGGTAATGTTGTCAGCATGGGATATTCAAAATATGGCGTATGTCTCTATAGTCAGTGCAAATGATTACAGAAAAGAAATCATGACAAGAGAAAAAGCTGGTACAGTGGTAAATTTGTATAGAGGATATGAGAATGAGCATTCCAATAGCGAATATATCAAAGATGCAAAATTGCCTGATATATTTAAGTTTATGATGGGCATGACATATGAACAGTTTAAGTATCAGAATTTAGCATGGACATACCAGAGCTTTAGCCGAAATTATCATATTTTGCTTGGCTCAAGTAAAATTAGCAGGGATGAGATTGTAGATATAAATGAAATTACAGAAGAATTGTTTGGTATGAGTGCAGACGAGTTTATGACCAATGTACTTTATTTGTTGTGGTTATGCAGTGAGCGTCCCGATCCGTTAGGGGCAGAGGATGATTTATATAAGCACGGGGCAAACAGCATACTCACTAAAGAGAATTTGGAGAAAATTATTAATTACTATTCTGTTACATATGATGATGTAAGGAAGTCTCCAATACAGAAACAATTGTTTTATAGCAAACCTTTTGTGATTACTCAAAAGAACAAAGAGCCGATTATGGTCAGTATGTATTTGGTACAGATGCTCTTTGCAGATGGTTTATATTGGTTAATTCGAGATTATTATTATAAGAATGGTAAGGGAACCGGGTTCATTAATGCTTTTGGCAGAATGTTCGAAGAATATTTTATGGAACTGGCTGAGATTTACCTGACAGAAGATATGTGGCACAAAATCCCAGAACAAGACAAAAAGAGTGCGGATTTCTTTGTAGAATTTGAGGATGCGGTATTCTTGTTTGAATTGAAATCAGGACTGCTTGGAATAAAGGCAAAGCAACAGGCACCAGATGTTCAACAGATTGATACATTTTACAAAAGAAATATTTTAGAAGCACATGAACAACTTAAAATGTCTGAAAAGGAATATCAGGGACAAAAGCCGGTTATTAAAATTTTTTTGCTGTATGAGAGTATGACGAATACGCAAATAGTGATGTCTTCGATACCAGAGATATTTGTTGATGACAGCAGATGTTATATCATGACCATAGAAGACTTGGAGATGATGCTGGCTACATATAAGAACGGTAAAGAAAAGTTTGAAAAGGTAGTAAAAGCATTAGTTACTAATCAGAACAGCAATGCTCAGGTTACGAGTGTTTTACATGTCTTGAACGATTGTGATGCTGTTGGAGATATGCACTTTATTGAAGACAGAGACTATTTTATGAAAATAGCAAAAAGAATGGAAAAGGAGTTGGAGGTATAATGAAATTCCTTTAATACTGTGGTAAAATAGGATATATTAATTCGAAATACTGCGGAGGTAAATATGCTTGATAATAGTATAGGGTGTTATGGAAAATTGGTTTCAGAAGTATTGACAGCAATCTCTCAAGTTTATTGGGGAAGAATGTATAAATATATTAAAGATAACAATATCGATTATAAGGATGTGAATTGCTTTATTCTCAATCCTGAAAGTATGGCTGTTTATTTTAGTAAGACATTTATTGCCATAGAGTATTGTGGTAATCCATATGTAAAAAATATTGTGGAAAAATCTGAAAGAATGATTGTTGTCCGTGATTTCACAAAAGAAGATTTGACTTCAAAGCAAGTTATTGAAAAGATAATTGGCTTTACTTTTGATGGAACTAGCGGGATTACATTTCCATTATACTCTGATATATATGAAGATTTAATGGTTCCGACAAATGCAGGATTAGATAAGCTGATTGACTTAAAATGGAACTTTGCTGCTCAAAATAGTATGGTAAGTTTCAATTCACAGGGATTTGATATTGTAGAGGGACAATTTGTTAGACTAATTAATGGCATGTTTTTTGATGCAAAAGATGATGATTTAAAAACCAGAATTATAAAGTGGATTGATTTTATCCCTTGTCATTATAATGAGCCAGAAGAAGGAGAACTGGATGAGATTGGTTTTAGTTTGGAAGTATATGACAGATTATGGCAAGCTGACCTCTTTTATCAGTATCCGGAACCCGCAGATTTTAAATATGATAAGCTGCCTAAAATTAATAGGTTTATCGAGTTGTTTGGTAACTCTGAGAATTCGGAGCCAACTATTACCTCATTTTTAGCACAGCAAGAAAATCACTTTATTCTTAATATGGGATTTATGGGAACCGGAGTACATTCCCAAGTTAAGTGCGAGTGGCAGAGTGAGGAAAAAGACGAAATTATACCAGATTTTTTGTTGTTAGAGCAAATGGATATGCGGATATTGTAGAGTTCAAATTACCAAAAGTTAAAAGAAATACTGTAGTTGGACGAAATAACCGTGAACAATTCAGTGCAGAGATTAATTCATACATCGCACAGACAAGAGTATATAGAAGTTATTTTGAAGATCCTAATAACAGAAGGTGGTTTGAGAAGAAATATGGATTTAAAGTATATAAACCCAAAAGATATTTGGTTGTAGGACGAAGAAATGATTTTGAATGCGATGAATGGATAGAAATTAAATCAGATTATACGGATGTGGAAATAGTTACGTATGATGACTTAGTTGACACAGTAGTTTCCCAATTCTATCAATAAAGAATTTAGCAAGGAGGATAAATGCCTAAAATAATATTACGATGCAACTACTTAAAGAATGCCCCACCTTCACATCTTGCCAATTACATGAACTACATCAGTACCCGTGAGGGTGTGGAGAAGGTAGACAGCACCAGCGCCTTACTGTACTGGTGCCGCATTCTTTTCTTTTTCAATCATTAAATCAAGATTAGAAAGATCCAGATCTTTAAATTCTACTCTTGTATTAGAACCTTCTTTGTGGATAATCATACTGGAAGCTATTTCTTCAAAATAACGCTCTTGTTCTTGAAGATACTCAACGGTCGGATGAAGAATATTCTGTCGAAGTCGTGAAGAATCTTCCTTAGATAAAATAATGGGACCTGTCATAACAGTATTGCGCATAATATTCTCCTTTCAATACCCTAATAAGTCAGCGGTCTGTTGTTCAAAATAATTTTTCACATACTGACTGTCCTTAATAAGGTAAATATACATGTATGTATTTACCGCATCAATATTCTTGCCCATCTCTTTAAATCCAATTTCTTTGTACCAGTCCACTTTTTCAGGTACTGCATTCAGGGTAATAAAACGAATTGGTAAAAAATCAGTCCATTGCCGTGCTTCATTAATAATTTTTTCTAATGTTTTTGTCCCAATTTTATTCTTTTGATATTTTGTTCCTATTGCCAGATAATTTATATACAAACTGGGAAGAAATTCTCCAAAATCATCAATTTGATAATCAGATATTTCTGAAATACAATCATAAAAAGCGACATCCCGAAAGGTTATCATATAGTATCCCACTACGAGTGACTTATATTCAATTTCATATGCATAACACTGTTGCAGCAGTGTGGCAAAATAGGAATTTTCAACATACTCATTAATCGCAGAATTCCCACAATCAAAGTTATTAACCGCAGATGTCATCAATTTATATTGAAGCTCTGCCATATCTTCACCCTTTCTTTTGGTTTAATTAATAGTCTGTATTTTACCAAGACAGATCATTTGTGTTAAAATCCATAAAAATAATTAGAATTCTTACTTTTTTATGCTAATTTGGCATGCGTGATCAGCTTCACCTAAAAACACTATATCTTAAACTTCAGCACAAATATGCGTGGATTATTAGTGGCAATGTAAGACATTTCCATGCCTTTACCGGTAGTTTCTCTATTAGATATGGGGTAATCCCTATCCCCTATATCAAACCCTGCGTGCGTTATTAACGCATACAGATCTTCTCTTTATATTTCATACTTTATTAGAATACAAACGTACATTATACTAAATTCCCCAGTCCACACATTACTTTAAGTATATCACAAGTCAGCAAATAAATCATCCTTGTATAAAATTATTTTCGGAGAAATTATGAAAGAAAAATCGTTTGTAAAAAAATAAAATTATATGATATCACAATTAAGAACAATACGGACACTGGAAATGTAAAAATCAGGATTTTTACCCCTGATACTATTGACGAATGCGAATTAGAGCGGATGAAAGTAATGCAATTAAACGAAGTACAAAAATTAGTGCGGAGTTCATATAAAGGAACAGTAACAATTTTGCTTTAATTTTCAGGTATGTCAGAGCGGCGAAATCAGTTGAAAGCGGCGGAGCGCTTCCTGATCCTGCCATTGCTGTGTTGCAGCTGTTTTTTCTGTATTCATAGTATAACTGCCTCCTTTTGAGACAACTATACCAGCAGGCAGTGCGTCAGACGAATCAAAGCAGGTGCATTGCTTTACCAGCGGATCGGAACCAGAAATCCGCCGTTGTTATAGATCAGACGCAGGATACGTTCCAGCCAGTCTGAATGCTTTTTACTGACTGCATCGAGCAGGGAAACTTTTGAAAAAAGGATGTCCCGGCCGCAGGCCAGCAGATGGAATCCAGCCGTACGCAGATATCCTTCGATCCGGGTAAGGTTTTCTACAAACCACTGCATCCAGCGCCGCATGGTGGAAAAGGACGGATAATCTTCTGAGTCCAGATTCTCTGGGCGTACTACTTCATCCAGAACCCCGGAGATGACCTCTGCTTCGTAGTGTTTGTAAGGCACCAGGCAGTCCGGAAGTTCCGTATGATAGGAGTGGCAGATGGGGCACATATGGGAAGTTTCACTGCTCTCAACAAAAAATACCAAAATCCTCCTTGAGGACCAGTGTGTAATCTGATATAATAATCATGGTTATATGACCAGGATCTCAGAGTACACAACTTGTCAGGGAGGGTGCTCTGGGTTCTTTTTCTTTCTGTAGACTACTGACAGTATACAGATCAATCCAGAGACATGCAAGAAGATCATAATAGCGTTAATTTAAGGAGTCAACAACACTTGATCTAAAAGGCCTTGCATCACATCGATGAAAGATCTCATTATATTGTTATATCAATATGTCGCTCTCTGGCTTAATCCCCTTGTATTTCTTTCAAAAATTTAATAGCCTCAATTCCAAGGAACCGAGGCTATTACGCGTATATTTCTTCTCTATTCAATTCAATTACTCCTTTTCCAAAAAAATTTAATAAAATCAGCTATCTTTTTTCCAGCAGTCTTACGCTGCTTGTGCGATTTTTCTCCTTTTATACAATTTTTAATCTCTTTTTTGATTTCTTCTTGTATTTCATTTTTCAATAAACTTTCCACTTCATCCTTATCAATAATGGGATCCTTTTGTGTTTTCCTTAATGTTTCACAGACAATTTTTATACGCTCTATTTTCCCTTTTTCTTTTAATTTTGTACCAAGCAAATAAACGACACCTATAATAACAGCCAATGCTATAACTATTACTCCAACTGCAATTATTGCTCCAAGTTTCAAACAAAACTCCTTCTTATCCGGAGCATATGTTATCATTTCAGAGAGGATTCGGGGACATTCAACCACCTCCTGACCCAATCAGTGCCACAGAATAGTTACTATTTAAATTCTACCTCGTTCGCATTTTTATGTCAATATATTTTAAAAAGCTTTTTAATATCCTTTTTTGTTGTATGTTTTTCTGATACTTTAAAATTTCTGTTAAAGTTTTTCGATATATTTTTGTGCACTTTTATTTGTCATCCATTGGAGTATATGATATGATAATTTTATATTAGATCGTACAAGTGCTTCTATTTTTTAGGGATTTCATTTCCCTTAAAGCAATATTTCAACCACTTAACCCCACCCAAATCATGGTCCTTACGTACCAAACTTGCTGAAAGGAATAATACTTATGAACGATGTAATCTCACAGCTAAAAAACAACAATAAACTTATCAATATTATACGCTGTTATCCACAGATTTCAAAAGCTGCCTTGGCAGAGTATCTTAAAGTTTCCTGGCCGACTGTATCCACTAATATTGAAGTTTTAAGGAAAAGTAATATTTTAAGTGCTTCCAGCCCCTTACTGATCAACCCGGATTTCGCGCATATGATTGGTATATCTGTTGGATCTGCACAGACAAAACTTACTATAATTGACATGAATTTTTCTCCTATTTCCAGCGAAAAATTTGGCCGCGTTTTGTCCGATCTGGATATCTTTTGTGATGCACGTGAGTATATGGATGAAAACAGAAAAGAAATTACCAATTACATTTTCTTTCAAACTCCAGACAATCTCTTTGAACTGCAGACAAAATTAGATGATATCATTGCCGATATTATAAAGTTGGTAGAAAAACAGGATCAATTCCATATGAATATTATTTCAATTGGAATTGCTTTTACAGGTGCCATCGACAATGTCACAAAGAAAATTGTAAAGTCCCATAACCTTGAATTTTTGTCGGATAAACCGCTGAATACTATTATTTATCCAAATCGCCTGGACTTTTTCGACCAAAAAGGAATCAATATCTACATTGATAATAATTCCAATACGTCTGTCGTGGCTGAAAAATATAATATGTATAATCCTGAAAGTACTAACTACAAATATCGTGACAAAAAAAATATGCTGATCCTTTATCTCGGTGCTGGTGTAGGTGCGGGCATGATTTTTAATAACAGTTTATACCATGGTGCTACAAATTTTGTCGGTGAACTCGGTCACTTGGAGTTACCACCCTATCCTGCTATAGAGTTTAAAGCCGTGGAAAGCTGTTGTTCCTGCGGGAGTTCTGAATGTTTAGACTATCGGATTCGAAATGATGTTTTTGAGATGACGAAAGCTGAATTTTCAGAATTGACTTCTGCTAATATTAAAAACTATTTAATGGATAATCCAAAGAAATTTGAAATTTTCACATATTATATTGGAAAAGTCACTAATCTGCTCATCAATCTCCTTAACTTAGATTTAATTGTTTTCACCGGAAAATTCAAAGAAATTGCAGATTATATGTGGCCATTGCTTTATAAGTACATAAATGCTAATAAGCTATCCTATATTGCTAATGAGTGTGAACTTAAATCTTCTAGTCTCGGTCCTACAGCACCATCTATCGGTGTTGCTATTTGTGCTTATTTTGATAAGCTGGGAGAAGATATTAATTGGAATTTCTGATCTGTCCCTTCAACATCAAGAGCCGCGATCTCGCGCGGCTCTCCTCTATCACAAGTTTCCAATTAGATTCTTTATCTGAAAACGTCAAAACACAAGTGTAAGCATTTGGGTCTGCCCCTGTTAAAATGGCGGTGTTACTGAATGAAAAAGATTATTATAAATTTTGCACTGCCCAATGCTATGCGGGGTCTGACCGTGCGTCCAGCTAAGGGTATATAGTCCGGTGGGTGGAAGCCCCATCAAATAAGCTGCTAACCACAGCATTTGAAGCGAGTCTTGAGTCTGCCGCGGTAACGTTGCAGGCTAAGCGTAGACCGCAAGATAACAGGGATAGCTATTGAGCACCGAAATCCCAAAGTCACCAGAGGGTCGACATCGTGGTCTGGATGGAACGAAAGCCGTAGGAATTGATGGGATTACCAAAGAGGAATACGGGAGAAGACTGGAAGAAAACATAAGCGCTCTTATAGAACGTCTAAAGAAGAAGTCCTATAAGCCGAAACCGGCAAGGCTGGTGGAAATACCGAAGGATAATGGAAAGATGCGACCGCTCAGTATCTATTGTTACGAAGATAAGCTGGTGTAGGAAGCACTACGCAGAATACTGGAAGCGGTGTTTGAACCCATATTCTATGATGAAATGATGGGATTCCGACCCAACAGGGGATGTCATAAAGCAATCCGAAAATTAAACCTGATGTTGGAGAGAAAACCAACAAATTATGTATTGGATGCCGACATTAAAGGGTTCTTCCAGCATCTTGACCATGAATGGATCATACGTTTTATAGGATCAAGGATCAGAGACCCCAATATTATCCGACTTGTCAGACGGATGCTGAAGGCAGGGATTATGAACAACTATGAATTTGAAGAAACCGAAGAAGGAAGTGGACAGGGTTCTGTCTGTTCTCCTGTAATCTCCTGCATCTATATGGCATTACGTACTGGTATAGTGGTTTAAAGAGGTGATAACACCAAAGCTGAAAGGATATGCAGGTCTGGTCGTATATGCCGACGATTTTGTGGTAACATTCCAGTATAAATCGGATGCAGAGTGGTTCTATGAACATCTGAAACATAGAATGGGACACTTTGGATTAAGCCTCGAGGAAGAAAAGAGCCGTCTGATAGAGTTCGGGCGTTATGTAAAAGAAAGATGCAGAAAAGCCGGAACGAAACCAGGCACTTTTATTTTCCTGGGTTTTACACACTACTGTTCCAAAAGTAGGAACGGCAGATTCAGAGTGAAGAGGAAAACCAGTAAGAAGAAGTTTGCAAAGAAGTGCAGAGAAGTAAATCTTCTGTTAGTGAAGATGAGAACACGCAGATTAAAAGAGATTATTGCAAAACTTAACCAGATACTAACTGGTTATTACCATTACTATGGAATCACGGACAATACAGAAAGTATAACGGCATTCCGATATAACATCATAAGAAGCCTGTTCTACTGCCTGAACCGGAGAAGCCAGAAGAAAAGCTATAACTGGGTAGAATTTCTAAATATGCTGGATAACAGCTATCCACTGGTAAGGCCCCGGATATATGTCAATATATACGAATGATAATGTGAACGATTCGTTTCGCAAAGAGCCGGATGCGGGAAAGCCGCACGTCCGGAATTCTGTGAGGGGTGTACGACCGTAAGGGGTGCACCTACTCGACCCATGAAATATGAACAGTTTCTCCTGCTGCGATGATGTCCTCACATATTTGATTCACCTTGGTTATCTGGGATATGAACAGATTCGTGGAAGGGCGTTTGTCCCGAATGAAGAAATTCGTCAGGAACTGTCAAAAGCAGTGAGAAGAAAGAAATGGGATGAGATGCTCGCTTTTTCCAGGAATTCTGAAGAACTGCTGGAAGCGACACTGGAGCTGGATGCATAGGCAGTAGCAGAGGGGATTGAAAAAATTCATATGGATATTCTGTGTCCCAGGATAATCGATGTTAAAAGAGAGACAAGGAGAATGGTATGAAGAAATGGAGTCGTTTTTTTTTAACTGTTGTTTTATGTTTGGTTATCATAATTTATGAACCATTAGCAGTTCTGGCATCCTGTGAAATAACAGAAGGTTCGGATGAGAATCAGTTCATAACAGAATTTACAGACGGAAATTCAGATGCGGTGGGTGAGACAGTTCCGGATCAAAATGATGATGCGGATGTGAAAAGCGAAGATTGTGATATAAATCAGGATGAGTTTACAGATGGAGAGGATTCTGAAATAACAGAAGAATTTCAGGATGAAGAAAGTATTCAGGAAGAAGAATTAGCTGCGACTTTTACAGATGATGTGGCTGTTTTCTCGGATGCAGAAGAGTCTTTAAGGGATACGGTAATTGTATTGGATTGTTCCGGAAGTATGGGAGGCACTCCGCTGGCTGTTATGAAGCAGACAGCAGTTAAATTCTGTGAACAGCTGATATCTGCAAAGGGAAGAACTGCAATTGTGTATTTTTCGGGCAATGCTTCTGTATTGGTTGATTTTACCAGAGATGGACAGCTTCTGGAAGAAAAGATTGACAGTCTTTACGCGGAAGGTGGAACCAATACTACAGCAGCAATGGAAAAGGCTTATGAGCTGTTAGAGGGTTCTTTGGCAATCACAAAAAATATTGTTCTGATGACAGATGGTCAGGCAGAGTCAGGAAGAACTTCTGCTGATGGTCCATATAATTCCGGGGAGAATTATATGTATGCAAACGCTCTGTATAAATCGGTTATCAATATGCATCAGAGCTGTAATGTTTATACTATGGGATTTTTCCATTCCATTTCAGGAAATAAAAGGAGTTTTCTGGAAGGTGTATTGAAAGATATTCAGAATGCCGGATATTATGAGGTAAAAAGTGCAGAAGACATTACATTTGCCTTTGGTGATGTGGCAGATGATATCAATGATGTAAATCAGGATGAGGAAGAAGCATTTATTCAGAAACATAAAATATTTCTGGAACAGTTGGACTATATCAAATTTATCAGAGAACAAAATGCGGCATCGCAGGTGATCAGATGCTATGGATCAAGTTATGAAGGATTTGCGAAGTGGAAGATTGTGACAGGTGGAGTTTCGGATAATCCATATGATATTGTTCTTGCAGATCTGCTTCTTAGTGAAGAAAGTTCTCAGGCACAGTTAGAAGCAATAGAAGCGGGTTTTTGGCAGGAAATTCCTTCCATTGCGAATTCTGTTATAACGTTGATTGATGGTGAGGTTCCATTGGAGCCGGATACAAAAAATGCGATTCAGAAATTATTCTGTCTGGATGATAAAACCGACAGTAAGACATATAAACTGCTTCAGGATCTTTTTAAAAATAAAATCAGTTCACAGACTTTGAACAGAACTCTGAATATGATTGCAGATGCGGAAACAGTTAATACTTTTCTGGGCAGAGGTAACGATATCGTAAACAGTGTAATTGATATTATTAATTATGCAGCTGTAGTCAGAGCATATGCGAAGGCTTCAAAAGAATTTAAACAGGTTTTGATTCTGGCAGACTATTATACGAATAATGCTCTGATGGAAAGTGCGATTTTGGAATATTGTAGTATTGACAGTGAGGAAGAGGTAAAGAAACGAATTCGTGACAAGATTTTACAGGAGGGTTCACATCAGGTAGTAGGAATTTGTTCCGATATTTTCGGGGATGCTCTTGTAGGAACGGTGCAGAAATATCTTTATTCAGCTATGGGACTTTCAACGGCAGGGGTTGCTGCTGCAGCTGAAGTTTCAGCATTTATAGCGGGCTGTAAGATTGGGTATGATGCCGGAAGGCTTTTCTGCAGTAAGTTTCTGAATTTGGATGAAGCGTCAGAGGCTTATTTCTTAGCTTATGCTTCCGCACGCCTTACAGAGGCACTTCAGGATGTTCTGGAGAGTGACATCAATAATTTTAAAGACAGGCAGGATATACAGGGAGCCAAGTGGTTTTGTCAGGCCTTTGGTATGTATAAACATGCACAGATGGCATGTGTGGATAGGACGATAGAATACGTTTCTGCGATAGCCACGGCAAAAGTTTCTCATTACAATGATTACGTGGCAGATATGTATAACTGGCTGGTTTATAAAGCATACTGGTCAGGTCTGGTATGTCATGACCCGGATAGCATTAATATATACTATACTGCGTATAAGAAGACTTTTATTAAAATCGCCTGCCCTACAGATATCAGGATTGTTTCTGATAATGGAATGATTGTGGCAGATATAAAAAATAATGAAGTTGTGTCAGTGGGAAATAATGTACAGGCTGTGGTTGTAAATCAGAAAAAATTTATTTTTGTTCCGTCAGATCAGAATTATCAGCTGCAGATTACAGCGTCCGGTAATGGAACCATGGAATATGCAGTCAGTAAACTGACAGAGAACGGAAAAGTAATATCAGGGGTATACACATCTGACATTAAACTGAATGCAGGAAAAATATATAGTGGTAATTTACAGACCGATAATTCTTCAGTAAAAGATGGTATTCTGACAGTAGATGGAGAGAAAGTGAATGCTGACACACAGATTATAGAGGGAGATGTCTTAAACAGTATTGCTTTATTCAAAGAAAAGCTGGTACTCACCAGAGGAAAGCAGTCTCAGCTGAAGGTAACATTTAATCCTGTGTCTTGTGCAGAATCACTTACATGGAAATCAGATAATCCGAAGATTGTTTCAGTGGACAAAAATGGAAAAGTGAAGGGAAATGCAGCAGGACGCACAACTGTCAGAGCATATTCCGAAAGTGGACTTTCTGCATCCTGTCAGGTAACAGTAAAGACGGTACATACAAAAGATATACACTTGAATGTAAAGAAGAAAACTTTGTACAAAAATAAGAAGTATAAATTAAAGGTAACTTTGCAGCCATCTTCTTCTACAGATAAAGTTGTCTGGAAATCATCCGACAAAAAAGTGGCAGTGGTATCTTCTGATGGAACTGTGACTGCAAAATCAAAAGGGAAAGCTACAATAACAGTGTCTTCCGGGGAAAAGAAAACAACTTGTCGGATCACAGTAAAGGAAATTCCTGTAAAGAAAATAAAGCTTAATAAATCAAAACTTACACTGTATAAAGGAAAAACCAGACGTTTAACAGCACAGATCTCTCCTGAAAAGAGTACTGACAAAGTAATCTGGAAATCATCAAATAAAAAGATTGCCATAGTAGATTCCAGGGGAAATGTTCTGGGAATCCGTAAAGGAAAAGCATTTATTACTGTAGAATCGGGCAAAATTAAGACAAAATGTTCTGTAACTGTAAAAGAAGTGCCATCTGTAAATGTTGCATTTGAGCAGAGTTTCTTTGCTATGGAAAAGGGACAGAAAATGCAGATTACTGCGGTTATGTCACCATTAAATTCCACTGACAATTGCGAATGGTCATCTTCAGCACCGGAGATCGTTTCGGTAAATGACAGTGGTATGCTGACTGCATTGAAATCTGGACAGGCACAGATAACAGTAATAACAGAAACTAAAAAAACGGCCACTTGCCAGATTACAGTTAAAGATCTGAGTATTACGCAAATTGAGTTGAGTAATAAAACCCTGTATATGAATCAGGGAGAAAGTAAACAGTTAAAAGCTTCTGTCACACCTTATGATACAAATCAGATAATTACATGGCAGTCTTCTGATGAAGAAATAGTGTCTGTTGATCAGACAGGACTGATTCAGGCAAAAAAGATGGGAAGTGCAACTATTATAGCTTCTGCACCATCCGGGATTGAAGCAACCTGCCGGGTCAGCGTCAGAACACCTGTAAAGAACCTGTCTCTGGACAAAACAACTGTAACAATTATTCAGGGAGTGAAATATCGTCTGGGAGTAACTGTAACTCCTTTTTATGCTGATACTACAAAACTTCGCTGGAAAAGTTCAGATCAGGATATAGTTATGGTTAATGGTAATGGGATAATTCTTGGAAAAAAAGAAGGAAAGGCGGAAATTACTGTTTCAACAGTAGATGGAATATCGGCAACTTGTACGGTTACGATTATGGCAAAGACTCCGTTGATGACGCCAACGCCAACAGCAACGCCAACGATGACGCCAACGCCAACAGTGACGTCAACCCCGACAGTGACGCCAACCCCGACAGTGACGCCAACGCCAACGATGACACCAATTCCAACAGTAACGCCGACTCCAACAGTTTCAGAGACGGGATTTTCAATTACGACAGATCAATTAAGGTATTCCTGCCATGTGGGAGATTTACTTACAGTGAAAGCAACCTTAAAAGTGGACGGAGATATTATCAGAGGGGAGAAAAAATATATTCTCTATTCTGCATATTTGCAAAAAGGATGGCAGGAAACAGGAGGATATAATATTGATGGTGAATCGTATTTTGAAAATAGATGGGAATGTGAGGCCAAAATAAAGGAATATACTATAAATGGATCCGAAGCAGAATTTACAATAGAAATACCAACTGCAAATGTATCAACTGGCACAAGAATTTTTGTCTTGTCAATATTTCCATATAATAAGTATTCTGTTGGAAATAGTATAATTGATTACAATTTTTTTGTTGATATTCAATAGTTGCAAGGGAAATCTATTTACGTTAAATGTTTCCAACATTGGGGTCAGACCCCATAAAGAAGTGTGTGAATGATATATACCTAATTAAAAATAACGGTCAACAGGGCTATTGTATTGGAGGAGGAATGCTTGTGAGAGATGATTTTAGTATGAAGACTAAAGAAGAATTGGCAAAAAGAGTTGCATATAAATGTTCAAATCCACAATGTCGAAAACCTACGATTGGAGCAAATGAAAATAGCGATGGAATTGTTAGTGTTGGAGAAGCTGCACATATATGTGCAGCTTCTCCGGGTGGAAAGAGATATAATTCTAACATGACATCGGAAGAGAGAGCATCTATTGATAATGGAATTTGGCTATGTCGTAATTGTGCGGCGATGATTGATAGAGATGAGGAATACTTTTCGGTTGAATTGTTGCAGGCTTGGAAAAGGTTGGCTGAAATTGAGGCAAATCAAAATATAATTTCAAATAGAAATTATGAGAATAAAATTGAATTATGTACTAATGATAGGAATGTAGAAAGGTGGACCTGCAAAGTATGGTAATGATTCTTTTATTATTGATTTTGAAGAAGATCAAGAGAAAGGGAATCGTCTGTGTGATTTGATATGGAAAAGATACAAGCAAATGGTAAGAGTATACAGGATGTTTGACTAAGTAAAAATTTCCCTTGGGCGATAGATAGGATTAAACAGAGTAAGATGATGGAATTGTATTCTGCAAAAAGTGCGGCAAGGTAATTATGGAAAATAATCAATAGATAGAAATCATAGAAAGAATAGATTTACTGCAATGTAAAAACAGAATGTATGTTCTGAATTGAGAGAACAAATTAGTAAAAGAACTTCTGAGTAATTAGGGGTTCTTTTTTTGTGCCCAAAGTTGTATCTGACTTGACATAAGGAGGGACCATGAGCCATGTGGGCAACAATCAACAGCAGGATGAATTACAGAAATATGAACTGCATCACAGAGCCAGAATCGCCATCAAACCGGGGATTACCGGTATGTGGCAGGTAAGTGGAAGAAGTGACATTACAGACTTCGAAGAAGTAGTGAGACTGGATCCATTTTGAATCCGGTATATTCCGGACGAGGTCTACACTACATTTGTAGAGCAGGTCAAGGTTACCATGGATATGGGCGAGCAGATTGCCGCCCATTACGGACTGCGTACCGTCAACGTGTTGACCGGCTTTAAGTTTATCGGCGAGCAGATTGGCAAGCTGGAACAGCTGGGGAAAACAGACAGTTATGTGTTCGGCTTCGAAGAAAGCTATGGTTATCTGACCGGCTCTTACGTCCGCGACAAGGACGGCGTGGATGGTGCGTATATGATCTGTGAGATGTTCAGCTACTATGCCACCCGGGGCATCAGCCTGTTGGACAAGCTGGATGAATTGTATAAGACATATGGCTACTGCCTGAACACCCTGCACAGCTATGAGTTCGATGGCAGCGCCGGTTTTGCCAGGATGCAGAGCATTATGCAGGCATTCCGCGGTGGCATCAAGGAGTTTGGCGGCAAGAAGGTTGTCAGACTGTTGGATTATGTACAGGGACTGGATGGATTGCCCAAGTCTGATGTGTTGAAATTTCTGCTGGAAGACAACTGCTCTCTGGTGGTACGTCCTTCTGGTACCGAGCCCAAGCTGAAAATTTATATTTCTGTCAGTGCTGAGAATAAAGAAATGGCAGAGAAAGTAGAAGATGAGATTGCTAAAACTGCAGAAAAGTGGATTTGTTGATTTTGAAAGGCTCCGTAAGGAGCCTTTCGGTGATAATTGGAGAAAAGTATACTGTTAATGTTTAAGAAGTAACGACAGTACACGAGGTCGTGCTCCTCTTTCGTGTCGAAATCCAAGGGCTACTCGGGGTCAGACCCCATGAAGAAGAAATGATTTTTTTCTAAAGAAACTATAAACGAAAACGAGAGCATAGGCTACTGGCGTTGCTCTAATAATCACATAAAATTTTGTGGAAGGCGCATTGGGGCGCTACAAGGTATGGGTGTGACATGGGGGTCAGACCCCATAAAGAAACAGCTCAGCTGAAAAAGTTGCTGGCGGCGAAGCGTATGATGTTGCTGAGATAGAAGAAACAGCAGATGGAAAGACAACTGTTATTACGAGAAAAAAGTGAGGGAAATAGCTATATAGCTTTTCAGTACATAAGGGAGTAAGAGTGTTTTTCTATATACAGTGTTATATGTAATACGCATTCATATAACAATTCGCAAATTCTTTTGCATAGCATGAAATATATTTCTTTGTTTCCCTATAATGCCGGGACTCTGATTCTACGATGAAATCCAATGGGCCAATACGTGTGTATTGTGTCTTAGATAAAGCTGTCTGATATGGCAATGATTTATTTGCTTGGTAATCGACAAAGACAATTTTGTTTTCTGGAACCTGGCAGGTATCTCTGATGTAATCCAACAATTCCAGTGGATTGGATGCCCAGTATGTATGTTCTGGATTGTATCCGTATTCGCTTTCCAGATACGAGACGATAGGTGCTTTGGTATCCTTGTATGTCCAAAGATACAGTGAGTCCTGATTTTTCTTTTCTAAGAATTTGCATAACTCAAGTGCAAGGTAATACTGTGAATCATTAAGTTTTGCAATGCTGCTCTGGTCAAACAATGATAATAAGGCATCAATATTGAAAAGTAAGTGCAATACAATGCGTTTTACAGAAAAATAATAGTCTGTTTACAAGTGGGAGAGTAGCATTGGCTTTTTGGATATACTGAAAACAGGCATCCAAAATGGATGCCTGTTGCCAAATGTAATACAGTATTGGGTTTAATGATACACAGAAATTGTCGGCGCTGAAAATAATATCAACTTGGTAAAAATTTCGTTTAATATTGTATTTAAAATAATGACGCAAGCCATATTATAATACTTTCAAATACTTTATCACAAACACAAAACATTAATGCTATTAAAGTGAAAATATCGTTAAGTATTGATGGTATATCAATATTTAATACTAAGACACAAAAGCCTGCAATGATTAATGCAAGTAAAATTAAAAGAAAGATAGATTTACATAAGTTCCTTCGCCATTCAGGATGGATTTTGGGAACAGAAGCATTGAATACAAATGCAATTGATACAACCATACTGATATAGTTTGCTAAATTAATATATAAACCGACATTTTTTAATGCAATTCTAAATATTATTAATGTAAATAAAATTGCACAATATATGCTTTGAAAAATTGGTATTTTTTCTTCATTTTTCTTATTTGAATTACTCATTTGTTTTTATGATTTTTCTTTTATATAAACTTGCCAACGTAGATACACATGATTCGAAGTGCTGATTATATATATCTTGAACATCAGAATTTGAATGTAATCTAAAATTAGTAGCATATGTAACTTGGTTAGAATCTTTTTCCACAGATAATCGTCCATTTACTAATTTGGAATTCATATCTAATAATTCTTTACTGTAATCTGTGTTTTTATTTAGTTCATAACTAAAGCTCATATTACATAAGTTTATGTCGTCTATCACAATTATTCTAATGTGAAGTTTAATATCCTGTTTTTGAATGTCATATGGTACAAGAAAAACTTCTATGTTTTGTTCAGCAGTTCTTTGGTAAAAGATAATATTATTCTTATTAAAATAATCTTTGAGTAAAGTGGACGTTTTAGTAGTTTTATTTCGTGCACCTCGTTTATAAGGTTTCCTTTTTTTGCATGTTGTAGTGCTCATCTTTAGTACCTCTCATTGTTTTATATTATTCAAAGTATGCACGGACACATTTGGGATATCATTAATCCAATGTAGTTCATCAGTTGAATCAATTAATATTGACCGATTTTGAAACATGGTTTCAATGTATTTTTTTATTTTGTTAATATCATTTTCTGAAAAATTATTGGATGCAATAATTTTTATTGAGCGTTTTCCGATTTTGACAACATAATTACTGCCTTTATAGGTAATCTTTTTGCTCAGTGGTGCATTGTTAAAATATCTGTTTGTTCCTAATAATAATTTCAAACGGGAAAAATGTGTTCCTGGAAAAATATCAAGTACCATTTGCATCATCCTCCTCATTTACATCATTCTTTTCACTTGGGAACTTTGTATGTCCACCACGACGGATTAATAAATCAGAAATAAAATTAGTATGTGGAATTTCATTACATATATCTTGTTCTATATCAATTAATTTATCAATAGTATCCAAGTCTACAGTGGACACATTGATACCAGTTGAGCATGCGTTTTGGATTTCTCTAATAGAATCGCGGGAACAAGTTGTTTTTTCAGCTAGTTCAATAGTTTCTTCTATTGTATTATCTTTATTATATTGCCTTAACATTTCTCGATGCATTTCATTACGAATTTGCTGTCGAGTTTCTATTTGGTTATTTAATGCTGCCTTTATTTGTTCTAATTGTACGTAGAGGTCTTCGATTTTATTTGAACTTTGTTCTAGTTTGTCATCATATGATTTTTTAATTGCTATTCTTTTTTGGCGTTCTTTATACTGTTTATATGTTTGCCTGGTATCTTTCGTATCCATGAGTAATCTCCCATATTTAGATATATATAATTGTATCATTTTCTTCCAGTAACTTCAACAAGGTGGGGCTTAAAAAGTTATTTTTTGATAAATGTGGATATTTGTTGATTGTCAAGTAAAATTGACCCACTTTTACGTTTAATTCTGACCCACCTGAATTCAGAAATCACCTGATTTTCAAGTGGGTCATTTCTGTATGTAAATCTGATTTTTTACACTGTGAATTGACCCGTCAAGCGCATCAGCTGAACGGAAGTTCAGCATCCGGATCCATTGCCGGATCACTCCATTCAGTATTTATGATTATGCTGTCTGAAACAGTATCATAATCCCCGCGAAGCTCCCGTAATTCTTGTTCTTGTTCTTCTTCTGAAAGACTCATCCACCATTCATATATTTCATCCTGGAAACGCATTGCGCTGACAAAGTCCATTGGGCATCCGTTTTCGCTATAAATATAGTCGCCGTTATCATATGGGCTTCGTCCACTGGCTACCCATTTTTCCAATTCACGTAACTCATTTTTCGTCATGGTCATTTCTTTCTTGTATTGTTTTAACTGTTCCTGCAGGAATTCTCTGTGCTCCGCAGGCACATTTTTTCTAAATTTCATATCTGCCTCCTAGTTAATGAGCACCTGATATCCATCAGTCTGCATTGAACTTTTGTCGATCAGTATTCTTTTGCCGATTGGATCCAGCAATACATACTTACTGAGTTCCAGTAATCGGTCACTGATCAGGGAATGTACCATGTTCTCCATGGCTTTTATACGGTCATTTCGACTTATAGCTCCTTCAGATCGGTCAGATGTTTCGATTTTATTTTCACAGAGCATCTCTAAATTTAAAAAGATATCATCTTCCTTATGGCTGTCTGATTCAAAACGGTCAGTATCATAGTTATATCCAAGACTCTTGTCTGCTTTCATCCTTTTCATAACACAAGTTGGATTTTTGATCTCATAACAGCTTCGCATTAGGTCATATGCGGCTGTTTTTCCCTCTGTATTGTAAACTTCTATGATCTGCGGATATTTATCCGGTGTGATTTTTATACTCATTTTTATGCCTTCTTTTTTTAATACTCAGTTTTTGAACCTTTGACACGATAGCTGTCACCCGTTATACTTATGACATGGCAATGATGGACCAGGCGGTCAAGGATCGCTGCAGCGGCCAGCTTGCCGGTGAATAGTTCATCCCATCTGCCCATGGGCAGGTTTGTGGTGATAATGAGGGAGCTTTTTTCATATCTTTGGCGAATGATCTGAAAGAAAAGGCTCTCTCTTTCTTTATCCATTTTTAAATATGACAGTTCATCGATGATCAAAAGCGGGATCTTACTGATCTGTTTCAGGGTTTCTTTCAGATATCCTTTCTGCATATCCTCATACAGCTGATCGACCAGTTCTTTTGCATTCACAAAGAGAACCTTATATCCGGCTTCGCATGCATTCCGGCCAATCCCGGTGGCAATCATACTTTTACCGACTCCCGGCGGCCCAATGATTATGATATTTTCATGGTTATCCATAAATTCAAGTCTGCCCAAAGATTGAATTTTATCCGCATCCAGGTTTGGATTGAAGCGGTAATCAATGTCAGACAGCCGTTTATCAGAGTCGAAATTAGCTGCATCTGTCAGGCGTTCAGCCTGTCGGCGTTTCTTTCCTGTTTCCTCCGCTTGTAACAGCATGATCAGGAAATCTTCATACGTCATAGACTGTTCTGAAGCTACACGTATAAGTTCCTGATATTGTTCGCGCATATCGACCAGTTTAAACTGTTTCATTCTGGCTTCTATATAAGCTGCGTTTACAGCACTTGTCTCACTAGGCATTTACCGTTCCTCCTACATTCTGTTCATAGTAATCCAGATCCCGCAAAAGTTTTGAATCATCGTCACGGTATTCTCCGGTTTTACACAGAACTTCCGGTCTCTGTTCAGATATCTCAGGAAGAGACAGCCGGCCTGCATTGTAAGCTTTGAGCAGTTCTTTAAATGACAGGATGTCCATAGAATCATGCTGTATTGCATATCCAATAAAACGATTGAGGGTATCTGTATCATAAAGTTCTTCGAGCAACATGATCTTTCTTGC
>OLPG01000836.1_pt1 | contig 28335 bp, 27 predicted proteins | sample 1672311 | NCBI WGS metagenome assembly OLPG01 (sample SAMEA3136670, study PRJEB25190) | human gut metagenome | biome: human gut; feature: human-associated habitat; material: faeces | place: Austria | collected 2013 | reverse complement strand
AAATTTTCTTTTTGAATGTAATGAAAAGGTTCAAGTTTCAAAAACATATAGGCAAAGACACCACAGAATAATTCTTACTGAACTGTAACATATACCGAACAAATTTTTTAATTTTTTTATAAAAAAGTATTGACAAAATGAAAAAAAGAATATAAAATAAGAACAACAAAAACGAACAAGAATTTGCAAAACATAAATTTGTAAGGAGTGATATAAAATGAAAATAATGACAAAGAAAATCAACTTAAAAATAACAATAGAAGAAGCAGCAGAAAGGCATCCTGTGCCTGTGTTAGGAACAGATTATAAAGTTAAGATTATATACAAAAATATAAAAGTTGCTGAACTAGATGTAGAAGATAAAATTATAAAAATATCATTACCAAACAAATATAAAAAAGCAAATAATGAAAGAATATTAGACATAGCAATAGATAAAATGTATGAGCAAATAGCAAGAGTAGAAATAGAAAGAGCTATGGAAAAAACAAGAATATTATTAGGATTTGCGCCAGAAGATTATGAAATTAGAAAAATGAGTGATGAGTTTGGAAGATGTGAGGAAAACAAAATAACAATAAATCCAGAAATAGTCAAATATGATAGAGAAGTAATTGATTATATAGTTTTACATGAATATTGTCATTTAAAATATAAAAGCCATTGCAAAAGCTTTATAAAAATGTTAGAAAAATATGAACCTAATTACAAAAAATTTGAAAAAATTGTTTCCAATATATAGTAATTTTTAGGAATATTGCCTATAATATAGATATAAAAATTCAAAAGAACTAGTACTTTTTATTATTAGTTTTTTTGAAAAAGTTTAAATGTTAAATTAATATATTATAGGAGGAAAAACAAAAATGAACAAATATTATTTTACATCAGAAAGTGTAACAGAGGGACATCCAGACAAAGTAGCGGATTTAATATCTGATAGTATATTAGATGAATATTTAAAACAAGATAAATATTCAAGAGTGGCAGTAGAAACATTTGTAACTGGAAACACTGTAACAATAGCAGGACAAGTAACATCAAAAGGACAAGTTAATATAGAAAATATAGTAAGACAAACAATAAAAAATATAGGATATGATAATGAAAGTACAGATATGGATTATAGAACTTGCAAAATAAATATAGATATTACAAAACAGAGCCCCGATATAGCACTAGGAGTAGATGTTGGAGGAGCAGGAGACCAAGGAATAATGTTTGGATATGCATCAAATGAGACAGAAGAATATATGCCATATGCAATATCAATGGCACATAAATTAGCCCAAAAGCTAACAAATGCACGAAAACAAAAAGAAATACCATATTTACGTCCAGATGGAAAAACTCAGGTAACAGTAGAATATGAAGATAATAAACCAAAAAGAATAGAAACAATATTAATTTCAACACAACACTTACAAGAAGTAACAATAGAACAATTAAGAAAAGATATTACTGAAAAAGTAATAAAACTAGTTATACCAGAAGAGATGATAGATAAAAATACAAAAATATATATAAATCCAACAGGAAGATTTATAATAGGAGGGCCTCTTGGAGATACAGGACTAACAGGTAGAAAAATAATAGTAGATACTTATGGGGGATATGCACGTCATGGAGGTGGAGCATTTTCTGGAAAGGATGCGACAAAGGTAGATAGAAGTGCTGCATATATGTTAAGACATATTGCTAAAAATATAGTTGCAAATGGATATGCTGAAAAATGTGAAATACAAATTTCATATGCTATTGGTATGAAAGAGCCTCTTTCTATATATGTAAATACATTTGGAACAGGTATAAAAACAGATGATGAATTAGCAAATTTAGTAAGAGAAAAATTTGATTTAACTCCTGATGGAATTATAGAGTATTTGAAACTTAGAGAACCTATTTTTGTTGAAACGACTAATTATGGACATTTTGGAAAAGAAGGTTTGAAGTGGGAGAAAATTATAGATTTAAAAGGAGAATAATGAAAAACAATTATAAAAAAGTAGGCAAAATAAATTTGAAAATATTTAAAAATGTATCATATAATTTAGGATTTTATTCATAATAAAAATTCTATAATGACTATGTATAGAAAGGAAAAGTAAAAATGAAAGTATTATTTGCAACAACAAACCCAGCAAAAGTGAAAAAATACAAAAAAGCACTTGAAGAAAGAGGAATTGAACTATTAACACTAAAAAACTTAGACATTAATATAAAAGTAGAAGAAACAGGAAAAAATGCAATAGAAAACGCATACATAAAAGCAAAAACATATTATGAAGTAGCACATATGCCAACAATAGGAATGAATAATTGTCTATTTGTAGAAGAACTGTCAGAAGAAGAACAACCAGGGACACATGTAAGAAGAATAAATGGAAAAGAATTAACAGATGAAGAAATGATAGAACACTATACAAATTTAGTAAAAAAACATGGAGAAAAACTAACAGCAAAATGGGTATATGGTATGGTAATTTATAATGGTAAAGAAGTAAAAGAATATACTTGGAGTAAAAGTAACTTTTATTTTGTAGATAAACCATGTGAAAAAAGAAATCCTGGATATCCTTTGGATTCAATTAGTATTGTACCTGAATTTAATAAATATTTAGTAGAATTAACAGAAGAAGAGAAAATAAAAAATAATAGTAAAAACAGTGATGATGGAGTTATTAAATTCATAGTAGATAATATAAATTAAGGAAAGGAGAAATGCATGTTAAAATTAAAAAATATAAAAAAGATATATGTAAGTGGAGATGAAAAAGTAGAAGCTCTAAAAGGAATAAATATAGAATTTAGAGAATCAGAATTTGTCTCAATCTTAGGACAAAGTGGATGTGGGAAAACAACACTATTAAATATTATAGGAGGATTAGACAGATACACTTCAGGAGATTTAATAATAAATGGAAAATCAACAAAAGACTTTAAGGACAGAGATTGGGATGCTTATAGAAATTATTCAGTAGGATTTGTATTTCAAAGTTATAATCTAATAGGACATCAAACAGTATTATCAAATGTTGAACTTGCATTAACAATATCAGGAGTATCCAGAAAAGAGAGAAAACAAAGAGCGATAAAAGCACTAGAAGAAGTTGGACTAAAAGAACAAATACACAAAAAGCCAAACCAATTATCAGGTGGGCAAATGCAAAGAGTTGCAATAGCAAGAGCATTAGTAAATAATCCAGATATAATATTAGCAGATGAACCAACAGGTGCATTGGATACAAAAACAAGTGTGCAAGTAATGGAAATATTAAAGAAAATATCAAAAGATAAATTAATAATAATGGTTACACATAATCCGGAACTTGCAGAAAAATATTCAAGTAGAATCATAAAAATACTTGATGGAAAAATAACAGATGATTCAGACCCAATAGAACATCAAAAAGAAGAAAAACAGCAAGATACTAAAAAGAGAAGAACATCAATGAAATTTCTTACAGCACTGCGTTTAAGTTTAAACAATTTAATGACTAAAAAGGGAAGAACAATATTAACATCATTTGCTGGAAGTATTGGAATAATAGGAATCGCATTAATTTTAGCAATTTCAACAGGTGTACAGAATTATATAGATAAAGTAGAGGAAGATACACTTTCATCATACCCAATTACAATAGAAGAGTCAACAGTGGATATGTCAAGTTTAATGCAATCTATGATGGGAGATGATACAGAATCTAATACAGAAAATAGAGAAGAAGAAAGAGCTTATTCAGCAGATATAATGAATGATATGATAACAACACTTTCTAATAAAAAACAAAACAATAACCTAAAAGAATTAAAGAAATACCTAGATGAGGGGAATAATGAAATTACAAAAAACAGTAATAGTATAGAATATGGATATGATTTAAATATCAATTTATATAGAGCAGATACTGACAAAGGTATTGTAAGAGTAAATCCAAGTACAGTAATGAATGCATTTGGAATGGGGGATATGATAGAAGCACAAAATAATTCTGCAATGTCATCAGTATTCGGGAGTTCAATGATGACAAATACTGATATATGTTTTGAAATGAGGGACAATCAACAATTATTAGAATCACAATATGATTTAGTAAAAGGAAATTGGCCAAAACAATATAATGAGGTAGTTTTAGTTTTAAAAGAAGATGGAAGAATAGATGATTACACATTATACTCATTAGGACTAAAAAATCAAAGTGAGCTAAAAGATAAATGGAAAGCAGTAGAAAATGGAGAAAAACTTGATGAAAATCAAGAATCTACATCATACTCATATGATGAGTTGCTAAATTTAGAATTTAAATTATTATTGAATTCAGATTATTATCAAAAACAAAATGGATTATGGATAAATAAAGAAGATGATGAAAACTATTTAAAAGATAAAATTAATAATGCAGAAACTGTAAAAATAGTAGGAATTATAAAACAAAATGAACAAAGTGCTGTAAGTACTTCTGTTACAAGTGGTATAGGATATACAAAACAATTAAAAGAATATATTATACAAAAGTCAAATGATGCACAAATAGTTAAAGAACAAAAAGAAAATAAAGATGTAAATGTATTTTCAGGATTAGATTTCCCAACAGATGATAATACAACATCAATGGAAAATTTGACAACAGAACAAAGATTAGCAATGAGCAAATTAAGTAGCGAAGAAATTGCTCAAATGATGGAAACATATTCAGCAAATAAAGATGCAAGCTACGAAAAAAATCTACAAAAATTAGGAGCTGTTGATATTGATACTCCAACATCAATAAGCATTTATCCAAAAGATTTTGAGGCAAAAGATAAAATATCAAAAGCAATTGATGAGTATAATCAAAAACAAAGAGATGATGGGAAAGAAGAAAATACAATAAGCTACACAGATATAGTTGGAACAATGATGAAGTCTGTAAGCCAAATTATTAATACAATAAGTTATGTATTAATTGCATTTGTAGCAATATCATTGGTTGTATCTTCAATAATGATTGGTATTATAACATATATTTCTGTATTGGAAAGAACAAAAGAAATTGGTATTTTAAGAGCGATTGGTGCATCAAAAAAGGATATTTCAAGAGTATTTAATGCAGAAACTTTGATTATTGGTTTAATATCAGGTCTTATAGGAATAGGCATTACAGTATTATTAACACTTCCAATAAATAGTATGATTTATGCTGTAACGGGTGTTAAAGTAGTAACTGCTGTACCATTTAAGGCTGGTGTTGTATTAGTTCTTATTAGTATGTTCTTGACAATTATTGCAGGTTTAATTCCAGCTAAAATTGCAAGTAAAAAGGATCCAGTAATTGCATTAAGAACAGAGTAATTATAGCATAAAAAGCAGTAGAGATATATTTAAATATAAAAAATAAACCCTCATAAAGCTTATAAGAAACTTTATGAGGGCTAACTTTTTAAATTAAGTTCAATATATTCTCAATAACCAAATTAATCATAATATCATAATCCAAATCTTTATGTTTGTGATAAACAATTTCATGACACAAATCATCAATCAAATGAATAGCAATATGAACTTTTTCATCAAGATTCCTTGCATCAAAACCATTATCCAATAAAATCTTAGAAATATTTTTAGTCATAGCCATTTCATTTTCTTGAAAAAACTCAGCAATCTCTTTATCAGAATGAGTCATAGCCATAATTTCTTCATGAGCAATTTGTGAAAGCTTATGATTTTCGATAAAAGTATTAATCATATTTCTTAAAACAACATCGAGATTATTTTTATCAATTTTAATATTTGATGTTACAGTCAACATAGGATAAAAAATATCACTAGCATATTTTTTGATACCTTCAACTAAAATATCATGTTTATCTTTAAAATATTGATATACAATTCCAGTAGAAACACTAGCAGCTTTTGCAATTTCAGCTGTATTAGTATTGTAATATCCTTTTTCACAGATTAATTCAAAACCTGCCTTTATTATTTTTTCTTTTTTTTCAATAGAACGTTTTTGAATAGGCTCTCTAATTTCATTTATTTTCATTTAAAACAAATCCTTTCTAATATACAACCATTATTATAATAGCAAAAAAAATAAATGTCAAATAAATGTGAAAAATGTTTCATGTTTTTATTGACAATAATATAATATAAATATATAATAATTCCAGAAATATGAAATCAATTTCACATTAAGGAGGAGTTATGAAAAAAATAGTAGAATTAAAAAAAGTAAGCAAAACTTACAAGGTAGGAGAAAATGAGTTCAAAGCGTTAGACGGCATAGACTTGGAATTAAACAACGGAGAATTTGTAGTAATACTTGGACCATCAGGGGCAGGAAAATCAACACTATTAAACTTAATAGGTGGAATGGACACACCAACAGAAGGAAGTATCAAAATTGACGGAGAAGAAATATCAAAATATACAGAAAGTCAGTTAAGTGAATATAGAGCAGAAAACATAGGGTTTATTTTTCAATTTTATAACATATTGCCAACACTAACAGTATTAGAAAATGTAGAGTTAGTAAAAGATATAGTGAAAAACGGAAACGATAGTAAAGAAGCTATAAAAGCAGTAGGACTAGAACAACATATGAATAAATTTCCAAATCAATTATCTGGTGGAGAGCAACAAAGAGTTTCAATTGCAAGGGCAATTGCTAAAAATCCAAAACTATTATTATGTGATGAGCCAACAGGAGCATTAGATTCTAAAACAGGTGTTGAAGTTTTAAAATTATTAAAGAAACAATGTGATGGAAACAATGGAGCAAATACAGTAATTATAGTAACACATAATAGTTTATTTGCAGATATAGCAGATACAGTAATAAGAGTTAAAAATGGAAAAATTGAAAGTGTGACAACAAACGAAAATCCTAAAAATATAGATGAAGTTAAATGGTAAAAGAAAGGAATCAAAAATGAAAAAATTAAGTAAAAAAAGATTAAGAGATATAAGACAAAATAAGATGCAATTCTTCAACATTTTTATAATGGTATTTTTAGGAGTATTTGTATTTGCGGGAATACATGCATATATGGATGGAATGGAAAAAAGTGCAGATAAATACTATGAAATTAATAATTTTCAAGATATATGGTTATCAGGAGAGAATTTTAGTAATGAAGATTTAGAAAAAGTAAAAAATACTGAAAATGTAAAAGATGCAGAAAGATTGTTAACAATAAAAACAGAACTTGAAAATAAAGATGGAGTAACATTAGATACAAATTTTATAGAATCTAACAACATTTCAAAAATGTAGGTTGTAGATGGTGAAGAATTTAGTAAAGAAAAAAAAGGTGTATGGTTTGACAGTTATCTAGCTAAAAATTTAGATTTAAAAGTTGGAGATGAAATAACAGTTACATATCAAAATATGAAAATAACTGAAAAAATAATAGGTTTAGTAAACACGCCAGACTATGTATATTTTGTAAAAGATGATACAGAAATATTTCCAACACATAAAAATTATGGATTTATATATTTATCAATAAATGAGTTACCACAATGGATGCCTCAGATTTTTAACCAAATTATAGTTGATGTAGATAATATAGACAAAACACAAGAGACAAAAGCAGATTTAGAGAACAATATAAAATCAGCAATAGCGGTAACAGACAGAGAATCAAGTGTATCTTATAAAGGGTACAATTCAGAAATAGAAGAGGGAACAACATATTCAGGAGTGTTTACATTTTTATTCTTATTTATAGCAGTATTATCAGTAACAACAACAATGAATAGATTTGTAAAAAAACAAAGAACACAAATTGGAACACTAAAAGCATTAGGGTTTAAAAACAGAAAAATAATAAATCATTATGTAGGATATGGATTTATTATAAGTTTGGCAGCAAGTTTGGTAGGTCTTTTAGCAGGCAGGTTTATACTAGGTGGATTCTTCTTAAATATGGAAATGAGTTATTTTGAAGTTCCAGTGTATAATACAGTACTAATTCCAGTTGTGTATATATTAGCAATTGCAGTAGTAGTGTTGATTACTCTTGTAACATACTTATCATGCAGAAGTATACTAAAAGAGTCAGCAGTTGATGCTTTAAGACTAGAAATACCAAAAGTTAAAAATACAAAGTTTGACTTAACAACAAAAGGAATATTTAAAAAAGCATCAATTTCTACAAGATGGAATTTAAGAGATGTTGGTAGAAATAAAGGTAGAAGTCTGATGGCAATTGTTGGAATCACAGGATGTACAATGCTTATGCTATGTGCATTTGGAATGATGGATACAATGAAATCATATCTAAGTTGGGAATTTGATAAAATAAGTAATTTTGAATATAAACTTTCACTTTCAAACAATTATACAAATGAACAATTTACAAGTATAATAGAGAAATATGGTAATCAAACAAGTGAATCGTTTGGAATAGAAATTAAAAATGGTGATAAAAAAGAAACAAATACTTTAACAGTAAATGATGCACCAGACAAATTGAAATATACAAATCACAGTAAAGAATATATTGACTTAAAAGATGATGGAATTTACATCACAGAAAAATTATCAGAAAAATATGATCTAAAAGTTGGAGACGAAATAACTTGGCACATATTTGGAGATGACAATTGGTACACTTGTAAAATTACAGGATTGAATAGAGACCCTCAAAATCAACAATTAAATATGACAAGAAAATATTTTGAGTCATTAGGATTTACATATAGAGCAGATGTGTTATACACAGATGATGATTTAAGTAATACAAAAACAATTGATGGAGTAGATACTATCCAAAGTATAGCAAATTTAAAACAAGGTATGGAAAGTATGCTAGAAACAGTGCAAATGATGATAGTTTTATTGATTGTTGTTTCAGCTATATTAGGTTTTGTAATAATTTATAATTTGGGAATATTATCATTTACAGAAAAACAATATCAGTTTGCAACATTGAAAGTTTTAGGTTTTAAGGATAAACAAATTAAAAATATATTTGTTAAGCAAAATTTATGGTTGACGGTTGTTGGAATTGTTTTTGGTTTACCTTTTGGTTTTTTGATGTTAGATTATATTTTTAAATCTGCTCTTGGTGATAATTATGATTTTAATGCTTATATTAGTTTGGTTTCTTATTTATATGCAACACTTGGTAGTTTAGTGGTTTCTGTTGTTGTTAATAAGGTGCTTTCTAGAAAGGTTAAGAGTATTGATATGGTTTCTAGTTTGAAAGGAAATGAATAAATTTGGGGAACATAGTTTTATTAGATGATTTAACAATAAACAAAATAGCAGCAGGTGAAGTTATAGAAAGACCTGCAAATGTAGTAAAAGAGTTGGTAGAAAATTCAATTGATGCAGGCGCTAATAAGATAGTAATTGAAGTAAAAAATGGTGGGAAAACATTTATAAAAATTACTGATAATGGAAAAGGGATTAGTCAAGAAGATATGCCAATTTCATTAGAAAGACATGCTACAAGCAAAATACGAAAAATTGAAGATTTGGAAAAAACATACACAATGGGGTTTAGAGGAGAGGCATTAGCAAGTATTAGTGCAATATCAACTTTAACAATGCAGTCAAAAACGAAAGAAGAGTTTACAGGAACAAAAATAGTTGCAAAAGCAGGAAACATAATAGAAGCGGAAGAATGTGGAATGCAAGTAGGAACAACTATTTTGGTAGAAAATTTATTCTTTAATACACCTGTTAGATATAAATTTTTAAAGCAAGATGCTACTGAATTTAAATATATAAAAGATTGGGTTCAAAAAGTAGCACTTGCAAATCCAAATATATCTTTTAGACTATTGAATGATGGAAAAAGTGCATTTTTTACTAACGGAAATGGCAATATTTTAGATATCATATATTTGATGTATGGAAAAGAAATAAAAGAAAATTTGCTGGAAGTAAATTACGAAAGTGATAATATCAAAGTTACAGGTGTTATAGGAAATACAATGATTTCCAGAGATAATAGAAAAGAGCAGATATTATTTTTGAATAAAAGAAATATAAAAAATAATGTATTAATCAATAGTGCGGACCAAGCTTTTAAAGGTGGAGTTGGTATTGGAAAATATGGTTTTTATATTTTGAATTTAGACATGTCGGCAGATTTTTATGATGTTAATGTTCATCCAACTAAAATGGAAGTTAGGTTTAAAGATGAAGATAAAATTTATAAAGTTTTGTATCATGCGATAAAGAGTACAATGCTTAAATTTGAATTTTTGGGAAATAATGAAAACGAGGAGCATAATGAAGAATATATTCAAAATGAATTAGATTTTTTAACGAATGAATATGAAAATAGAGCACAAAATGAAATTGGATATAATATAAATAATATAGAAACAGATAAAAATCAGAGATTTGAATTAAGAAAAAGGGAAGAATCAAGAATAATAAAATACAAATATCTAGGAATATTATTTAGAACATTTATAATAATAGAAGTAGAAAATGAATTGTTTTTGATAGATCAACATGCAGCGCATGAAAGAGTTTTGTATGAAAAAATAAAGGAAAATTATAAACAAAAAATTAGTCAAAATAGTCAAATGATGCTAATTCCAGAAGTTATAAATTTAACACATAGAGAAATGGATTTTGTAAAAAACAATATGGAGTTGTTTATAAATACAGGGTTTGATATAGAATTGTTTGGAGAAAATTCAATTAAAATAAATGGAATTCCTGATTTAGAATATAAAGCGAAAACTCAAAATATTTTTATGGATATTTTAGATGAAATGTTGACAAATGAAAGAACTTCAATAAAAGATATTGAGGAAAGATTTATTGCAACAGTTGCATGTAAGGCTGCTGTTAAGGCTAATATGGATTTGAGTAAGCCAGAAGTTGAGAATTTGATACAGAGTTTGTTGAGTTTGAATAATCCATATACTTGCCCACATGGAAGACCAACTACTATAAAAATTTCAAAAGAATATCTTGAAGAGCATTTATGAAAACAGAGTCTACATTGTAGGCTCTGTCTGAATTAAAAATAATAAAGCTGTTTGCTAGAAGCAACGATTTCTTCATCGGATAATCTTTCTTCCTGCTTTTTACGTCTTAGCTGATCCATTGCTAAGATTACCTTTAAATCTGAATTTGACATACGAAGCCGTTCAGCAAACATCTCAGCAGGTCTTTTGTTTTTTGTCTTTTTACTCATCAAGATACACCTACCTTTCAAAATTTAATTATATGAAATGAATTAATTCTAACAAGTATAATAGCACGAAAAAAATAAAAAATCAAGGAGAAAAAATATGGATTTAGTTATTGGACTTGCAATACCATTTTTAGGCACAACACTTGGAGCTGCAATGGTATTTCTAATGAAAAAAGAAATGAATAAAAAAGTAGAAAAAATCTTATTAGGATTTGCATCAGGAGTAATGATAGCAGCATCAGTATGGTCATTACTAATACCATCAATAGAAATGGCAGAAAACCAAGGAAAAGTTGCATGGATTCCAGCTGCAATAGGATTTTTACTAGGAATTGTATTTTTATTAGTACTAGACAGTGTAATTCCACATATGCACTTAGAAAGTGAAAAGCCAGAAGGAATGAAATCAAAATTGAAAAAGACTACAATGATGGTATTTGCAGTAACATTGCACAATATACCAGAAGGAATGGCAGTTGGAGTTACTTTTGCAGGTGCTATTGCCCAAAATGCGGGAATTACAATGGCAGGAGCTTTTGCATTAGCAATAGGAATTGCAATTCAGAACTTTCCAGAAGGTTCAATTATTTCAATGCCATTAAAAAATGAAGGAGTTTCAAAGCCAAAAGCATTTTTATATGGTACTTTGTCAGGAATTGTTGAACCAATTGGTGCGATTATTACAATACTTCTTACAAACGCAGTTGTTCCAATTTTGCCATATTTGTTATCTTTTGCAGCGGGTGCAATGATTTATGTTGTTGTAGAAGAATTGATTCCAGAGTCACAAGCAGGAGAACATTCTAATATTGGTACTATTGGTGTTGCAATAGGTTTTACGATTATGATGATATTAGATGTTGCGTTAGGATAGTAATAAAATTCACAAAACTTTCACATTAGTGAGAGTTTTTTTAATGTTCATTTAATGTTTAAAACATATATTAAAAATACAAAAACAAGGGAAAGGAGAGTATGAAAAGGTACGAAAATATAAAAAAGTCACCTAAAATCATACGATAGAAAAATGAAAAAAATCAAAAAAGCAATAATAATTATTATTTTAATGTACCAATTAATGGAGTACAAGTAAATGGTAATAGAAAATATGTATTAGTCGTAAAATACGGAAAAACAGAGGAAGTTGATATTGAAACAGGTTTATCAAATGATGAATATGTTGAAGTTAAATCATCTTTAACAGGTGGAGAAACTATACAAGTTGTTACAACAACAAAACAAAGTACCATAAGAAGTGAAAATAGTAGCGAAAAATCAGGAATAAATAAAGGTAATGGTATGAGCAATGGAGGCGGAGATAGACAGTCTATGCCAAATGGAGGTGGCAAAATGCCAAGCGGAGGCGGAGACATGCAAAAAGGTGGTTCAATGCCAAGTGTACCAGAACAATAAAATGGAAGGTATGTGATTTTAAATGATAGATTTAAAAAACACATTATCACTATTACTTGGCGGAATTGCAAGTATTTCATTAATTGTTGGTGGTATTGGTGTTATGAATGTAATGCTTGTATCTGTTACAGAAAGAACGAAAGAAATATGAATAAGAAAAGCAATTGGTGCGAAAAGGATGGATATATTAATGCAATTTTTGATTGAAGTTTTGGTTTTGTGTTTATTAGGAGGAGTGATTGGAGTTCTATTTGGACTAGGAATTGGTGCTGTTCTTGGAAAAATGGGATATACATTTAGTCCTAGTGTTCAAATTGTTGTTATTGCATTTTTATCAAGTGCAGTAATTGGAACTGTTTTCGGAATATTCCCAGCTAATAAAGCTTCTAAATTGAATCCAATTGATGCTTTACATACAGATTAATTTTTGAAGAAAGGATGATGAAAAATGAAAAAGATTTTAAATATTGTTTTAATTTCAATAGTATTAGTAACATTTATATTACCTAGTACACATTCATGTGCAATTGAAGAAGCATTTTTTGAAATATCAGAGTTAGAGGTTAGTAAAAATGATAAAATAGAAATGATAATAAATCTAAATCAAATAAAATATAATAAATTTTTATTTGAACTAAAAGCCAGTGAAGATATAGAAAATGTTGAAATTGGTGGAAATGAGATAACTGATAATACAGATAAAATAACTGATGCTGGTCTTGAAGTAGAAAAGAGTGGAAATGAAATTTCTATTGAGGTAAATAAAGAAACTAATAATCTAGATTCTTTAATTTTATATTATCAGGTTCCTCAAAATTTAAATGTAAATGATAAAATTAAATTTGTTGCAACAATAGCTAATTTGGATAGTAACGAAACAGAATCGGATACACAAACTGTTGAGATAGAGGTTAAGATTATAGAAAATACAAAAAATCCTGAAGACAATAACAGAAATGATAACAAAAATCAAAATGGCAATAATGAACAAAATAATGTTAAGCAAAACGAAAATGTAGGAAATCCACAAGGAACTGAACAAAATAATATAGAAAAAAACACTGACCAAAGCTTAAATAAAGAATTTAGCAAGGAGAATTCAACATATTTTATAACAGTTGAAAAAGATGTAAGTTCACTGGAAATAATAGCAAATGCAGATGATGAAACAAGTTCAGTGTGCATTTATGGAAACGAAGAAATAGCAGATGGTACAAGTAAAATTTTAATTTCTGTAACAGCAGAAAATGGAAATGTAAGAAATTATAGAATATATGTGACTAAAAATTCTTAGGAAAGGAAAGCAAATGAAATCAAAAAAATTTTTTAAAATACTGATTATTGTTATAATATTAATTATTTTGATTGTAACAGGCGTTATATGTTTGAATAATTTAGTTGCTCCATATGATTGTGTTATAACAGAGATAAATATTCCAGAGTCTGGCGAAAAGTGTACTAATGAACATTATGTGAAAGTTGCGTCAAATAATACTTTGAGTGTTCAATTTAAGGTTGATGAGACTAAAGTTAGTTCTATAAGCTTAGGACAGTCTACAAATGTTAGTTTTTCTGCTTTTGAAGATAAATCTTTGGAGGCTGTTGTTACAAATGTGAGTAGTACTGCTAGTAATGGTAAATTTACTGTTACTGTTGAGTTTGATAATGATGGTGATGTGATGCTGGGAATGACGGCAGAGGTATGTTTGTAAGTATAACTATTACCTAATAATGTATAATTTAGTAAAAATAATAAAAAAATTGCAAATTATGTAAAATTGTTGTATAATATAAGAATCATATCCTAGTACTGGGAGCAATAAAAGGTACAAGTAGCATAAAAGAAGCAATGCAACTTTTAGACAGGAGGAATACTATACTATGAATTTGAAAAAATTTTTCCCACGGAGGAAAACCACTAATGTAACACCACAAAAAGAAGACATGGATGACTTTGATGAAAATGTAATCATTTTTAATGATCCACAAATCAAAGAATTAGTCACTAAATGGATTAAAACCGGAGGCTGGAAATGTGATGACTTTGTATACATGGTTAAATACATAGGCCTTAAAGCACCTATTGTATTAACTGATCTTAACACAGAAAAAGAGACATTCAAATGTCTCACTGCTGATAAGAAAGAAGTTACAATGTTACTTAAAAGCTGTAAAAAAGAATCCTTTATCGAGGTAAGTGAAGAAGGAGAGACTAGACGGTACTTAATAGGAGATAATTCCAAAGAAAAAATAGTTTTACCGCTGCCAAAATTGCAAACAATACATCGTACAAAGAATGGTAAGCGACTCATCTATAACTATTTATATAATCATGGAATAATCTGTCACTGTGTATTAATAGTCGATGAAAAGCATATGCTAGAAGTATCGATAGTAGGAGAAAATACGTATAAAGGTTTTGTGAATGATGAAAAAGTTCAAAAGTACATTGAAGAGCTTGATGATTCCTTAACAATAACGCAGGTTTATGAAGACGTGATGAATTTGTTTGAATTGACAAAGGAAGATATCTCAAAATGTAGTTCCATTTCATTTTGTTATAATGAAGGGGACGTGAGAAGAAGCGAAATATGCAAAGTTCGTGCTAATTCACAAATGTATTATGAGATTATTGAAAATGAAAAGGAAGGGATACGTGTTTTTGAAAATGGTGACTGGCAGTATTGGGTAGATAATATCAATTTGATTTATAAAAAAGCAACAGATAATTATGTACTAAATACAAGTGGTAAAGAAGCCATAATTAATTGTGAGTGTTCCAAGATACTGGAACACGTGGAAGAAATGATTCAGAGAATGAGATAGTAGTTTAAAACTCTAACAAAGAAACGGGCTAAGGTAAAACTTAGCTCGTTTTTATATATTTAATAAGATTGACAAATTATGTTAAACAAAATATAATGTATGCATATATCCTATGTAGCAAAATAAAAAAGCTACTAGTACATAAAAACTTTTTTAATAAATATTAGGAGGTAATTATTATGGGAGAAAAAGAAATTTTTTCACGGAGCAAGGAAACAAAGGTATGTGATACGCCTGAACTTGTCTGTTTGATTACAGAATGGACACAAAAAGGGAACTGGAAGTTTGAAGATTTTTGGATATTTTTAGAGCTTGTAGGAATTAATAATCCTATTAGACTTTATGGGTTATATGAATCCAAACATTCTTTTAAAGTACTTACAGAATTCAATGAAGAAATTACAGTAGTGCTTGTTTTTGACACTTCGAGAGAAAGCACGATTGGGATTTGGCTAAAAGATGGAAATCAAGAAAAACAATTTGTCACGAATTCCAATATTGAAGATGGAACAGTGCCAAGTGTAATCCTTAGAAGAAAAAATATAGTAAAAGATAGTATGATGTTAAGAAACTTTTACTGCGAGTATTTTTGTAATAGGATACTGGAAATTGATTCAGAACACAAATTGAAAATGTATGTTTGTGAACCAGAAGAGGCAGATGACAAAGATAATCTTGTAGTACTAAGAAATAGTAGCCAGATTGAGGAATATCTTTTGGGACTAGATAATTCATTTGCAATAGAAGAAGTTTTCAATACAGTCTTGAAGTTTCTTGAATTGTCAGAGAAAGAAATGCGTACTTGTGATGGATTGAAAATTTCTTATTGTGAAGGAGTAGGAATGAATGAGCAAATGTGCAGTTGTATCAGCATAGAAAATGGTGAACTTAAAGAATATGCTACTTTTCAAAATGGAGAAAAATTTGATGTTTTTCGAAATGGCAACTGGAAATTTAATTCAGATACTGTTAAAATTGATTATTCAAAAGAAAATTATGAGGTTTCTTTAAGTGGAGAAAAACATAATGTTGAGAATATGAAAGTTTCAGATATTCTGGAAAGAGTAGAAAAAGAAGTGCATGAAATAATGAGAAAATTCAATAAGTAATATCTCATAAAAAAGAGAAAATCGAGCTAGAACGAAAGTTTTAGCTCGATTTTTGAAATAAAGAATAAAGCTTGAAATAATAGAACTACTATGGTATACTGAAAACAAATATAAGAGAGTTATTAAATATTTAGATATTTGACACATAAATATAGTTTGAAATGAAAAATTGAAGGGGAAAAATTAGAAATGAAAAAAAGAGTGTTTTTTTTATTAACAATGATAATAATATGTGCGATTTTTTTTGCATTTGGAAATAAAATACTGGCAATAGGTCAAACATTAGGTAGTAGTATAGAAATAGAAAATATAGAAATAAAACAAGGTGAAAAAACATCAATCACTTTGAAAATAGATAGTGATGAACAAATTAATGCTTTTCAAGCAAAAATAAATTATGATACTAATATTTGGGAAGAACTAGATGAAAATAGTTTTGAGATAAAAGATGGTTGGGAAAGTTTAAAATACAATGAATCTAATAAAGAGTTTAATGTGATTAATAAACAAGATGAAATAAATAAAGAAATTATAAAGATAAATCTAAAAGCTAAAAATAATGCAAATATTGGAAAAACAGAAGTTACAATAGATGAAATAATAGCATCTGATGGTAAAGTAGAATTAAAAAATGAAAAACTATCAAAAGAGATTTCAATAAAAATAAATGAAAGCTTAATAGAAACCCCAACAGAGCCAACAGAGCCGGATAATCCAACAGAACCAGATAATCCAGCAGAACCGAATAATCCAACAAAACCAGATAAACCATCAAATCCTGAAAATACTATTGGAAATACAATTGATGAGATAACTGAAAATATAATTGGTAATACAGTAGAAAACGCAACAGATAATACAAGTGGAAATAAAACAGAAGAGAATTTACCAAAAACATTTCCTAAAACAGGAAAAAACAAAACAATATTAATAATAATTATTACATTAGTAATTTTAGCTATGATATTATATTATAAAAACAAAAAATATAGTAAAATAATGATGATGATTATAATTTGTGGAATATTAATCAGCCAAAACATAGTATTTGCAGAATCAGAAATATTTGTAGGAGATATAAACAAAAGCTCAGTTATAGATGACGAAGATATAGAAATCATGCAAGAATACCTAATAAAAACAAAAGATGTAATATCATTAGAACAAGCTGATATGAACAATGATAGCAAATTAAGCTTAATAGATTTATCATTATTAATAAAACAGCAGAAAGAATGCCCATATGATAAATATAATGTTACAAGAATAAGCGCTTGGACATCAATTCCAATGGTTTCAGACGGTTTATTACAAAAAGAAGGAGTTACAACAGGAGGAGAAGGATGTCAATGGCCAATAGGAATGGCAATGAGTAAAGACGGAAAACTATTATTATATGGAACAGATGTAGGAGGAGTATACCGCTCAGAAGATGGTGGTCAAAATTGGGAACAATCAAATGCAGGACTACAATCAAGAGGAGTAGGAGCATTTGCCATAGACCCTAAAAACTCATCTTATATTTTGGCAGTTGGAATAAATAGTTCAGCATTTGATACAAATGGACTATATATATCAGAAGATAGTGGAAAAACATGGAAAGCAACTAAAAACATGTTAATAAAAGGACACAGAGACATAAGAGAAGCAATAGCATATGATGAATCATCATATAATCAAGAAAAAAATAGATGTATGGTTGCATACTGGTCAACTGCATATGAAACAGAACAAAATGGATTGAAAGAAAATGAAAAAGGTTTATATAAGACAATAGATGGAGGTTATACTTGGAACCTTGTTAACAATGATTTGAGTGATGGAACTATAAAAGTAAATCCATATACAGGAGATGTATATGTTTCAAAAAATGACGGAATATATTATAGCACAAACAAAGGCGAAAGCTTTGAAAAAGTTGTAGATGAAAATGTTTCAGGTTTTGATTTAGTTTCAACAGGAAATCAAAATATAAATGTATATTACAATAATAATGAAGGAATATATATTTCTATAAATGGAAAAACTTTTGAAAAAATACAATCAGACTCATATCCAACTAATGCTCCAATGAATATAAAAGTAAGTCCAGTTAATCAAAATAAAATGTTGATAGTAGATAAAGAAGGTTCATATAAAAATTATCCATATTACAGTACAGATGGTGGAAAGACGTGGAAAGGTTCTGCGTTTTCAAATGAGTTAAGTTTTATGCCATATAACAATAGGGCAAGTATTCCAATGTGGAGTACAACTGATGAAAATAAAGTTTGGATATTTGCACAAGGAGATTATATGAGCTCAAGTACAGACAGTGGAAAAACATTCAAATGGGATAGTAATGGAATTACAGGAATATTAAGTGGTGGAAATGTTCATTATAATGTTTACAATCCAGATATTATATATTTCGGTTCACAAGATTATGACGGATGTGTTACAACAAATGGTGGAAAAACTTGGAAATATGTAAGTATGTCAGGTCTTAGCTGGGGTGGATATTGCTACGGTGGTTATGCAGTAGATGAAAATACATATTTTGTTGGTGTATCAACAGCTTGGAGAGACCCTCGAAAATTAAAAATAACTTTTGATGGTGGTAAAACCGTAATTGATACAGGATTATGCTTTACAAGCCAAAATATAAGATCAGGAATGGAATCATCTTATCAATCACCAACAAATCCAAAAGTGCTATTTGCATGTGATTTAAGAAGTGAAGATGGAGGACATACTTGGGCTAAAATGAATGGATGTATAAATGTTTATACACATAATCAAAAAGGTCAAAAGGAATTGTATGGAATAGATGAAAGCGGCAAAAATGTTGTAGTATCTTATGATGATGGACGTACTTGGCAAAAGGTAAATAATACTGAAATTAAACCAAAGGCACAATATGGTTCTATTTATATTTTAGACTTGTCTTATGATTGGAAAAATGAAGTTGTTTATGCTGCATGTGATGGAGGATATTTATATAGAATTTCAACAAAAGATGGTAGCATAGAATGTGTTTTAAATAAAGATGTTGAGGAATATAGAAGAGCACCTGTAAACTTAAAAGGCGGATATAGTATTTCTAAGGTTGCGGTTGACCTTATTGATCCTAATATTATTTATTGTGGTGGTGCAGGAAATACATTTTTGAATGATTGTGCATTATATCGTTCTGTTGATGGTGGAAAGTCTTTCCAAGTAATAACAAGTAATACGACAAATTCTATTGTAAAACATGGAAAACAAGGTGGATTTGAAACAAATTCATTAGAGGTTAATCCAAAAACTGGTGAGTTATTGTTTGCTGGTGGTTGTTTTGGAATAAGTAAATTGTCACCTCCATATAAGTTAAATAATAAATAAAATTAATTAGATAAAAAAATGACACGTGTTAAAATGTGCCATTTTTTTAGGTGTTAGCCTTGACAAACAATATATAAGAGAGTATAATGTTAACCGGAGTTAACAAACTTTAAAAATAGTTACAAATTTTTAAAAATTTGTAATGTTAAAAATATAAAGAAAGAGGATAAAAAATGATATCAAAAGCATCAGAAGAATACTTGAAAACAATGTATATTCTAAAACAGCAAAATGGAAATATAAGAGTAACAGACATCGCAAAAAAAATGAACTGTACAAAGCCAAGTGTAAATAAAGCAATTTACAATTTAAAAGATAGTGGACTGTTAAACTATGAATCATATGGGACAATTGAGCTAACAGAAAAAGGAGAGGATTTAGCAAAAAAGATTTTGGAAGCATATGACATAGTTTATGTATTTTTAAAAGATGTACTTAATTTAGATGAAGAAGAAGCAGAAAGAGAAGCAGAAAAAATAAAATTAGCAATAACGGATAAAACAATAAACAAATTGGCAAAATATGTGCATAAAGAACTAGGATTAACAAATTTAGACTGTGATTATGATATCAATAAAGAAAAATGTAGATGTTGCGCAAGAAGAACTGTTTTAGGGGACGGAGGAAAAAAACAGTTAAAAGATATAAAGGCAATATGAAAATCACAAAATATAAATAAAAAATGGAGTTTTTGTTTTAGTACTAAAACTTCTTAAAATAAAAGAAAGGATTAAAAAAATGAGTAATTTATTAGAAATAAAAGATTTACATGTAAACGCAGGAGAAAAAGAAATATTAAAAGGAATAGATTTAGAAATAAAAAAAGGAGAAATCCATGTAATAATGGGACCAAATGGTTCTGGAAAAACAACAACAGCAAATGCAATATTAAATAATCCAGAATATACAAAAACAAATGGAACAATAACATTTGATGGTGAAGATATTACAGGATCAAAAACTGATGAAATTGCAAGAAAAGGAATATTTATGTCATTTCAATTACCAGAAGAAATTCCTGGTGTTTCAGTTACAAATTTCTTAAAATATGCTAAAAATAAAATTACAGGTGAACCAGTAAAAATATTTCAATTTAAAGATGAATTGAAAAAATATATGGAAGAATTAAATATGAATCCTAAAAATATGGAAAGAAGCTTAAATGTTGGATTTTCAGGTGGAGAAAAAAAGAAAAACGAAATTTTACAAATGCTTGTATTAAATCCAAAACTTGCTATTCTTGACGAAACAGATTCAGGACTTGATGTTGATGCAATAAAGACTGTTTCAAAAGGTATAGAGATGTTTAAAAATGAGAATAATGCGGTTTTAATTATTACTCATAATACTAAAATTTTGCATAGTTTAAAGGTTGATTATGTTCATGTTTTGGTTAATGGTAAAATAGTTAAAACAGGTGGACAAGAACTAGCATCTGATATTGAAGAAAATGGATACGCCAAATTCAAAAAATAATAGCAATATAAAAAATTAAAAATGAGATTTGACAGATGAATTTTTTCGAAAATTCAGATGGCGATGAATGAAGCGAAGCGGAATGAAAGGAAAACGAAAATGTCAAAAACAAATTTAGAAGAAATAAATAGAAATATCTATGATATAAAAAACAAAGACGAATACGACTTCAAAATAAAAAAAGGATTAACACCAGAAATAATAGAAGAAATATCAAAACAAAAAAATGACCCGGACTGGATGAGAGAATTCAGATTAAAAGCATTAGAAGTATATAACAACTTAGAAATGCCAACATGGGGACCAGATTTATCAGAATTAAATATGGACGAAATTGCAACATATGTAAGACCAAAGTCAAAATTAAATAGTTCTTGGGATGACGTTCCAGAAGATATAAAAAATACATTTGACAAATTAGGAATACCAGAAGCTGAAAAAACATCACTTGCAGGAGTAGGAGCACAATATGACTCAGAAGTTGTTTATCATAGTATGAAAGAGGAATTGATAAAACAAGGTGTAATTTACACAGATATGGAAACAGCAGTAAGAGAATATCCAGAATTAGTAAAATCACACTTTATGAAATGTGTACCAGTAAATGACCATAAATTTGTTGCATTACATGGAGCAGTATGGTCAGGAGGTTCATTTGTATATGTACCAAAAGGTGTAAAAGTTGATGTTCCTTTACAGTCATATTTCAGACTAAATTCACCAGAATCAGGACAATTTGAACACACATTGATAATTGTAGAAGAAGGAGCAAGTTTACACTTTATAGAAGGATGTTCAGCACCAAAATACAATAAAGTAAATTTACATGCTGGATGTGTTGAATTATATGTAGCAGATAATGCTTATTTAAGATATTCAACAATAGAAAACTGGTCAAAAAATATGCTTAACCTAAATACAAAAAAAGCAATAGTTGGAAAAAATGCAAAAATGGATTGGGTATCTGGTTCATTTGGCTCAAAAATATCAATGCTATATCCAATGAGCATATTGAATGGAGAAGGCGCAAAAACAGAATTTACTGGAATATCATTTGCAGGTGGTGGACAAAATCTTGACAATGGATTTAAAGTAATTCATAATGCACCAAATACATCAAGTGTAGTAAATGCAAAATCAATATCAAAAAATGGTGGAAAATGCACATATAGAAGTTTAGTAAGAATAAATGAAAATGCAAAAAATTCAAAATCATCAGTATCTTGTGAATCACTTATGTTAGATGATATATCAATTTCAGATACAATACCAACAAATGACATAAGAACAGATGAGGTTGAATTTTCACACGAAGCCAAAATAGGTAAAATAAGTGATAAAACAATATTCTATTTAATGAGTAGAGGACTATCAGAAGAAGATGCAAAGGCTATGATAGTAAGAGGTTTTGCACATCCAATAGCAAAGGAATTGCCGGTAGAATATGCGGTTGAAATGAATAATCTTATTAACTTAGAATTAGAAGGAGCAATAGGATAGTATGGAAAATTTAAAATTAAATGAAACACCAGTTAGAACAGCAAAAAACTTTAAAATAAACAATATAAAACTAGAAAATATCAAAATTCCAGAAGTTATACCAGTATTTGAAAATGTGACGATAACGGGTGATACATCTAAAATAAATATAGAACAAAATGCAAATAATACCTATGCAGATTTAGTTTATGGTTTAAGTGAAGAATTTACAAAACAAGTAAAGAAAGAGGCAAACCAAAAAATAAAACTAAATATTAGTAATATTCAAAATGAAAAATTAAAAGAAAAAGTAGAAGCAGAAATAGATTTTAAATTTGATGATGAAAATCCTGTATTAATAGATAACATAGAAATTACTGCAAAAGAAAATACAAAATCAACAATAATAATAAAATATGATTCAAATAAAGAAAATGAATATTATCATAATGGAATAATAAAAGCAAAAGCAGAAAAAGATTCAGAGTTAAATATAGTATTAGTTAATTTAATGAATACAAAATCAAATAATTTTTTAGTTATTGAAAATAATTTTGAAGAAAATGCAAAAATCAATTATACTATTGTTGATTTTGGTGGAAAACACAGCATTACAAATTATTATTCTAATTTGCATGGTGATAATTGTGATAATCAATTAAATACAATTTATTTAGGAAAAGAAAATCAAGTTTTTGACTTAAATTATATAGGCGAATTAAGAGGTAAAAAATCTAATATTGATATAGAAGTTCAAGGAGCTTTAAAAGATACATCTAAAAAACATTTTAAAGGTACAATTGATTTTAAAAAAGGTTGTAAAAAGGCTACAGGAAATGAAAATGAGGCTTGTATGTTGTTATCAAATACAGCTAAATCAATAGCTTTACCAATGTTACTTTGTTCCGAAGAAGAAGTGGAAGGAAATCATTCAAGTTCAGCTGGAAAAATTGGTGAAAAAGAACTATTCTATATTATGAGTAGGGGATTTGAACTTAAAGAGGCTATGAAATTGATGGTTAGAGCTAGATTTAATAAGATTTTAGAAAAAATTGAAAAAGAAGAATTGAGAAAAGAAATTTTACAAGAAATTGATAAAAGGTTAGATTAAAAAAATAAATAAATTAAACTTTATATTGATTTTATAAGGAAGGATATTAATGGAAATAAATAATATAAAAAGAGATTTTCCACTATTGGAAAATGAAAATATCACATATTTAGATAGTGGAGCAACAACACAAAAACCAATACAAGTAATAAATGCAGTAGAAGAATTTTACAAAAGATATAATGCAAATCCACACAGGGGAGCATATTCACTAAGTGTAGAAGCGACAGAACAATACGAAAACACAAGAACAAAAATAGCGAAATTTATAAATGCAAAACATAGAGAAGAAATAATATTCTCAAAAAATGCAACAGAAAGCTTAAATTTAATTGCATATTCATATGGATTGGACAACCTAAAAAAAGACGATGAAGTAGTAATTTCAATAATGGAACATCATTCAAACTTAGTTCCTTGGCAAAAAATGACAAAGCAAACAGGAAGCAAATTGAACTATATGTACATTAATGAAAACTATGAAATTCCAGACGAGGAGATAGAAAACAAGATTACGGACAAAACAAAAATTGTTGGAATTACACATGTTTCAAATGTTTTAGGAACAATAAACAATGTGAAAAAAGTAATTAAATATGCACACAAAAAAGGTGCAATAGTAATAGTTGATGCATCACAAAGTATTCCACATATGAAAATTGATGTTCAAGATTTAGATGCTGATTTTCTTGTATTTTCAGGACATAAAATGCTTGCTCCACTTGGAATAGGTGTATTATATGGAAAAAGAGAAATATTAAATAAAATGACTCCATTTTTAATGGGTGGAGATATGATAGAATATGTGTATGAACAGGACACAACATTTGCAACACTTCCGAATAAATTTGAAGCTGGTACGCAAAATGTTGAAGGAGTAATTGGTTTAGGTGCAGCAATTGATTACATTGAAAACTTAGGATATGATAAAATACAAGAAATTGAAAATGAAGTAACATCATATGCAAGACAAGAATTATCAAAATTAAATTATCTAACACTATATACAACCCCAAATGAAAAAAATCATTCAAGTGTAATTTCTTTTAACATTAAGGGAGTTCATCCACATGATGTTGCAAGTATTTTAGATTCAGAAGGTGTATGTGTACGTTCTGGAAATCATTGTGCACAACCACTTATGAGATTTTTGGGTATTGATTCTACTTGTAGGGCAAGTTTCTACATTTACAATACAAAAGATGATGTGGATAAATTGGTTAAGGCACTTGATAAAGCATATAGTATGTTTAAAAATTATATAAAATAATATTATATTAATACTAATTTATAAAAATGTCAATAAATTATGGAAAAAGAAAGGTAAATTTCAATGGACGAGTTAACAGATGTTTACAATGAATTAATAATGGAACACAGCATGAATTCATATAACAAAAAGAAACTAGAAAATGCAGACTACTGTGAAGTAGGGCATAATCCAAATTGTGGAGATGAAATAACACTACAATTAAAATTAAACGGAGATAAAATAGAAGATATGGCATTTTCAGGACATGGATGTGCAATATCACAAGCATCAACATCAATAATGATAGATACATTAAAAGGTAAAACAGTTGAAGAAGCAAAAAAAATTATAAAAACATTTATAGAGATGATAAAAAGAGAGACAACTGATGAGGAAGAATTAAAAAAATTAGAAGATGCGATTGCTTTTAGAAATGTATCTAATATGCCAGCAAGAGTAAAATGTGCTCTTTTGGCTTGGCATACTATTGAGGACATGCTAAATAAAAATGATAGTACAGGAACTGGAAATATAAATTGCTGTCATTAAAATATGAAATAAAGGAAAAATAAAATGGAAAACAAAAAAGTATTATTAGGAATGAGTGGTGGAGTTGACAGTTCAGTATCAGCTTTACTACTAAAAAAAGAAGGATACGAAGTTATAGGAACAACACTAGAACTATTTGCAGGAAGCAGTTGTTGCAACATAAACACATACATAGACGCAAAAAATGTATGTAGAACAATAGGAGTGCCACACTTTACATATGACTGTAAAGGACAATTTAAAGAATATGTAATAAATGACTTTATAGACTGTTATGCAAATTGTAGAACACCAAATCCATGCATAGAATGTAACAAATATATGAAGTTTGGAATAATGTGGGAAAAAGCAAAAGAACTAGGATGTAATTACATAGCAACAGGACATTATGCAAAAACTGAATATAGTGAAAAATATGGAAGATGGGTACTAAAAAAATCACAAGCAGGCAAAAAAGACCAAAGCTATGTGTTATGGAATATTCCAAAGGAATTAATAGAACATGTATTATTTCCATTAGCGGATTTTACAGACAAAGAACAAATACGTGAAATAGCAAGAGAAAATGACTTAAAAGTTGCAAATAAACCAGATAGTGAAGATATCTGTTTTGTACCAGATGGAAACTACAAAAAATTTCTTGAAAATAATTCTAATATAAAACCTAAAAAAGGAAACATAGTGAATTCAAAAGGCGAAATATTAGGAAAACATACTGGTTTATACAATTACACAATAGGTCAAAGAAAAGGGTTAGGAATATCATACAAAGTGCCATTATTTGTTTTAGGATTTAACAAAACAAAAAATGAAGTAATAGTAGGAGAAGAAAAAAAACTATACAAGAAAGAAATTACAGTTACAGATATTAACTTATTATTAGTTGATAAAATAGAAGAGCCGATGGAAGTTGATGTAAAAACTAGATATTCTTCGAAAGTAGCAAAAGCTAAAATTGAACAAGATGGAGAAAACATCAAAGTTATATTTGACGAGCCACAAAGAGCAATAACACCAGGTCAATCAGCTGTATTTTATGTTGGAGATATAGTTCTTGGAGGAGGAAAAATAAAATGTTAAATCAATTTTCAAGAACAGAATTATTGATAGGAAAAGAAGGAATAGAAAAATTACAAAATGTAAAAGTAGCAATATTTGGAATAGGAGGAGTAGGCTCATTTGTAGTAGAAGGTTTGGTAAGAGCAGGAGTTGGAAACTTTGTATTAGTAGATGATGATAAAATTTGTTTAACAAATTTAAATAGACAAATAATAGCAACAAGAAAAACAATTGGAAAAAATAAAGTTGAAGTTGCAAGAGATAGAATATTAGAAATTAATCCAAATGCAAATGTAGAAATACATCAAGAATTTTTCATGCCAGATAGTGATGAAATATTAGATAACACAGTAGATTATATTGTAGATTCAGTTGACACAGTAACAGCAAAAGTAGAACTAGTAGTAAGAGCTAATAGATTAAATATTCCAATTATGTCTTGTATGGGAACAGGAAATAAATTAGATCCAACAAAATTTGAAGTTACAGATATTTATAAAACAAGTGTATGTCCACTTGCAAAAGTAATGAGAAAAGAATTAAGAACAAGAGGAATAAAAAAACTAAAAGTAGTATATTCAAAAGAAGAACCAATAAAACCAAATGAAAATTGTGAAAATAGCTGTAAAAATAATTGTATATGTCCTCCAAGAACAAAAAGAAAATGCACAATAAGAAACCAAGTACCAGGAAGTATATCATTTGTGCCATCTGTTGCTGGACTAATAATTGCTGGAGAAGTAATAAAAGATATATTAAAAAAATAATAAAAATCCTATAGATATATTTTCTATAGGACCTTTTTATTTATATTTCCATCTGACTACCTAAAAATGTTGCTGCAGATTGAGCTATTTTTGTTTCAACTTCATTCATTTTGGTATTAGCTTCTTTAGAAAGAAGAATTACAGTTCCAATAGTATCACCATTAGAAATTATTGGGTATACAACTTGAGCATTATATTTTTTGTTATTAGAATCGTTTTTGGTTATAGGAACAGAAACATTACTATTTTCATTACTTGTATAAATTTCTTTGTCTTCCATTAATTGTTCAAGTTCATCACTAACATTTTGTTCTAAATATTCTTTTTTAGAACCACCAGAAACAGCTATGACAGTATCTTTATCTGTAATACAAGCTATATGACCAGTTGTTTTTGACAAAGTTTCAGCATATCCAGTAGCAAATTCAGATAATTCACCAATAGGTGAATATTTTTTTAATATAACTTGCCCTTCTCTATCAGTAAAAATTTCTAAAGGTTCACCTTCTTTTATTCTTAAAGTTTTTCTTATTTCTTTTGGAATTACAACTCTACCTAAATCATCTATTCTTCTTACAACACCTGTTGCTTTCATTTGATTTCCTCCTTGTTTGGTTTGATTTTTTTGTATATTTTTATTATTACAAATAAGGAAAAATTTATACATTTTTTCTCATAATAATATATTTACATTATGAAAATTAAGTGATATAATACACAAGAAATATTTGGAAATGACAAAAATAAGGAGGCAAAAAATGACATTAGAAGAATTAGATA
>OLPG01000832.1_pt1 | contig 28449 bp, 21 predicted proteins | sample 1672311 | NCBI WGS metagenome assembly OLPG01 (sample SAMEA3136670, study PRJEB25190) | human gut metagenome | biome: human gut; feature: human-associated habitat; material: faeces | place: Austria | collected 2013 | reverse complement strand
ACTTTCTCACGTACTAACATACGCTCCTGATTGATAACGGGTTCGGTTCCCGGCGACTCCTACTCTTTTCATTTCAGGCCACCCTCGAAAGTCCATTCGGAATTAAAATCCTTACAGCAATCCCACCACCTGCTGCTCTCTGCAAATTCTTTTAAAACTTACTTCTCTTCCTCATCGGTTTTTGCTTTTGATGAACTCTATTCTAGTCTTCCTTACTTCATTTGTCAAGAAGATTTTTATTTTCTTTCTCACATTCTCATTCTCAGCCTGATTCATCCTGAAGAGAACTTTTATTTTTCTTCTGTGACAACTTCCAGTCCCAGCTCCTCCAACTGCTTTGTATCTGCCGGCGTAGGAGCTTCCGTCATCAGACAGGATGCGTCCTTGATCTTCGGGAATGCAATTACGTCACGGATACTGTCCTGCTTTGCCATCAGCATCACCAGACGGTCCAGTCCGTAAGCAAGTCCTGCGTGCGGTGGAACTCCGTATTTAAATGCATCTAACAGGAAACCGAACTGGCTGTATGCCTGCTCATCTGTAAATCCAAGTGCATGGAACATCTTCTCCTGAATGTCATCCTGGAAGATTCTGACACTTCCTCCGCCGATCTCATTTCCATTGAGGACGATATCGTATGCTTTTGCACGTACCCTGCCCGGATCAGACTCAATATACTGAAGATCTTCTTCCATCGGCATCGTAAATGGATGATGCATCGCAACAAAACGGTTCTGCTCTTCGCTCCACTCAAGAAGCGGGAACTCTGTGATCCATACAAAACGATATTCATTTTTATCAAGGAGTTCAAGCTGCTTCGCAAGCTCTATACGCAATGCTCCCAGTGAATCCCATACTACTTTATTTTTATCAGCAGCAAATAACAGCAGATCTCCTGCTTCTCCGTTCATTGCTGCGATCAGTGCCTGCATCTGCTCCTCTGTCATAAACTTGGCAAAAGAAGATTTCACGGTTCCGTCTTCCTGAATGGCAACATATGCCAGCCCTTTTGCACCGTAATCTTTTACAAATGCTGTCAGCTTGTCGATCTTCTTTCTTGGCATGCCGCCCTGTCCTTTGGCATTGATACCACGAACACTTCCACCATTCTCCAGTGCTGCTGTAAAGACACCGAAACCACAGTCCTTTACCACTTCACTTACATCCGTCAGTTCCATTCCAAATCTGAGATCCGGCTTATCTGATCCAAAACGATCCATTGCTTCCTGCCAGGTCATTCTCTGGATCGGAAGCTGTACCTCTACATCCAGCACTTCCCGGAACAGTTTCTTCAGATATCTTTCGTTGACATCGATCACATCATCCACATCTACAAAGGACAACTCCATATCGATCTGCGTAAACTCCGGCTGTCTGTCTGCACGAAGATCCTCATCACGGAAACATCTTGCAATCTGGATATAACGATCCACGCCAGAGCACATCAGAAGCTGCTTGTAAAGCTGCGGAGACTGTGGAAGACCGTAGAAAGAACCCGGATGCACACGGCTTGGCACAAGGTAATCTCTTGCCCCTTCCGGTGTTGTCTTTCCAAGCATCGGAGTTTCCACTTCAAGGAATCCTTCTTCTGCAAAATACTGACGGGTCAGCGTCATAACCTGACTCTTCATTTTAAGATTTCTCTGAAGATCCGGTCTTCTTAAATCCAGATAACGGTATTTGAGACGGATTTCTTCTTTTGTCTTTGAATTTTCCTCAATCGGGAACGGAGGAGTCATTGCCTCGGAAAGAATCCTCAGTTCACTTGGGATCACCTCGATCTCTCCTGTTGCAATCTTATCATTTACAGCTCCCGAACGTCTTGCGACCTTACCAACGATCGCCACAACATACTCTGAACGGAGGGATGCCGCTTTCTCGATCAGAGCCGGTTCTGTCGTCCCCTCCTCACAGACTACCTGGATAATTCCGGAACGGTCTCTGACATCTGTGAATACGAGACCTCCTTTATTTCTGTTCTTCTGTACCCATCCCATGATGGTCACTGTCTCACCGACATTCACTGCAGACAACTCGCCACAACGGTGAGTTCTCTTCAGCCCCTGCATTGATTCAGCCATTGTATCTCATCCTTTCCTTTTTACTTTCTTCCTGTTCTGTCTATCGCTGCTTTTTATTGCTGCTTTTTCTATCGCAGCTCTTTCTTTTCGCTCTGCTCTACCGTCTTACAGGCTGTCCACAGAATCACGGTAGCACTCTGTGATCTCTGTATATCCCTGCTCTGCAAGCTGCTCTTTCTGGAACTTTTTATTTTTCTTCATATTCACGATCATCACCTGACGGCCATTTTCACGCTCTTTCTTTGCAAGTGCCAGCACTTTCAGCATGCCTTCCTGCGGCATATTTTTCTCGATCAGGAATGCTTTCTTTTCCTTACTTGTAGGCACTTTGTATCCACGTTCCATCAGCAGCATGACAATCCGCTCAAATCCGATGGAAAATCCTACTGCCGGTGTATCCTGACCCGTAAACTTTCCGATCATCTTATCATAACGACCGCCTCCGCCGACGGAACCTCCAAACTCATCCATGGAAATCTCAAAGATTGTTCCTGTATAGTAGGACATTCCACGTACCAGTGTCGGATCAAAGAACATACGGAACTCTGCCTCTTTTGCACTCTCTACACTTGTAATGATCCTCTCAAGTGAATCTGCTGCTTCTGCCGGAAGAAATCCCTCCAGCCTCTCCTTACAGGAACGCACTCCTGCAACATCATTCGTAATCTCCTTGAATAACTGCAGATATTTCTCAACTGACTCTTCCGCATAACCATTTTCTTTCAGCTCTGCGGCAACACCTTCCAGACCAATCTTATCCATCTTGTCCAGTGTAATAAAAACATTATCATAATCTTCCTCTGCAAATCCGCTGTAAGCTGCCATCGCCTTAAGGAAACGGCGATCATTGATACGGATTGTAAAATTCTTGAAATCCAGCTTTCCGAGAAGTGCTGTTGTCGCAAGGATCAGCTCGATCTCTGCCAGATTGGATGGCTCGCCAAGGATATCAATATCGCACTGCATAAACTGACGGAACCGGCCTCTCTGCGGACGGTCAGCACGCCATACATTTCCCATCTGAAGTGCCTTAAAAGGTGCCGGAAGCTCATTGGAGTGGTTCGCATAATAACGGGAAAGCGGCACAGTCAGGTCATACCTGAGTCCTCCGTCTACCAGATCCGCCTCTTCTTTTGCCTCTGCCAGCTTCAGTTTCTCACCACGCTTTAAGATCTTAAAGATCAGCTTTTCATTATCTCCGCCCTGCTTACTGCAAAGATTCTCGATATGTTCTACGCACGGTGTCTCAATGGATGAAAATCCAAATGTCCTGTATGTCTCTTTGATCAGGCTGATCACATAATCCCGGATCTCCATTTCGCCCGGAAGAATATCTTTCATTCCGGTAACCGGTTTTCTCTTTAATGCCATAACCATTCTCCTTTTCGCTCTATCATCTCATCAATACGATGGATATACTCCATAATATTTTTCACATTCTCGATGCGGATCAGATTCGTCTTTTTTCCGCCTGCCGTCTGAATCTTCTCCGGCAATACGAGCTTGGTCGAAGCTCCTGCTCCTGCTGCCAGGATGGTCTGCTTTTCTTCCATAATAAGTATATTGTAAATTCCGGCTTTGTCAACCTCTGCATAACCAACATTCTCAAAATTTCCCGCAATATTTTTCTGACGGTACAGATAATACGGCTTTAACCCCATCTCTTCTGCACATTCAGCCGCATCCTCTACCATCCCGGAAATCTCAGAATGCAGATCCATCGTTCTGCCCTCCTGCCCGAATTTTGCCGCCCGTTTGATTGCCAGTGCATGCACCGTCAGACTGTCAGGAGCAAGTGCTTTGATTCTTCTCAATGTATCCTGCATATCTACCCTTGTCTCGCCCGGAAGTCCTGCGATCAGATCCATATTGATATTATCAAATCCAAGCTTTCGTGCCATACAAAAAATGCGTTCTACCTCTTCAACGGTATGCTTTCTTCCGACCAGATCTAGCGTCTTTTGCTGCATCGTCTGTGGATTGACAGAAATTCTCGTCACCGGATATCTGCGGATCACTTCCAGCTTTTCTCTCGTAATGCTGTCTGGTCTGCCTGCCTCCACTGTAAACTCTTTCAGTTCAGACAGATCAAAACAGTTTCGGATTGTTCCGAGAAGACGATCTAACTGTCCCGCCTCCAGTGTCGTCGGAGTTCCTCCACCGACATACACCGTATCCGGTTTCCGTTCTCCTGCCATCCTGCCAAGTGCTTTCAGTTCCTTGATCAGTGCATCCAGATAGGCATCAATCTTATCTTTCCACTCGCCGACCGGAGAAGAACTGAAAGAACAGTAGGAACAGATACTCGGACAGAACGGAATCCCGACATAAAGGCTGAATCCTTCGCTGACATCCAGCTTTCCAAGCTGCTCCTTTTCCCTGCACGCAATCTCATAAGCAAGCTCTGCCTTTTCTTTCGTAACACAGTATTCTTCCTCAAGGAACCTCTTGATCTGTGCCTGATCCATTCCGTCTTCCAGCTTCTGCATCACAAGCTTCGTAGGTCTGACTCCCGTGAGCATTCCCCATGCCAGTTCTCTGTCGCATTCTTCGGAAAGAAACCGATAGACCTGCCGGGTCACTTCCCGCTTTTCTGTCTGTTCCTCCTCCGGAGTCATTTTTCTGTCTGCCATCGTCAGACTTCTCTCTGCAAGGGAAAAGCAAGCTCCTCCCGGTAACTGCATCCATACCAGCGGCTCTTGCTCTTCATCAACAGTCTGCACGATCTCCTCCTCAGGAAAAAAAGCTTTCGTGACATGATATACATTATAGGTAAATTTATTTTTCTTATTTTTTATCTCTATCATTCTTTTCCTGTTCCGTTATTTCTTTTAGATAAAAGGATTAATCTCCTTTTCATAGCCAATCGTAGACTCATCCATATGCCCCGGATACAGCTTTGTCTCATCCGGCAGGATCATCAGTTTTTCTCTGATAGAATGTGCCAGATCCCGGCTGCTTCCTGTAGGAAGATCTGTCCTTCCGATCGAACCACAGAACAAAGTATCTCCACAGAACAGTGCTTCCTCTTCCGGAAGATAATAGCAGCATCCACCTACTGTATGTCCCGGTGTATGAATCACGTGAATTTCTGTTCCTGCACATTCAACTGTCTGTCCGTCTTCCAATGCTTTTGCTCCTGTATATGCACAATGATATCCGTACATAGATGAAGCATTCAGTCTGTCATCTGCCAGTAACGGCTGTTCCTCTCTGCCGACATAAACCGGAACATCAAATGCTTTCAGAAAATCTTCTATTCCCATAATATGGTCAAAATGTCCATGGGTCAGGAACAGTGCCTTCATCTGATATCCCTGCTCCCTGATATGATCCACATACTCCTGAGGACAATATGCCATATCAACTGCAAAGCACTCCTTTGTATCCTCATTTACTACCACATAACAGTTCGTTTCAATCGGTCCAAGTACAAATCTCTCAATTTTCATATTTTTCCCCTCTGATCTGTTCAGGCTGTCTGACATTCTTATCAGCCTGTCGTTCTTTCTATATCAATGACATTTTCAATCTGCCTTAACTTTTTAATTACCCGGTTCAGCTCCTCACGTCCATGGACGATAAAGCCCATATCCATCGTTGCGGTTCCTTTTTTACTCGTTCTCGTATTCATGGACTTTACATCGATCTTTTCTTCCGTAAATACTTTTGTGATATCCAGAAGAAGTCCTCTTCTGTCGTCTGCATAAAGCTTCAGCTCTGCAAGATACTGCCCTCCCTCTTCCGTATCACCCGGATCTTCCCATTCGGCAGTGATCAGACGGGATCTCTCTGCCGCAGACAGATTGATCACATTGACGCAGTCTGTCCTGTGGATAGACATACCTCTTCCTCTCGTAACAAAACCGACGATCTCATCTCCCGGAACCGGATTGCAGCACTTGGAAAAACGCACTGCCATATCATTGATTCCCTTGACAACAATTCCGCTCTTGGATCTGGCAATATGCACTTTCTGCTTATTTGCCTCAGAAATCTTCTCCAGGATATTTTCATCCGTGATCTCTTTCTTATGATCCTTTTCATATTCTTCCAGCAGACGGTTTACAACCTGACCTTCCTTCAGTCCGCCATGTCCGATTGCTGCAAGCACCGCATCCCAGTCACGGAACCCATATTTCCGCTGAACGATCTGCTCGTATTTCGGCTTCAGTATATTGACAAGATCTATAGATTTACTGCGGCAGTAATTGCCGATCAGTTCCTTTCCACGGATAATATTATCTTCTTTAAATTCTCTTTTAAACCACTGGTTGATCTTATTCTTCGCCTGCGTACTTTTTACAATATTCAGCCAGTCTCTGCTTGGTCCTTTGGAATTCTGGGACGTCAGGATTTCGATCCTGTCACCATTCTGGATCTTATAATCAATATTTACAAGCCGTCCATTCACTCTCGCACCGATCATTTTATTACCGACAGCACTGTGGATCGCATAAGCAAAATCCACCGGTGTGGAACCATTCGGCAGATTCTTGACATCTCCGTTTGGTGTAAAGCAGTAAACATCCTCCTGGAAGAGATCCAGATCCCCTTTCAGCAGACTTAAGAACTCCCGGTTATCCGACATATCTCTCTGCCACTCCAGGATCTGACGCAGCCAGTTCAGCTTCTCTTCCTGGGAATTCAGGCCCTTGGCATTACTTCCTCCGGTTTCTTTGTATTTCCAGTGTGCCGCAATACCATATTCTGCTGTCTTATGCATCTCCTCTGTCCGGATCTGGATTTCAAACGGCTGTCCTGCCGGTCCCATCAGTGTCGTATGAAGAGACTGGTACATATTTGCCTTTGGCATGGCGATATAGTCCTTGAATCTTCCCGGAATCGGAGTATACATCTCATGGATCACTCCCAGTGCGGCATAACAGTCCTTCACTGAGTCCACAATGATCCGCACAGCGAACAGATCATACACCTGATCCAACGTCTTATTCTGGTTCACCATCTTCTTATAAATACTGAAGAAATGCTTCACTCTTCCATAAACCTTGGCTTTGATCGATGCATTCTCCATATGCTTTGAAACTTCCGCAACGATCTGCTGCACAAATTCTTCACGCTCTGTCTTGCGGGCATTCAGATCCTTTACCAGTTGATAGTATACTTCCGGCTGATAATATTTTAAAGAAAGATCATCCAACTCCGTCTTGATCTTGGAAATACCGAGTCTCTGTGCAATCGGTGCATAGATATCCATCGTCTCACGGGCCTTTTCTTTCTGCTTCGCCTCGGTCATAAATTCCAGAGTCCGCATATTATGAAGACGGTCTGCCAGCTTGATGATAATCACACGGATATCCTTTGCCATTGCCAGGAACATCTTTCTTAAGTTCTCTGCCTGTACTTCCAGTTTATCCTGTGAATAACTCAACTGCCCTAACTTCGTGACTCCGTCTACGAGCAATGCGACCTCTTCCCCAAACTCACGCGTAATATCATCCAGCGTCATCTCCGTGTCTTCCACTACGTCATGCAGCATACCGGCAACGATCGTCTCTTTATCCATCTCCAGTTCAGCAAGAATGATCCCGACCCACAAAGGATGGATAATATATGGCTCTCCTGACTTGCGTACCTGATCTTTATGAGCTTCTTTTCCGATACGGTATGCCTTTTCGATCATTGTAATATCCGCTGACGGATGATACTTACGTACCCGGGCAATCAGTGCCTGGTACAACTGTTCCGGATCCTGGTAATCTTCCGGTGCTTTCACCGCATGTCCATCCACCACTTCAAGATTTTTATTCAGCTCTTCATACTCCAGAGTGCCTGCCATATCGACTTCCCCTTTCACTCATCCTTTGTATCTGAATCTGTACACCAGATTATCTGCTTTTGGGTACATTTCAACTTAATATCATTAAGTATAACACCATTTTCCCCATTTTCAAACAACAACTTCCAACTGTTGTGCAATTTGAGCATATTGCACGTGAAATTCCGATAATTCACCCTTTCATTACTGATAATTTACAATTTCAAGCTGAATACTTCTTTTTCCCATATATTCGTTGATCTTCGGGTAAAAAGTCAGAGGCATTACTTTTCTTTGTTCCATCATTTTCAGGCAGTCTTCTACATCTCCGAAATAAATCCCATCCATCTGCATGCCTCGTTCATTTCTCAGCCTGCACTTTAATACATTCCGGTTCTTTCCAAAGATCCTCGGATCGATCACACTGAGATTTCTTTCCGCAAATTTAGGCTTTTCATTTCCCATGCCAAAAGGCTCTAATCTTTTCAGTTCTGCAATCAGGTTCTCATCAATATATTCAAACGGAAGGCATAAATCAATCGATACCCGCTCCTGCATATCCTCCTCTGTCAGTTGTGCCAGTTCATTGATCTTCTTTCTGAATAATCCAATCTTTTCCTCAGGCAGAGAAAGACCGGCTGCCAGTTTATGTCCGCCGAACCGGGTGAACAGTTCCGCACACCGGTTCATCTCTGCAAACATATCATATGCTTCAATGGAACGTCCTGATCCTTTTGCTCCATTTTCTGTCTTTGTCAATACGAAAGTCGGACGATAATAACGTTCTTTCAGTCTTCCTGCAATGATCCCGGCAATACTTTCATGGCAGTCCGGCAGATAGACAACCAGGACACAGTCTTCCTTCAGAGCGGAAGTTTCAATCATTTCAACTGCCCGTTCCACACCTTTTTCTGTCATTTCCTTCCGGCTTTCATTGAGTGCTTTCAGATCTTCTGCCATCATCACTGCTTCTCTGCGTCCCGGTGCATTGAGCAGTTCCAATGCTCTTTTTGCCGTATCAAGTCTTCCACAAGCATTGATACATGGACCGATGACAAAACCAATATGATAGGTATTCAGATTTTCCACATCGATTCCAGTACATTCAAACAATGCCTTCAGCCCTTCATTTTTCGTCTTTTTCAGCATTTCCAGACCCGTCCTGACAAAAATCCTGTTCTCTCCTGTCAGATTTACCACATCGCCGATCGTAGCGATCGCGACATTCTCGATCAGATATTCTGCTTTTGCCGGATCCATCTCCAGTTCCTCCAGCAATACCCGCACCAGTTTATAGGCAACCCCTGCTCCGCAAAGCTCTTTATATGGATAATTGCAGTCTTTCTGATGTGGATCGATCACCGCATCTGCTGCGGGGATCTGATAAATGCGAACACCATTTTCTTCTTTAAATTTCACTTCATGATGATCCGTCACGATCACCGTCATCCCTTTTTCTTTTCCATATGCAATCTCCTCAATTGCCGCGATTCCATTATCACAGGTGAGGATCGTATCAACCCCATCCTGGTATGCACGGTCAACTAATGCCCGGTTCAGACCATAGCCATCTTTGATCCTGTGCGGAATATCTGTATCCACATCCGCACCTGCCAGTTCCAGTCCTTTCTGCAAAATATAAGTAGAATTCACCCCATCAATATCATAATCACCTATGATGCGGATTTTTTTCTCTTCTGCAATCTTCTCTTTCAAAATTGAAACCGCACATTCCATATCTTTCATCAGCCGTCCGTCATAAAGATCTTCTGGTGTGCCATTCAGATACAGATTGATTTCCTCATCTGTCCTGACTTCCCGGTTTCTCATGATCCTTGCGATTACCGTGGAAACTCCATATTTCCTGGCAATTCCGTTGAAATCTGCTTTTTTCATATTGATAAACCACTTTGCCATCTGTCATTTTCTCCTGTTCTTCACTTAAACGAACAGAAGCCCGTCCGACTTTACTGCCGGAACAGGCTTCCTGTGAATATCTGCCATAAAGCAGGCTGAAACTTCAATGCTTATTTATTTTTCTTTTTCTTATCTTTAAAGGATTTTTTCTTCCCTTTTTTCTTGCCGCTCTTTGCAGTATTTCCATCAGCCGGAGCTTCGGAACTATCTACCTGTTCAGCCTTCTTTGTATCAGCAATGGCTTTTGTTCCGTTAGAAACTGTGGCAGCCTTTGCACCGATCTTCGTCTTCATTACATACCAGAGTGCACCGGTAATGCATACAGATGTATAAGCACCACATACGATACCTACCATCAGAGGTGCTGCAAATTCTTTGATGGAGCTGACACCAAGGATATAAAGTACAACAACCATGATAAATGTCGTAATATTGGTATAGAGTGTTCTTGTCAGTGTCTGCGTAATGCAGCGGTTTACAAGATCCTTCAGATCTTCTGCCTTGGACTTCGTCTTCAGCTCTTCTCTGATACGGTCAAAGATAACGATCGTACCATTGATAGAATATCCTACGATTGTAAGCATAACCGCAATGAATGTATTTCCGACAGATACTCTTGCGATCACATAGAATCCAAGAACTACCAGTACGTCATGTACCAGTGCAATGACAGCACTTGTCGCAAACCGGATATCCTTGAAACGGAACCAGATATAAAGCAGCATACAGATCGTAGCAATGATCACAGCAATGACTGCATCCACACGCATCTCAGAACTTACTGTGGAACTGATATTTTCAGTTGCAATATCTTTTGTCTCAACACCATAATTCTCATTCAGATAAGATGCGAGAGCCTCTCTCTTTGTCAGATCCAGCGTCTGCGTCTTAAATACAACCTGGTTCGTTCCCTTTACCGTCTGAACCTGGATATTCTTATCTCCGGTGATCTCTTCCATACTCGGGATCATATTTTTATCGATCTCATCAAGAGTATATTCTTTATCAAATGTAACATTCGTGGATGTTCCTCCGACAAAGTCAAGGCTGTAGTTCATTGCCCCGATTCCCCTTGCATGGTTCACGCCCATCATGACCGGTCCGCACAGGCAGAGGATGATTGACAGAACAAAGAAGATTTTCTTCTTTCCAAGGAAGTCAAATGGTTTACGTTCTTTCAGATGTCTTCCGTAAGCTTTTACATTATGGATACCAGCTCCGTAGAAAGAGAAAATGATCAGTCTCGTGATCACCAGTGCTGTAAACATGGAGATTACGATACCAAGTGCCAGTGTCTGTGCAAATCCCTTGACAGATCCACTTCCGCGAAGCCACAGCACACCTGCTGCGATCAGCGTTGTCACATTTCCATCAATGATGGCTGACATTGCTTTATGGAAACCGGATTTCAATGCTGCATGAACAGACTTGCCGGCTGTAAGTTCTTCTTTCACACGTGCGAAAATAATTACGTTCGCATCCACCGCCATACCAATACCAAGGATGATACCGGCAATACCAGGCAATGTCAGTGTAATATCAAATGCATTCAGGAGAAGCAGTGTGACCTCTGTATAAAGCAGCAGTGCCATACTGGCTGCAAGTCCCGGAAGAAGATATACCCAGCACATGAAAATACATACCAGTGCAAGACCAATTGCACCGGCGATCAGGCTTGTGCTTACTGCTTCCTGACCAAGCTGTGCTCCTACTACTTCTGAACTCAGCTCTTCCAGTTCTACATTCAGACCACCGATACGGATCGTAGACGCAATATTATCCGCCTCTTCATAAGTCATAGAACCCGTGATCTGTGCTTTTCCATTCTCAATTACCGTATTAACTTTCGGCACACTGATCAGTTCGCCATCATAATAGATTGCAATCGTATCATTGCTGTTATTAACAGCTTCCTGGGTTGCCTCTTTGAACTTTTCAGCACCTTCTGTTGTCAGTTCCAGATCCACACCGTACTCTTTACTTCCAGTCGTGGAATCAGAGATCTGTCCGGCAGAAGCAGTCTTTACTTCTGATCCGGTCAGTACGATTGAGTCGCTTTCTTTGAGTTCGTCGATTGTCTTATTCAGCACATAACCCGAAGAACCAAGCGTATAGTTCTCTTCACCGGCACTGTTCTTATGCTTGATAAAGTAAAGTGAACCCGGCTGTCCCAGTTCTTCCAGGATCGCATTTGCATCATTTACTCCAGGGATCTCAATACTGATACGGTTATCTCCTACCTGATAAGCCTGAGCCTCTGTACTGTACTGTTCTACACGCTTCTGCAGCTTGTATACAGTATCATCCATGTCCTTCTGGGACGGATTGTCTCCCTTAACCTGATAAGTGATACTTACACCACCTTCAAGATCAAGGCCGAGATTGATGTTCTTCGCAGCTCCTGTTCCTTTCAGGTCAACACCATACATACAAGATACTCCAAAGAGTACCGTTACGGCAATGACGAGGAACAGGCTGAGAAAACTTTTACCTTTTTTCATCTCTCATTTTCCTTTCTTACTTGTCTGCCAACGCAGCTTTTATCATGATCGCACATTCCACACGCTTTCTTTCCATCTCGCAGCTCACTTCATATGTATCATTGATGGTATGGTGGAACTTGTAAGAATTTGCCATACAGCCACCACTGCAGTAAAACCTTGCAAAGCAGGTCTTACAGCTCTCTTTCGAGTAAACGCTGCATCCGCGAAATTCTTCCGCAATCTCCGGTTTCACAATGCCCTCATCGACATTTCCCATGAGGAACTCTTCCTGGCCTACAAACTGATGACACGGATACAGATCTCCCCACGGTGTCACAGCCAGGTATTCGGTTCCGGATCCACATCCGGAAAGACGCTTCGACACACACGGACCTCCTTCAAGGTCGATCATAAAGTGGAAGAAATTGAATCCTCTTCCGCTCTTTTCCCTGTCGATGATCATCTTTGCCAGTCTGTCATATTCTTCAAAGATCTGTGGAAGATCTTCTTTCTGGATTGCATATGGATCTGTATCTTCCCCGACAACCGGCTCAATCGATACCTGCTCAAATCCAAGATCTGCAAAATGCTCCACATCTTTTGAAAAATCAAGATTATTTCTTGTAAATGTACCACGTATATAATATTTCTGCTGATTCCGGCTCTCTGCCAGTTTCTGGAACTTCGGAACGATCAGATCATAACTTCCCTTTCCATTTCTGAACGGACGCATCCGGTCATTGACTTCCTTTCGTCCGTCAAGACTCAGCACTACATTATCCATCTCACGGTTCACGAACTCCTGTACTTCCTCATTCAGAAGTACACCATTGGTTGTCAGTGTAAAACGGAAATGCTTATCATACTGCTTCTCCAGCTCTCTTCCATAAGCAACCAGTTCCTTGACAACCTTCCAGTTCATCAGAGGTTCACCGCCAAAGAAATCTACTTCAAGATTTCTTCTGCTTCCTGAATTTGCCACCAGGAAATCCAGTGCTTTCTTTCCCACTTCATAGGACATCAAAGCACGTCTTCCGTGGTACTCTCCTTCTTCTGCAAAGCAGTACTGACAGGCAAGGTTGCAGTCATGTGCGATATGCAGACATAACGCCTTGACTACGGTTTTTCTCTGCTTGACAATACCGATTAAATTTTCATAAATATCCTTTGTAAAGAGTCTTCCCTGCTCTGTCAGCTCTGTCACCGCATCCAGAATATCCTTCAGGTCTTCCTCCGTATATCTGTCCCCGAGCTTTTCTTTCAACACCGTTTCCGTCTCCGGTGCCTTCAGCGTCTCCGGTGTATGTTCTGCGTTCATTTCATTCAGGACTGCAATCACATCATAAGCTTCCTGATCCACTACATGAACTGCACCACTGTTCACATCAAGAACGATATTATATCCATTATTCTGATACTGATGTATCACACCAATACCTCACTTTCTGTATTTTATAACTTTCCCTTAAGACAAGCATAAGGCAGCGACTCTCATCGCTGCCCTCCCTTCAAGATTCCGGGTCAATGCCGCATTATTTTCTGTTCTCGCAAGTCTGGTTTCCTACTGTACAGGATGTCTTGCATGCTGACTGACAGGATGTCTGGCACTCACCGCATCCGCCTTTTTTTACTGTATGATTCAGTGTCTGAGTATTCAGCGTCTTAATATGCTTCATTTCTATTCCTCCTCTATCGAACATATTGCTTTTGCTATTATAGCATAAGGCGGTGCTTTTTTAAAGAGTTTTTTCCTCTTTTACAGAATCAGGAACATTTTCAATTTAGCTTTTACAGAATCACTCAGCAATCAGGAAACCATTCCTCCCAGCATTCCTCCACCTGCACATAAAAGAAGTGTTGTAAGAAGGCTTCCCATTTCAGCCTGCAGTGAATGATAGATTCCAAAAGAGATCAGCATCAGCAGCCCCCAGTACAGCACTCCTGTCAGAAGTCCCCACAGGAATTTATGCGTCATGGAAAGTTTCCCCATTACAAATCCTCCTGAAAACGTTGCGATTACGTAGATCAGGATCACTCCAATATTTACCTTCTGTTCACTCAGCCCCATCTTATAAAGCAGAAGCGTCAGGATAAGTAAAAAGATGCCGGTAACAACATACGCAATAAGCAACGATTTCACCATATCTGACGCCGTCTTTTTCAACTGAAACTGATTCTCATTTTTCCTGTCCATCTGTCTCCTCCCGGGTTTCTCATAAACTACAGTACTCTCTCCAACTGCTATAGTTTATGAGCTGATCCCCGAAATTATGACATCGGATCATCTTATCCCATCTGCCTTCCCAGAAAATCTGCTGCCCCCTGAGCCATTTTCTCATCCAGCTCAGGATTTTTCTTTTCTTCTTTTTCCAAAAGCAGCACAGCCCCTGTCACATCGCCTCCACTGATGATGGGGCAGATTGTCTCCAGACAGAACTCTCCCATCCCCTGTACCGCCTGAACATAGTGCTTCTCTCCTATTTTCGCAGTACGTTGCTTTCGCTCCTGTATCATATGCTCCAGTTCTTCACTGATATACTGCCCTTTCAGCTCTCTGCTCCCTGCCCCCGACGCTGCAACCACCTGATCCAGATCGGTAATGCAGACGGTACAACCCAGTGTTCTTGCAATACTCTCTGCTAAAATAGCTGCATTCGCCCCCAGTTCTCCCACCGGGGAATACTTTTTTAAAATAATCTTTCCTTCTCTGTCTGTAAAAATTTCAAGCGGATCGCCTTCCCTGATCCTCAGTGTCTTTCTGATTTCTTTTGGCACGACAACCCGTCCAAGATCGTCGATCCGCCTGACTATCCCTGTCGCTTTCACAAATATTTTCCTCCAATTCCATACCTCGGCATGAATCTTTCCACGCTTTTGCTATATATTAGTTTTGGAGTTAGTATGTGGAAATCATGGGGGATTATACAAGAATATTTCCCTTTTCTATATTCTCCCGGAGCAGTTGATTGATCACTTCATATAATCTCACTGATCCCTTCTGTGTCTTACTCTGTCTGCCGTATACCTGCTCTGCCGTCACTTGATGCTCTCGCCAGTCCGCACCACCATTACTGTTATTTAAAAGCAGAGGCTGAAGATTATCCATTGCATGTGCAAATTTTGATTCCGCACTTTCATACGCTTCAAACTCATCAAATAATGCAATCATCTCTTCTTTCTGTTCCGATGGAAGAAGTGAGAAGATTCTTTCCTTTGCAGTATCTTCTCTTGCTTTCTGCGTCTTCAGATTTTCAGCATCATACGCATAAGTATCACCTGCATCAATCTCCACAATATCATGGATCAGGCACATCAGCATCACCCTTGCAATATCTATCTCTTCATTTGAATATTCTCTTAACAGATATGCCATGATTGCCATATGCCATGCATGCTCTGCATCATTTTCATTTCTTCCGTGTCCTGAAAGATGCGTCTGACGGAAAATATTTTTTTCCTTATCAATCTCCAGTACAAACTCTAACTGCTGCTTTAATCTTTCATCTGTCATGTTCGGTCTCCTCCATGTGCATTGATTTAATCTGACTTTTCTGATTTCTTCATTATATCACAAAAAGAAAAGTCTGCCAGATTTTCATCCGATCTTCCCAGGAAGCCGGAATATCAGTCTTCAGATAGGTGAGGATGTCCGCCGTTGTTGTATAATGCCCGGCATCCGTGTTTTGCCAAAGGTATTTCAATATGTGTAACAGTCTGCTCTTGGATTCTGCCATAGCGTCACTCCTGTTGTTTTTTGCGGAAGCCCTTATTTCTTTGAGCTTCTTTTCAGCTCGTATGTCCCGCCGACCGTGCCCTCGCCACCGATCAAGGTAAGGGTATTTCCGTCAACGGTAAATTCATATTCGGAATCCCGCACCGACTCGTTGACGTAATCGATCATGAGCTTGTTGCCGTCGATGGTATAGGTGAAATCGTAGGATATGGAGGGCAGCTCCATTGCGCCGCTTCCGCTGCCGTCAAAGGAATAGGTGGTCGTTCCGTCGAACTCCCATGTGCCTGCAAGTGCGTCCGTGCCGCCGGAGCAGCCTTTTGCCAGCAGTATAATGCCAACGATGATTACCGCCAGTGCGGCGATCGCACCGCAAAGCACCATACGGCACTGCGTCTGTTTTTTCTTCCTTTTTCTGATTCTCTCTACCGTTCGATCTGACTCGTTCGGGAATCGTCCCGGCGGTTGTTGCCTGACGGGGCGGTTCGATTGATAATCCTGCATCATGTGGTTCTTCTCCGGTCCAAGCGAAAGGGCGATGACGGCAATGTCCGTCACCGCCCTTTGCTCAAAGGTTCGCAGCTGATTTATTCAGCGTTTTCTTTCTTCTTTTTGCTGTAAACGGTGATGCCGATCACTGCACCGCCGCTGATAAACAGCAGTGCAATCCAGAGGATCATATTGCTGTTGTCACCGGTTTTTGGGCCTTCTGCACCGGTGTTCGAGTTGGTTTGCGTAGGATCGGTCGGTTTTGTTGTGGAGCCGGTAGCCAGAATCTCAACTGCCGCCTTCTTGTAGCCGCAAACCTTGCACTCCTCATGCTTGGAGCCCTTTTGGGTTGCGGTCGCTTCCTTATCAACAACCCACTTGAAGTCGTGTGCCGCCTTATCGGCCTTATCTCCGCAGGAGCACTCATGCCAGTGGTTGTCGGCATCGTACTTCCAGTCGGAGCCGTAGCTGTGAGTATGCTCACCGCCGCCGGTTGCCGGGATAGTTTCGGTTGCCATCGTATAACCGCAGACGGTGCATTCCTTATGCTTTGAGCCGTCGGTTGTAGCAGTTGCCGGGGTGTCGATGATCCATTCGCCGGCGGTATGCGCTGCTGTATCTTTCTTATCGCCGCAGGAGCACTCATGCCAGTGGTTGTCGGCATCGTTCTTCCACTCGCTGCCGTAGCTGTGAGTATGCTCGCCGCCGCCGGTTGCCGGGATGGTTTCAGTTGTCATCGTATAACCGCAGACGGTGCATTCCTTATGCTTTGAGCCGCTTGTGGTAGCTGTTGCCGGAGTGTCGATGATCCATTCACCGGCGGTATGTGCCGCCTTGCTGTCCTCGATGATCACGCCGCAGCCGACAACGGTGCACTCTTTCCAGTGATCGGTATGATCGGACTTCCAGTCGGAAACGCTATGACCTGTTGCCGCAAGGATTACGCTTGTCTTGTTGGTAATTTCGGATGCACCGGTTGCATCCTCAAACCACTTGTCACAGCCGTCGCAGGTGTAATATGCCGTGTTACCTTTCTCCGTGCAAGTAGGAGCCTTTGCGGGAACGAGGGTCAGTTTGTGCTTATGCGGTACGGTCTTGTCATATCCGCAGGTGTCGCAGATGTTATCGCTGCCGTAATCGTGAGCCGCCTCGTCCTTCTTTTCGTGGCAGCGAGAGCATTCTTTCCAATGATTGTCTGTGTCCTTGCTCCAATCGCTTGCCCATGCGTGCCCGAGCTGTGTACCTGCTGCTGTAAAGGTTTCTGTTGTGCTGATCTCTCCGCAGGAGCAGCTCTTGAAATATACTGCATCGTTGGTGCAGTCGGCAGCCGACTTGAGGGTTTCCGGCTTCTGAATTTCCTGATCGTAGGTATGGGTATGAGGAATTGCCTTGTATGTTACAATAACGGTTTTGTCTGCGTCCATCGTAACATTCAGGATATTGGAAAGTACGTCTGTTACAACGCCGTTCACAGTAACAAGGTCGATTTCATAGCCGTCATCAGGGGTAAAGGTAACCGTTTCGGTGGAACCTTCGGTCAGTCCGGTTTTGCTTGCGGAAATCGTTCCGTGACCGCCGTTTACCTGTGTTGTGAGGCTATAGGTGGTGACCGGTGCGTTCTTGTAGGTCGCTTTCACGCTGACTTCACTGTCAGGCATTATGAAAGTAGTGGTTTCACTGTTCGCATCTTCAAGAGTAGTGTTGCCGCTTTCTACTACCCACTTATCAAACACCTTACCGTCAGGAGCCGCATTTGCGGTCAGAGTAATGGTTGTGCCTTGCGCCGCTTTACTGATTTCGCTTCCTGCACCGATTGTCGCTTTGCCGTCCGTTACGATGATGGAATACTCTTTACTCTCCCAGATTGCATAGAAGGTAGTATCCGAGCTTACTTCATAGGTCGTGCCGGAAATAACCGAACCGTCGGCACTGGTTGACCAGCCATTGAATTGCTTGCCTTCCGGTTCAGTAAAACCGCAGGAAGGCAGGGTATAGCTGCCGGAAACGCCGGTGACATCTGCCATTGTGCCGCCGCCACCGTTGGCATTGAATCTGACGGTATACTCGGCAGGCGCGGCTTTGGTTATCGTAATAGACAGCTCCTTCGTATCGCTGCCCGCACTGTTTTCCGCCTTAACGGTGAAGCTGGCGGTTCCCGCTGCGGTAGGCGTGCCGCTGATCTCGCCGGTGGCTTCGTCCAGCGTCAGGCCGGCAGGGAGATTGCCACTGTCAATGCCCCATGTGATGGGCGTAGTGCCGGTGGCGCTCAGGGTCTGGCTGTACGCCTCGCCCACCTTGCCGCCCGGCAGGGTGTCCGTGGTGATGGTGGGGGCGGCGGCAGCATTTTCGCTGATGGTGAAGTAATGCTCTGCCTTGCCGCAGTAGTTTCCCGTGCCGTACAGCGTCACCTTGGGAGCCTTTTTGCTGTCAAAGCCCTCGTCGCCCGGTGTGAGGGTGTAGGGATGGACGTTGTTGGAATAGATGGCGGTGTAGTCCGTGTTCTCCGTAAGCTGCTTCGTTTTGTTCTCGCCCGTCTGATGGGAAAGCCCCGTCAGCTTCTTTTCGCTGCCGTCATGGGCGCAGTCCGTCAGCCCCTCGAGCGTCAAAAGCCCATGCTCATAGCAGTATCCAAGATCATACTTGTCGCAGAGCGCGCATTTGCCGTACTCGTCAGGGCTATGGTCAATGGTCTTTCCGTTGACGGTGCTGCCGCAGATGGTGATGTTTTCCGCCGGAATACCGGGCAGCTCCTTTGTGTGCAGCTTGTCATAGACATAGTTTGTGCCGTCCTTTTCCTCAAGCCGGAAGGATTCCACCGTGCTGTTCAGAATTTGAATCTTTCCAATCTCTGAAGCTCTGCCAGACGAGTTTTTCCCGATGCCGGGAATATAGTCGGTACCAGACCTCAAATTGCCGCCCTTTGCGGTCACGGTGCTGTTTTCAATAAGAATATTTATCTGGCCTCCACTTGAGCCATACGCCGCACCGATGGCGGGGCCGAACAATTCATTGCGAACGGACACCTGGCTGTTCGCAATGCGGATACGGCTCTCACCATAGGATTGGGATTGTGTACCGTTGCCGATAACCGCGTTGACTGAAGACCTACTATCGATTTGGCTGTCCTGAATGTCGATGCTGCCAAAGGAAGCCTTTTCGCCGCCGCCAATCGTGCAGCGATTATAGGTGTACTCGTCGTTCAGGCGGATGATGCTGCCGCGGATCACGATCTCTTCAACGGAAGAATATTCTCCACGAGCGCCGATGATATCGCCCGTCAACACGGTGCTGTCCGTGATCTCTAGCCTTTTCAGTGTCTTTGCGTCATTCGGTGATTTCGCGTTTTCGTCCATAAAAATGCCGTAGGTGTGCAGATCGGAATCCCGAACGGCGATGCTCCCATTGCCGCCGACGCGAATGCTTCTAAAATGCGGCAGCCTGATCTCGCTTTCTTCAATGACGAGCTCGCTGTTGCTGCCCACGCGGATCCCGTCGGTACGAGTGGTGAGTTCGTCCGTGGATGCAACGTGGCAGTTTCGGATGGTGAGCTTCCCGCCCGGCGAGTCTGCGTCCCAGCCGATCAGAATTTTATTGCTGCTGAGAAGCGGAAGCTCTGCGTCCGAAATGGTGATGCTTCCGACGCTTCCGCCGGTGGCAGCGCCGATGCAGGCGCCGTCCTTACTGGAAATGGATTTGATCGCATTGCCGTTGATGGTGATGCTTTTGCAATCCACTCCCCCAATGCTGCCGATGGCTGCGCCGCCGCCCTCGGCGAAAGCGGAGATCTCACCGCCGGTGATGCGGATGTCGCCGGTGCTGCCGATGCCTGCCGCGCTGCCTTTTCCGACCGCATGGACGACGCCGTCGGTGATGGTGACGCTGCTCTTTTGTTTGCTTTTGTCGCCAATGGCGGCGTTATTGCGATTTGCCGTGGTTTCTATATTTCCGCCGTTGATGGTAATGTGCATTTCCGCCGTGTGGTGAACTCCGGCTCCGCCGATGCCAAAGCCATTTCCATCGGAAGATGCCTTGACAGTACCGCCGTTGATGGTGATGCTGCCGCCCTCAAGCGGGCCGATCCCGTTTCCGGGAATCGCGTATAGCGGCTGGTTTTCATAGCGATTGATACCGCCGTGAGCGGTCACATTGCCGCCGTTGATGGTGATGCTGCCGCCCCGGCCGCTACTGATCGCGCTGCTGGATGCCTCGGCGATGATCGTGCCGCCGTTGATGGTGACGCTGCCGCCATTACCGTAGCATGTGCCGATTCCAAAGCTGTCTGCAGTGTGAGCGCCGCCGCTCGTCCTGAGCTTGGTACAGACGATGCCGCCGTTGATGGTGATGCTGCCGCCTTGCCTGAGATTGCCGGGCGTATCTCCGTCGGAGGAAACGTTGCGATCTTGATACGATCCGCCGATGGCGGAGGAGCCCTGCTGTCCTCTGGCGTGGATATTGCCGCCGTTGATGATGATCGTACCCTCGTTTTCATAGTAGTTGTCGTTGGCAGCCCACACGCGCACACCGGCGCCGATGCCGGACAGTCCAGCCACAGGCCACACACTCTTTTCATGATCAGACAGCTCCGGGAGGCACGCCGTCAGCTTGCCCATGGATGCCTCAGCGGTGCTCTGGGCGTATATGGTGAAGGTGTCGCCCTCCTTCACGTTGATGCCCCACGGTACCGTGAGGTGGCAGTCGTCCGTTAGAATCAGATTGACCGCGCCGTGGGTGTCCAAACGGGGCGTGATGGTCACGTCGCCCTTCACCACATACCAGCCGGCGGGCAGATCATACCATTTGTTGTCGCTATCGAAAAAATCCTCGATAATAACGCTTTCCAGCACCGTGTATTCGGTGCAGAAGCGCTCCTTGCCGTCCGCGTCCAGATAGCGCACGGGGGTTTGCTCGACAGCGTTGTTCACGGTAATGCTCAGCGCCCTTGTGTCGCTGCCCTCGCTGTTTTCTGCCTTGACGGTGAAGGTGGCGGTTCCCGCCGCAGTGGGTATGCCGCTGATTTCTCCGGTTTTTTCGTTCAGGTTCAAGCCGGCAGGCAGCACGCCTTCATCAATGCTCCATGTGATGGGCGCTGTGCTGATGGCGGTCAGGGTATGGCTGTAAGCCTTGCCTGTCTTGCCGTCCGGCAGGGTATCCGTGGTCACGATGACGGTGTAGGTGTCTGGCACAAACCGCGCCGTGAGCGTGGTTACATCCGCCGGAACGCTATCACCGGGCACGTAGAGCTTGTCGTCGCTGCCAAGCCACTTAAAGTAATTGCCTGTAGCTCCCTCCGGGCGGGTCAGACCGTCGGACGCAGGCGCGGTAAATTCGCTGCCGTTTTTCACGATGATCCGAATGCTGCTTTTATCGCCCAGCTTGCCGCCGCCAAGGTCAAGGGTAACGTCCTTCAGTCCGTCAGGACCTATCGTGCCATGGTTCAAAACCTCAAGGACGGGGCGGAAACCGACCTGCGGGTTTTGGCCCGCAGCGTCGCGGTGGCCACAGAAGCGGCTCGAATAGTGCCCGCGAACCGTACGGCGCCACGACAATCTGATCACAGAATCTTGTCCACACGAAAAAATCCCGTTCCAGTTTTTGATATATCCGTCGTCCTTGTCCAGCAGCCTGTCCCATTCGTTGCTTTGGGGCGTGCCGCGTTCTGAATCACCTGAGCCTGTATAATCACTTCCCTCGGACGGCGCGCGCAGCGTATAATCCACGCCGCCGGCGGCGTAGTCTTTGCCAAAAATCATGTCTATGGCATTCAAATGATCCCAGCTTGCCGCGTACGTTACGGCATAGTCCGCCACGAACAGGCTGTGGGCATATTTGTACGTCTCTGCATACTCCTCAGTGGTTGCCATCTCCGACGTGAGCTTGTAGGCGTCCACTGTCCCGGCATAGGTAAAGGGCACATAGTGCAGCGTATTATCCGGCAGAGCGTCGTTCACCGTGTCGGGAATGCCCACGCCGGAGAGGTCAAAGTAATAGACTCCGCCGGGAGCAAGGTTGAACTGCTCTGGGGGAACAAACTGCGCCGTCAGCTTGGTTACGTCCGCCGGAACATTATCGTCCGGAGCGTAGAGCTCGCCATCGCTGCCAAGCCACTCGAAGTAGCTGCCGGTATTTCCGTCGGGGCGGGTCAGACCGTCGGACGCAGGCGCGGTAAAGCTCTCGCCGGTTTTCACAATGATCTGGATAGTATCCGAGCTTCCTCCAAATTTTCCGCCGCCAAGGTCAAGGGTAACGGCCTTCAGTCCGTCAGAACCCAGTGTGTCAGAGTTCAGGACTTCAAGGACGGGGCGGAAACCGAGGAACGGGAAGGAGAGCGTAGTATTGGCGCCGGCATATTTGCGGGGCAAATCGTACCGGCCGCGAATCACACGGTTCGATAGCGTATTGGGTAAAGTATCTTGTCCCCAGGAACCTATATCTCTCCAGTTTTTGATATATCCGTCGTCCTTGTCCAGTATCCTGTCCCATTCGTTGCTTTGGGGCGTGCCGCGTTCTAAAGCACCCGAGCCTGTACCACCACTTCCCCCGGACGGCGCACGCAGCGTATAGTCCACGCTGCCGGTGGCGTAGCCTTTGCCAAAAATCAGCCCTGTGGCGTTCAGGTCATCCCAGCTTACCGCATGCGTTACGGCATAGTCCGCCACGAACAGGCTATGGGCATATTCGTTCTGCTGTGCATACTCCTCGGTGGTGGCCATCTCTGATGTGAGCTTGTAGGCGTCCACTGTCCCGGCATAGGTAAAGGGGACATAATGCATTGTTTTGTCCGGCAGAGAGCCGTTTGCCGTGCCGGGAATGCTCACGCCGGAGAGGTCAAAGTAATAGACGCCGCCGGGAGTGAGGGTAAACTGCTCTTGATACCCAACGGTGAGATCGATGTCTACAAAATCGCTTGCATAGTCGGTCTTTTTATCGTCGTTGCACTGCTCGCTGAAGACCTTTAAGGTATAGCTGCCCGGTGCAAGGCCGGACGGGATTTTGATCTCAACCGTTCCGTTTTCGGCAGTAGGCTGCGCTACTCTGCCATAATACTGTGCGCCGCTGTTATCCGCAAGGATGACAGAGATATATTCATTTATCCCTGCGGTCGCCCCGGTGTAATGCAGCGTAACGGTATCGCCGGGGTCGCCGCTGACGGTTGTTTCCGTTACGGCAAAATTGCGGTTGCTGTCCTTCAACGTCAGCTTCCATTCGTTTCCAGTGTATTTGGAAATCGGGGTCAAGCCTCCGTCAGGCTTTCCTCCCACAGCGGCGGATGTAAAGAGTACGGAGCTTGAATTTAAGTTAAAAGCGGGACGAACACACCACCAACTGCTGATAGCGTTCCCAGAGTAGACGACAGAACCATCACCATTCACGGTGGCGGCATCGTGATCAGAGTAACCAGGGGAGCGCAGCCACCAATAGCTTGACGCCCAACTCGGATGTTCGGGATCCACAATTCGCAGATCCTGATTTACCGCAAACGCTTCCGCTGTGGAAAGTGGCCAGAATACAGCGTTATCCACCTGCCCTCCCGCTACACAGTCGGTATTCTCTCCGTCGTAACTTCCGCTTGTAAGCGCCCGTTTCTTTACGGCAGTATTTTCTTCTGTCGTCAGCTTTTCTGCAAGCGCGTCTATTGCGGTTTTCAAATAACTCGATGCATATCTGTTGTTTGTTCCGAAATCGGCAAATTGCAACACTGAGCTCATATTGCCCGCCGCAAGCAGGGTCATATCCCCCTGTGCGCTTGCAACGCCGTTTCCGTTATAGCCGATCACACGCCATGCAGCAGGATTATTTTCATGGTCTTGCCCGAAATACACGGTCGGTGCGCTCGCTGTGTTTACATTTTTACTTAGTGCGTCTGTGCCAAGCTGGATCGCCTTTCCTGTATCTGCCGCAAAGGCCGCTGTCGGCAGCAGCGTCAGCAACATGCAGCACAGTAGCAGGATACTGAGTATTCGTTTTTTCATTGGCTTTTCTCCTCCTGTTCGTGTCGGGCGTGCTTGTTCGCCCCGTCTTTTCTCCGGTTTTCTCTGTTTCTGAGCCGGAAGCACAGCGCGGTGATCGTCGCCGCCGCGGCAAAGGAGACGACGGCCACCAGCACATAGCCGCCCGCGTCCTCCCGCAGCAGCATTGCGCCGAAGCTGCCCCATGCGGCGGTCTGCCCCGGAGCGATAAGTGCGTCTGCCGCCTGCATCAGCACCGCGAACAGCAGCATACACGCTGCGGAGAGGCTTATTGCCTCGTGCCGCTGCCTTCGGCGGGTGTTTTCCCGCACACGCTGCTTGACGAGTGCGACCCGTCTTTCGGTATCGTACATATCGTTTGAACCTCCTTTCTGGATTCTTTGAAATGCGGCTTAAAAACCCCTTCACTTATATAGGTACAAAAAATCGAAAAAACTCTCACCCAAAACGCAAAATTTTTCAAAAAAATTTGAGAGCTGCCAGAAAGCAGCTCTCAAGGAGTGAATATTCGGTTATTTCCTCCGCGATAAGCGGAAAACGGACCATCTTCCCGCCGCCTACGATCAGGCCGCAGAGGACGTGCATGGCTCCCGTGCCGAAGCCCCGGAAGAAGATGAAGGAGAAACGGTCTGCACCGTTCTGGATCAGATAGCACACATTTTCAAAGGTGGCGAAGGCGAGGGCAACCGTGATGGCGGCAGCCTTGATTTTATCCCCCTCCGGCTCAAACACCAGCAGATAGAACACCAGCGGCAGCAGCTTCATCATTTCCTCCACCACCGGTGCGATCTCCGCCGTGGCAGCAAGGGCATCCGCCTGACACACCGCCGCGAGGAAGGTGTTAATATAGGCCGAAAGCAGACACACCCCCATCCCGGCAATGCAGAACAGGAAGAAGCGGAGCTGCCGTCTGCCCATGCACAGGGCGGCCACCAGCAGGGGAGATACCATGCAGAGGAAGATGTTTTCAATATAGGTCATGCTTCCACCGCCCTTCTCGTGGCGGGCAACAGCCCCAGAATCGCAAACGTCAGCAGCAGATCGCACCAGAAGGTTGGGCTGGCCGGTGAGGTATCCGGCCAAAAGCAGCCCGCCGTCCACAGCAGGTATTCTGCGTACACAAAACACAGCATGCCGATGTGAAACCACCGCATATTCCGCATCGCACCCGTCTGGGTGTCTGCATAAGAAAGCCCCCGTATGGCACAGTAGGATAGCTCAATCATCATGCCGCACCAGATCAGGTTGGAGAGAATGTCCCCGTAGGTACAGTAGAACGCCAGCAGCGGCACGCCGAACGCAGGTGCAAGCCACGCCCTGCGGCAACGGAAGGTGCGTTCCTCCGGAGTGGAGAGCGTGGCCTGCAAAATGTGCAGGAAAATTACGCTGGCCACCCAGCCGAACTCCGACACATAAAAGACCCGCGGCGTGGTATCGAACAGCAGCAGGTACAGTGTCCAGTAGAGCACACCGAGGGCAAAGCAGCCATAGAAGCACAGCAGCAGAAAATACGCCTGCCTGCGGCTTTTCCGGTAGGAGATACCCGAAAGCAGCACGCCCACGAACGTGACCAGCAGTTGTAGCAGGTTCTCAATCAGCTCCATGTGCATCCTCGCTTTCCTTGTCCTGCCCGTCCTCACGGCTCATCTGCCGCAGCCGGAAGCACAGAACGGTCACGCACACGCCAAGAAGAAAGGCCAGCAGCCCGATAACAATGTATCCCAAAGCCGCACCGCCGCCGTACATACTGGCCGCCGTTTCAAAGCCCGCATAGTTGCCTGCCTGGATGCTTGCGGCAATGCCGGGCATGGCGAAAGACGCACCAATGAGCAGCACAAGGCACGCAGCCACAGCGGAAGCCATGGTGACCATATTGTGCCGCAGCCGTTTCTCCTGTTCAATTTTAGCGATGCGCCGCTTGGTCTCCGTGACCCGTTCCTCATGACTCCGCATTTGTGATCCCCTCCCGTTCCAGCAGCCTTCGCAGGCTTTCCTTTCCGCGATACACCATGTTGGTGATCTGCTTCACCGTTTTTCCCGTGACTTCCGCCGCCTGCGCGTAGCTCATATCCTCGAAATACGTCAGATATAGAACCTCACGGTAGTCCGGGTTCATTTCGCCCATGCAGAAGTGCAGGACGCGGTTTCGTTCCTCAGTCTGTATAACCTCCTCCGCCAGCAGCCGTCCCTCCGGCTCGTCGGTCAGTGCATCGAGGCTGAACAGGGGCTTCCGCCTGCTCTTATGGCGCAGTGCCATGTGCCGTGCCGCCTTATACAGATACGCCTTGAGGCCGCCGTCCCGGATGCGGGGCTTTTTCGTGAACAGATAGGCGAAAACGTCCAGCATCAGCTCTTCGGACTCGTGAACGTCGTGCAGATAGCCGTCGATATACAGGGTCAGGGGGTCACCGTATTTTTTCATCAGGGCCTCCAGCCCCGCATCGTCGCCGCTCAGATATTGGCGGTATAGGGTTTCATCGCAGGCCATCGCACTCACTTCCTTTTTGCAGATGCTTCCAATTCCAATGCGGAGGAGATCCGTCAGGTGCTTGTCCTGCCGGGATCGCGGTGCTGTTCCTGAAAGCACGGGTCGGACGGCTTTTCCGCATTTTCCGGGATCGCCCATGAACGCCCGAACCGGGACGCACCGGGGATCCGCCCCTCGGCGCAATACTGATTGACCCGCCGCTCCGATACGCCCCAACGGTAGGACGCCTCCCGAATGGAGATATAGCCCTTGATCCCGTTCATACCGCACCTCCGCATGGATAATACTCAACACAATACATTATGTACGAATATCCGAATAAAAGTAAGCCCACACGGACGACTTTGCACGAAGTTTTTTCGGGGTTGTCAAATTCATCTGCGATCAATAATCGGGAGACGGTGTTGCATATCCGTCCGGCAGTATCCGAAACAGAGGGTATATTTGCAGATTTTTCTCCATGATCAGGGCTGTGTCATATTTGAGTGAAGTCAATTCATGCAGTTTTGTTCAGCCTGTACATATCCTGCATTTGGTGGTCACTCTCGGCTGTTTTCGCGGCAGGAAGAAAAAGCAACGGTCGATTTGCTTTCAAGCCGCTTGGACGGTTCATTGCTTCGTCCCCGTTTCACAATTTCTCTTTTTGGCGAGGCAGATAGGAGCATTTCCGTTCCCCCTTCGCCTTTCGTATGACAAGGTTCCATGCGGCTTTTAGATAGATATGTAAAATCGCATCTTGATACAATGCCTGCCGCATGGGAGTGTAGAAAAGTGGCTAAAATAAAGGCTTTCAGTAGATTTTGATGTTCTGCCGAAAGCCTTCTTTTTTATTATAGGACATGGAAAATATTACAGGCAAATCCGGAAGTTTATGACGAGAATGAAAAATTTTTTGAAATAATAGAGTATCATAATTAATTATGATACCGTGGGATGATTTTAGGTGCTAGTAATAGCACCTAAAAAAACTCCTAAAAAAGAAGAAAAAATTGACTAAGATATATATCGTGGTATATACTGACATTAAGAAAAAGAAAGGGGTGACGTATCATGATGACAGCAAAAGTTTTTGAAAATGGAAGAAGTCAGGCAGTAAGGCTTCCAAAAGAATGCAGATTTGCCACTGATGAGGTAGTTGTAAATAGAATTGGTGACATTGTGTTACTTATGCCAAATACAAACCGTTGGAGTTCTTTTCTCCAAGCGGTAGATCTGTTCTCTGATGATTTTATGGAGACAGGAAGAAATCAGGGAATGGAACAGGAAAGGGAAGAACTATGAGATATATGTTGGATACGAATATCTGTATCTATGCGATTAAGAAAAAGCCGGAGGAAGTGTTCAGGCGATTACAACAACATGATCCATCAGAAGTATGTATTTCAGCAGTCACCTATGCAGAATTAATGCATGGCGTGGAAAAAAGTAAAGCGGTGGAAAAGAATCGCCTTGCCCTCACGTTATTACTGGCCAACATTGAGATTCTGGATTTTGACAGTTTGGCTGCGGAAAGTT
>OLPG01000809.1_pt1 | contig 29039 bp, 25 predicted proteins | sample 1672311 | NCBI WGS metagenome assembly OLPG01 (sample SAMEA3136670, study PRJEB25190) | human gut metagenome | biome: human gut; feature: human-associated habitat; material: faeces | place: Austria | collected 2013 | reverse complement strand
GGCGGTCTTGATTTCTCAAAACCGCCGCAGAACATGTGGAATAAGCGCACAAAACCAACCTAACCGGCAACGGTTTTTTTCCTTCCCCGTCGGGGGTAGGCACATATACTATACTTAATTCTATTTTCTATTTCTCGACACTAATAACTCTCTGTGCCCACTCACGATAAAATGCTTCTTCATGTGATACGAGCAATACAGTACCCGCAAAATCCATAAGAGCTGATTTCAATGCTTCCTTTGCCTGAACATCCAGATGATTTGTGGGTTCGTCCATAATTAGAAAATTGCAGGGAATCAGTGTTAGCAAACACATTTTTACTTTCGCCTGCTCACCTCCACTTAATGTTCCAATCGCTTGCATTGCGTGCTTACTGGAAATTCCACACCGGGCTAAATGTTTGCGAACATCTTTTATGACCATATCAGGATGGACATTGGAAACAATTTGAATTGGTGTCTGTTCAGGTTCGTCCCATATTAAGTCCTGCTCAAAATATCCAAGGGTAACTTGATCGGAAAATTTGAAATGACCTTGCATGGACGGGATTTGTCCAATTAATGTCTTGAGCAAAGTAGATTTCCCAATTCCATTAAAGCCAGTGATAACAACTTTTTGCCCGCCTTTTATGCTAAAATCAATATCTGATAGAACTGGATAGTGATAACCAACTGCCAGATGTTTGACCAGCAGATGCTCCGTATTTGTCAGCGGTAAAACAGGAAAATGAAAATGAGGAATAATCTCTTTCTGTTCCAAAGCCTCCATTTTGTCCATTCGATCAAGCTGTTTTTGTCGCCCTCTCGCCATTTTTGCTTTTCGTCCAGCAATATTTTTCCTAATAAACTCCTCTGTTTTTTTGATCTCCTTTTGTTGCGCTGAGTATTGACGAATGTAATCTTCCCGCAACAGTGTCTTTTTTCGCAGAAATTCAGAATAAGTGCCATAATACTTTGTTATTGTGTCATTATCTATATCGCAGATACGATTTGCGATTTTATCCAAAAAGTCAAAATCATGGGAAACAACTAAAAAAGCATTTTCCAAAGAGGATAGGTATTCCGCCAGCCATGCAACATGATCTTTATCAAGAAAATTTGTCGGCTCATCTAATAGCAATACATCTGGTTTTTCAAGCAGTAGCTTTGCCAAAATCACTTTTGCTCGCTGGCCGCCACTCATTTCAATGATAGGGCGGTCAAGACCAATCGCAAGCAGCCCCAGCCCATTTGCAACGCGCTCGATCGCAGTATCAATGGAATAGAAGTCATGTGTTTCAAGCTGCTCTTGATAGTAGGCAGCAAGTTCCAGATTTTTCATATCTCCATCGGCGGCCTTTTCATATAGCTGCATAACTTGTGTTTCTATTTCAAACAGCTTTGCAAAGGCTGATTTCAAAAACTCTTTTATGGTAAGCGTATGGTCGATTTCTGCATACTGATCCAAATAGCCAATCGTAATATTTGGCCGCCAGATAACCCGTCCGCTATCAGGTATGATCTGCTCTGTACAAATTTTAATCAGGGTACTTTTGCCGGTTCCGTTTTGTCCCACAATTCCGATGTGTTCCATTTTATTCAGTGTGAATCCTGCATTTTTGTAAAGCAAGTTTTCACCAAAAGAATGTGTTAATCCTGTAATTTCTAATAAACTCATTTTCAAAAACCCTTTCTTATGTATTTGCTATATATTCCTGTATTTTCTTTGCATTTTTCCCTACCGTATCTACATAATATCCGCGACACCAGAAATGTCTGTTTCCATATTTGTACTTCAGATTTGCATGTCTTTCGAATATCATTAATGTACTTTTTCCTTTTAAGTACCCTACAAAATACGACACACTTATGCTCGGCGGAATTTCTACCAACATGTGTACATGATCTGGACATATCTCTGCTTCAACAATTTTTACACCTTTTCTTTTGCATAACATACTCAAAATATCTGCTATATCCTGTTTAATTTTTCCATATGCTACTTTTCTTCTGTATTTTGGTGCAAAAAGTCGGGTAAGAGACGCACATTACTGTCCGTCCCTCCCCTAAGAACGGAACGTGCGACTTTCACCGCATTCCGCTCACGCATCTATGACACATAGTATTCACTACGTGCGGCTGTACTCTTCTGATACGCTAATTTTCGCTTCATTTCATGCTCCTTTTTCCGCTTTATGAAGTAATCGCTGTTCAAAAAAGGATTTTTATTCAAATCCAGTGATTTTACCCTTACTATCGGCATGTCCATCATTTGATAGAGAACAATCGTGTCTGTTCTGAATGACCATTGTCTTCCACATTTTGGATGCCAATACCTGTTCTTCACCCATTTATTACATTTCTGCGGATGTCTTCGTTTGGCCCATTTCCATAGCATCTCCCAGAGTCTATGGTCTATGAGAGCGAATGTGCTTTTTGCGCAGACGCAATGGTGGTATTCTGCCCATCCTTTTGTTATCTGATTTAGTTTTACAATCAAAAGCTCTTGTTTTGACTCACGATAATACCTCACTGTCTGGCTAAGCTTTTTCGTGATTTTCTTCTTAGATTTAGTCGACGGTTGAATCAGAAGTTTGCCTTTGAATTTCCTGAAATTCCATCCCAGAAAGTCGAAGCCGTCATTTATATTTGTAGTAGCCGTTTTTTCTTCTGATAGTTTCAACCCCCGCTCTTTCATGAACTCTTCAACCACTCGTTTAACATCTTCAAGAACTCCCTTGCAGTCTGCTGTTATAATGAAATCATCAGCGTAGCGGCATAGGTGTACTTTATGCTTGTTGTTTGTTGGACGCTTCACGCAGACTACCTCACAGATTACCTGGAACAGTTCATCGTAAAGCTCTCTCTTTCCATAACCATCATACTGCATATGGTGATCGTAACTGATATTTTCTTTGATTAGCTCTATGTATGTCTGGACATCATCCATCACATCCATCGTATCTTTTTTCCCTGAATCAGATTGAATGATAGGATTGATATAACTCTCCTCAGTATAGTTTAAATCAGTCTGATTATAGTTAGTATAATTAGGGTTCGATTCTCCGACTTCTTGAGGTTCGATTTCCGGACTTCCAGAGGTCTGATTTTCCGACTTCTGTGATTTTATCAGTGTTTTCAGACTTTTTTTCATCTACATTTTCTGCCAGTGAAGCAAAGTTCTTCACATATATGATGTCCGGTTTGCCCAATCCTCTACGCACTTTCTCTACCAGACCAATTCCCTTAACAGAATCCAGCTCTGCAAGAACCTTAACCGCCTTTTCCTTTCCACACCCCAAATCTTCCATAATACTGTCTATGGTGTATATGATATATGCCCGATTGTCCTCATCAAACCACTCATTTTTTATAGATAAGGACATACGATCAAGCATCAGACCGTATAAAAGTTTTGCATCACTGGATAATTTCTTAAATCTTTCATCCTTGATCAGTAGACGAGGAACACGATAGAATGAGAACTGTTCTGCTTCTATCCCGTAATAATAATCCAATGGTAATATTCCACTCATTCCCGGCTCTTCCTTTCTACTGCGTGCTCTTCCAATTCTCCAATAACTGATAAATAATATTCTCTATTTGCTCCCTGCTGTATGTCGCAGGAAAATAATTGTTAATGCGCTCTGTTTTTATGACAACCTTTCGCTCCACGGTTTTCTCTTTTTCCAACATCATGCGAACCATTGGAAAGGTAAGTTCCCCTTTTTTGTCACTTTCCTTGAGCATGGCACTCTGCTGAGTTGTGATAACAACATTTGTTTCCTGTATTGCAACCAAAACCCACTGCTGTGCATCCTCTGATAAAAATGATAAGTCAACCGCCTGCATGATACCGATTTTCTTTGCATCCACCATATCGAGCAGCGAATCCGACAGGCGTGAAATCCATATATATCTCTGAACCGTCTTTGCACTCTCTCCTGCCGCTTCTCCCAGTTCTCCAAGCGTAAGTCCGCCTTCCTTACTTCCCTGATGCTTCATTGCATCGTATTTCATTCTGTATGCCTTTGCTTTCTCACTCGGAAGAATATCCTCCCGCTGAATATTGGAATCTACCATGATAATCGTAGCTTCGTCATCCGTATAATCACGGATGAACATCGGCATTGTAGTAAGTCCGACAAGCTCACAGGCGTGTCTCCTGCGATGTCCGGCAATAATCTCATAACCGCCATCTTTCATTGGTCTGGCAATGCCTGGCATCAATACTCCATGCTCCCTGATGCTTTCCACCGTTTCCTGCATCTTTTCATCATCCAGTACCTTAAACGGGTGTCCTTTGAACTCATGCAGTTCTGACAATGCGATTTCCTGTACCTGTTCTGTTCCTGTCTGTAGCTTCTCTGTTCTAAATAAATCATCAAAGCTGTTCAACTTTACCTTTGCGGCACTTCCTGTCTTACTCATTACCAAGCACCTCCTCTGTCAATGACTGGTAGGCACTTGCCACTTTTCCATTCGGATCGTGCTGATAAATGCTCACACCTTCCGCAGAAATCTCAGTAGCTCTTACCGACATCGGGATACTTTCTTTGAATATCTTCACCCGGCTTCCATAGTTCTCGATCAGCAATATACTGATGTCCTTTGCATAATTGGTACGGTTATCAACCATTGTCAACAAAATACCCTCTATTTCCAGTTTCGGGTTGATCTGACGCTTTACCTTTCCAATCGTCTTAATAAGCTGCTCCAGACCTTTTACCGGCAAATACGCTGCCTGTACCGGAATTAAGATACTGTCCGCACTGGTAAAAGCATTTATCGTAATCATGCCGAGTGATGGCATACATTCAATCAGAATGTAATCATAGCGGTCTTTCTGCTGTTCTATGTAGGTACGAAGCACCGTCTCCCTGCTCATAACATTCACAAGTGAGGTTTCCAAACCGGAAAGCTCGATATTTCCCGGCATGAAATCCGCACCTTCCTCATGTCTTAAAATACCGTACTCCGGTTTTATTTCCTCATCATTGATAATGGATGCCATAATGGTTGCAAGTGTAATTTCCAGTCTGTCCGGCTCCTGAATACCAAGACTTGCCGTAAGACTGTCCTGTGCATCTGCATCTATCAGTAAAACTTTCTTTCCCTGTTTTGCCAGTCCGATTCCTAAATTGCTTGTTGTGGTGGTCTTTCCAACTCCACCCTTCTGATTTGCGATTGCTATTACTTTACACATGATAAATTCTCCTATTCTCTGCTATTTTGCTGTTATTTATTTTTCTTCACGTTGCTTTTCTGTACTTCCGCATAAGCTCTGTAATATTTATCTGTTCCTTTATTGGGATAGAGGTCTGACAGCTCCAGAACCTCTATCTTTGGATGTCTCTGCATGATTTTCTTAAACCATGTAATATCATTCTTTGTTCCCATCAATCTGACTTTTAACATCAATCATTTCCTCCAAACATTGCATACAGAGCATGATTATAATTGGCATACTCCGGATATCTGATCTGTATTGCCTGCCAGAAAAACGGTGCATAGCAACAACAGAACAAATCCTCTACCGAATATCTCCTACACTCATCAATCTGCTCCTCTGCGCCCTGCTCATCATCTACACTCGGTGTACCATTGCAATACAAATTGAACGCCATTCTGACAACCTTTTCGCTTCCACTAGTCTGCCAACCATCGTGCAGGCACTCTGGTTTTACGCAGCCAGTCTTAAAGTCATAAATTCTGTTGATATTTCTTCTCGTATCATCGCTGATGCCAAGACAATAGCAAAGTGCTTTGTGATATACATCCACATAACGCACTTCTTTTAATTTTTCATAGTAGAATTTCTCATGTGCTTCGCTAATAAAGCGAATGTTCTCTTTCTTGTTACTTACTGCTCCTAACGCTGTGTTGTTCATAGTGAACCTCCTTCTGAAATTGAATTGAAAAAGGCACTCCTAATGGAATGCCCTAATATAAAAAATAGGGACACTCTTTTGAAGTATCCCTACGTTCTATCAATATATCTGATAGCTCTCTATTTACTTTCATATTCAGAATTCTTTGTGTTCCCACAACCGAGGTCTAACGCTACAACAACAGTTACTTTCCTCACAAGCTCTTTTTCCCTGTGATTTTCACTAATTTTGTTGAAACTGAAAAACTCTACAAAGTGCGTAAATTCAAGGATTTCTACATATCCTTTCTGTGTAGTCCTACCACAGTCTCCACATGCACTGTCATCCCAAACTGGTCAACCGGGCAGACTTTTTTCAGTTCATATCCTCTTTCGCACAAATACTTCAAATCCCTCGCCAGCGTAGCGCTGTCACAGCTGACATACACGATTCTCTCCGGATTCATCTCCACCATCGTCTCCAGCAGGGTCTCATCGCATCCCTTCCTCGGTGGGTCTACGACAATAACATCTGCGTAAACGCCATTTTTCTTATATTCTCTCGGCAGTACCTCTTCCGCCTTACCCACAAAGAATTCTGTATTCGCAAGCCCATTCAGTTTCGCATTCTCTTTCGCGTTCTCAATCGCCGCCGGAACGATTTCCACGCCGCGGACGAATTTCGCTCTCTGTGCAAGGAACAGAGAAATGGTTCCAATTCCGCAGTAGAGGTCCCAGACTGTTTCCTCACCGTGAAGATCTGCATATTCCAGTGCCTTCGCATAAAGTTTCTGCGTCTGACGCGGGTTTACCTGATAGAAGGACAGTGGAGAAATCTGATAGGAAATATCTCCAATCTTATCTGTGATATACTCCTGACCCCAGAGCAGACGGATTTCTTCGCCAAGGATCACATTGCTTCGTTTCTTGTTCACATTGATGGTAATACTGGTCATTCCCGGAATCCCGCACAGGGATTTCACCAGAGCATCTTCTCCCTGAATCTTATTTCCATTCAGGATCAGACAGACCATCACTTCTTTTGTGAAATAGCCGTAACGGATCAGGACATGGCGCACGAGTCCCTTGCCGGTCGCTTCATTGTACGGTTCGATTCCGTATTTCTCCATATGTGCGATTACACGGTCCAGAACTTCTTTGTTCTCGGCTACGCCAAGTGCACAGTCACGGTTCTCAATAATATTATGGGTTCTCCCTGCATAGAAACCGGTCACGATTTTTCCCTCTTTGTTTCTGCCTACCGGGAACTGCGCTTTATTTCTGTAATGGAAAAGCTCATCCATGCCAATGATCGGCTCCATAGGAATATCTGTAAAACCGCCGATACGCTCCAGATGACCTTTCACTTTATTGGTTTTAAATACAAGCTGCTGCTCATAGGAAAGTGCCTGAAGCTGGCATCCTCCGCACTGACGGGCGAATGCGCACTTTGGCTCCACTCTGTAGGGAGACGGCTTCAATACCTCCATCAGACGTCCATATCCATAATGTTTCTTTGCCTTGATAATTTTTGCTGTTACCGTATCTCCGATGACTGCGTCCTTGACAAAAACGGTGAAGCCATCGGCTTTTCCGATACCTTCACCGTCAATTCCGCAATCTTCTATCTCTAACGTAACAAGATCGTTCTTACGAAATTCCATAAAGATTACACCTCATCTGTTCTTCTTAAGTTTGAATCAAACAGTCTGTTAAATCCAAGCCATTCTTTTTTGCTCTTATTTGCGGCAAAAATTTCTGTAATGGTTTCCATTCTTGCATCTGTATTGTCTGCAAGATTCAGCGCAACCGCCTCAACCAGTGCGGGTTTCTTCGGAGATCCGTATTCCAGTTCTCCGTGATGTGCCAGGATACAGTGGATCAGTTCATTTTTAAGTACTTCCGGGAAATCCGGGATCTGTGATACGCGGTCATGGATCATCTGTGCTCCCATATAAATATGTCCCAGAAGCTGTCCCTCATCTGTGTAATCATTTAATGGAAAAGAAGACAGTTCCCTTGTCTTTCCGATATCATGAAGGAGTGCTGCTGTGATCAGAAGATCTCTGTTGATCACCGGATACGCTTTTGACATATAATCACAGAGTCTGGCTACCCCCAGGGTATGCTCCATCAGGCCGCCGATAAATCCATGATGTACGGTTTTCGCTGCGGAATGTCCCTCAAATGCCTTGATAAATTTCTCATCCTCTATAAACAGATTCTTCAGAAGCGCTGACAGATATGAGTCCTGTACACTGTCAATAAATGCCTTTAACTGGCTGTACATATCATCTGTACTATTCTCGCTTACCGGAAGGTAATCTGCCGGATTATATTCATCCTCGGAAGCTTTGCGCACACGCTTGATATTTAACTGCATGGCACCTGCAAAACTGGTCACATCTCCCATGACATCGATATAATCCAGTGCATCAAAGTCATCAATTCCCAGGGAATTCGGGTCCCAGATCTTGCCATCCATGATCCCGGTCTTATCCTGAAGGATAATGTTCTCATATGGCTTTCCATTCTTCGTCACTGCGGCCTGTTTCTGCTTGCACAGATAAATCCCGCTGATTCTGTCCCCTTCATGTAATTCATTTAAAAAACGCATAAAATCTGCCTCTCTATCTATCCTATATTTCTCCTGTATTTCAATTGATACGATCATCCTCAATCGTACATTCTGATCATATACTTTCATATACTTCTATTTTCATATGATTCTGCTTTCACATGGTTCAGCTTTCACATGATTCAGCTCCCGTTCAGAACTATCGCTCCTCAATCGTTACTGTATAATCTTTCTCCACATAATCTCCGCCCGAATTTTTGCGCAGGGCAGTCACTGTAATCTTCTCTCCTGCTTTCTTTGTCTGCAGATATGTATAATAAGACTGCATGCTCTCTGTCAGATTTCCGTCTATCTTACTGATAATGTCACCGCTCTGAATCCCGGCTTTCATTGCCGGAGAAGCATTCTCCGTACGCTCCACATAAAGTCCCTGTCCGATTCCCAGATGTCTGCACTGTGCCTGGTCGATCTCTTTTCCGTAAATTCCTGTGTATCTGGACTTTTCTCCATTGGATAAACGTTCTACCAGAGGAAGGATCTGAGAAATGGAAAGTGCATGGATATTATCGCCGTCACTGTCTCTTCCCTTCAGGATCATACCGGTCACATTTCCTGACGTATCCAGAAGAATGCCGCTTCCGTCCTCACTGCCCTGCATATCCGTGGACAGTACTTCATATTCTGTATCAGCGGCTGACAGTTTTTCAGACACAGAAGTCACCATTCCGTACACCACTGCATCACTGTCTCCCGCCGGACTTCCGATTGCGATCACCAGATCACTCTGTGACGGACTCTGCGTATCGGTCAGGTCAGACACTTTGATCTCTTCTATGGTGTTCTCATCCAGAAGGCTCTTTTTCACAGTGGCAACTGCCAGTTCGGTATCCTCATCGCCCTTGCAGATTTCTCCAGATACTGTAGTACCATCTGCAAAAGTGATCTGCAGTTCATGCAGGTTCTCCAGTTCTTCCTCATAAGTCAGAATATAAAACTGCGTATCTGTTTCCAGGAAAATAAGTCCCTCCGAATCTCCCTGCTGCATATAGGAATTATCCAGCAGGTTTTCATCCTGCGAAATCCCGCACACAGTCACCAGTGATTTCTGAGATTCCTGTGCGATCTTCAGTACTTCTTTATAGGTTTCCCCATAGAGTGCAAGAGGACTTTTCTCCTCCTGTACATCAGGAACCGTGTTTTCTGTTTCCACAGTCTTTTCTTCAGAGACTGCTTCTGTTTTCTCCATGGTTCCTGAATCTGCCAGTTCAATTTTCTGCTGTATATTCTCTTCTCTGTCAGTCAGAACCGGAACCATCCCTGCAAAAGTCGCTGCCGCACAGCCGCCGAACAGAACACCGCATCCTGCAATGGTCAGCAGTCTGCATGCCATCTTTCTGCGGTCTGTGGGCTGTTTCTTAATGGTTTCCTGTATAAACTGATATTCCTGTGTATTCTCTCTTCTATCCATGTCCTGTCTCATAAAACTCTTTCTCCTGTTATGCCTCGATCCAGGTCCGATACACCCTGATAAACATTCGCTGTCAGGACTAACAAATCCATGAGTTATTCTAACAAAAAGATATGAATTTTTTATGAATAGAAAATAGATTCTTAATACAAGAAAGAATCCTGCCGGAGAGTCTTTATCTCCCGGAAACATTATCTGTAATCTCCTGTGACATAAAAAAACCTTGTACCATTAAGATACAAGGTTTCTCATGCGGAAGATGGGACTTGAACCCACACGAGCGCAATGCTCACAAGATCCTTAGTCTTGCTCGTCTGCCAGTTCCGACACTTCCGCATATCGCGTTTCTTTTTAAGTTCTAAGTTTTACTTATTGTTGCGACAATTGGTACTATACCAAAAACTCTATAAAGTGTCAATAGTTATTTTAAATTTTTTTTATTTTTTTTGGAAAAACTTTCCAGGAACCTCCAAAACGCATCAAAACTCCCCTGCTGCCTCTTTTTCCGCTTTTCATAACCTGCAAAATCATATATAATAAGAAAGGTATTTCCGCATTACCCATACAGATGCGAAATACTCCCACTATTATTTTTCAGTAAAACCAATAGTTTCACTGCTTGTACATCATATATGTACAGACAGAATCAGAAAAGCAAATCAGGAGATATTTATCAGAAATGAATCAGAAAGCATATAAAGCACTTGAATATTATAAAATCATCCATATGCTGACAGACAAGGCTTCTTCTTCCATGGGAAAAGAAATCTGTGCGAAGCTGGAACCGTCTACAGATATTGATGAAATCCGACATATGCAGACCCAGACAAAGGATGCACTCACCCGCCTTTTCCAGAAGGGAAATATTTCTTTCGGAAGCGTCAAAGACGTGCGCGGTTCCCTGAAGCGTCTGGAGATCGGAAGTTCTCTCGGAATCGGTGAACTTCTTGCCATCTGCAGTCTGCTGGAAAATACCAACCGTGTCAAAGCCTATTCCAGAAGCGAGCGCGGAGATTCTCTCCCGGACTCTCTGGACGGAATGTTTGAGGCACTGGAACCACTGACACCTCTTACCACAGAAATCCGCAGATGTATCCTTTCCGAAGATGAGATCAGCGATGATGCCAGCAGCAGCCTCCGTCAGATCCGTCGAAACATGAAGATCACCGGAGACAGAATCCATACGCAGCTCTCCGCTCTTGTCAACGGCGGTGCCCGCAATTATCTGCAGGACTCCGTCATCACCATGAGAAACGGCCGCTACTGTATTCCTGTCAAAGCAGAATATAAGGGACAGGTTCCAGGTATGGTCCACGACCAGTCCTCCACAGGTTCTACCCTGTTTATCGAGCCTATGGCCATCGTAAAATTAAACAACGACATCCGCGAACTGGAACTGGAAGAACAGAAAGAGATCGAAGTTATCCTCTCCAATCTCAGCCAGCAGGCTGCGGAACAGACCGACTCCATCCGTGCGGACTTAAATATCATGGTTCAGCTTGATGTGATTTTTGCCCGTGCCTCCCTCGCCATGGACATGAATGCCACAGAACCAATTTTCAATGATGAAGGAAGAATCCGCCTGAAACAGGCGCGCCATCCTCTTATTGACAAAAAGAAAGCCGTCCCGATCGATATCCGTCTTGGTGACGATTTCGACCTGCTTGTTGTCACAGGTCCGAATACCGGCGGTAAAACCGTATCCTTAAAGACAGTCGGACTTCTGACTCTGATGGGACAGTCCGGACTTCACATTCCGACACTGGACCGCTCCGAGCTTGCACTCTTCGAAGAAGTTTACGCAGACATCGGTGATGAGCAGAGCATTGAACAGTCCTTAAGTACCTTCTCCTCACACATGACCAACGTGGTTTCTTTCCTGAAAAAGGCAAACCGCCACTCTCTCGTCCTCTTTGACGAGCTCGGTGCCGGTACTGACCCGACAGAAGGTGCTGCACTGGCCATTGCGATCCTCTCTCATCTCCACGAGCAGGGAATCCGCACCATGGCAACCACCCACTACAGTGAGCTGAAAGTATACGCACTCTCCACCCCTGGCGTGGAAAACGCCTGCTGCGAATTTGACGTGGAAACGCTTCGTCCGACCTATCGCCTGCTGATCGGTGTTCCGGGAAAAAGTAATGCATTCGCCATTTCCTCCAAACTCGGACTCCCGGATTATATCATTGACAAAGCGAAAGAACAGATCAGTGAACAGGACGAATCCTTCGAAGATGTACTCAGTTCCCTTGAAAGCAGCCGTGTCACCATCGAAAACGAGCGCCGCGAGATCGAACAGTACAAAAAAGAAATCGAATCCCTGAAATCCGAAATGGAGTCCAAACAGGAGAAACTCAACGAACAGCGTGACCGTATCATCCGTCAGGCAAACGAAGAAGCACATACAGTTCTGCGTGAAGCCAAGGAATATGCTGACCAGACCATGAAAATGTTCCACAAGTTCCAGAAAGACCATGTCGATCTCTCTGCTGTGGAAAAAGAACGTCAGGCTTTGCGTAAACGTATGAATAAAGCAGAAAAAGGCATGTCCCAGAAGACGACTGCCCAGAAGCCAAAGAAAGAACTGACAGCCAAAGATGTCTCTCTCGGAGATGCAGTCAAAGTTCTCAGCATGAATCTGAAAGGAACTGTGAGCAGCCGCCCTGACAACAAAGGCTTCCTCTTTGTACAGATGGGTATCATCCGTTCCAAAGTTCACCTCTCAGACCTTGAACTGATCGATGAAGCAGAGATCACCACACCTACCATGCAGAGAACCGGTGCCGGCAAGATCCGTATGTCCAAGTCCGCCAGCGTATCCACAGAGATCAACCTTCTTGGCAAAACTGTGGACGAAGCCATCGCAGAGCTGGACAAATATCTGGATGACGCTTATATCGCCCACCTGAAATCCGTTCGTATTGTTCATGGGAAAGGAACCGGTGCCCTTCGAAAAGGCGTTCATAACTATCTCAGACGCCAGAAACACGTAGAGTCCTTCCGTCTCGGTGAATTCGGAGAAGGAGATGCCGGTGTCACTATTGTAGAATTTAAAAAATAAATATCACTATATTTCAGAATCAGGAGGAACTGCCATGGTTTCCAAACAGAAAATTCTCATTGTCGATGACGATAACAACATCGCAGAGCTCATCGCCCTGTATCTTACCAAAGAATGCTTTGAGACAAAAATCGTAAATGACGGAGAAGAAGCACTGAAAGAATTTGCCTCTTTTCGCCCGGATCTGATCATTCTGGATCTGATGCTCCCGGGAATCGACGGCTATCAGGTCTGCCGTGAAATCCGTCATACCTCCGATGTCCCGATCATCATGCTCTCAGCCAAGGGAGAGACTTTTGACAAAGTTCTCGGACTGGAACTGGGTGCTGACGACTATATGATCAAACCATTCGATTCCAAAGAACTGGTTGCCCGTGTCCGTGCTGTCCTGCGTCGTTTCCAGGTAAAACAGCCTGCTGTTTCCTCCAGCGAAAAATGTGTCAGCTATCCGGACCTCACCATCAACCTGACCAATTATGCAGTCACTTATATGGGCCGTCAGGTAGACATGCCGCCAAAAGAACTGGAACTTCTTTATTTTCTTTCTTCTTCTCCAAACCAGGTATTCACCAGAGAACAGCTTCTGGATCATATCTGGGGCTATGAATACATCGGTGACACCCGTACTGTCGACGTTCACATCAAACGCCTGAGAGAAAAAATCAAGGACAACCCACACTGGTCTATCGCCACTGTATGGGGAATCGGATATAAATTCGAGGTAAAAAATCCATGAAACAGCACCATCTTTCCACAAAATTCCTGATGTTCTATATCTTTATCGGGGTTTTTGGATTTTTTCTTGTAACCCTGGGCGGTTCTTATATGGTGGAAAAACATTTTGAACACTCTTTAAGCACCGCCCTGTACACCGAAGCCCACAATATCGCCTCCAACGATATGGTTAAAAACAATATGTCCTCTTCCACTGTGGACAGCCTTACCGAAAATCTTTCAGCCATTGCAGACTTTCAGGATGCAGTAGTCTGGGTCATCAACAGTAACGGAGAGATCATCGTAAGCACCCGCAAAGAGATCGATATCAACAATCCAATCCCGTTCGATGAATTTGATGCTTCTGACTGGGGAAGTAACTATTATCAGGTTGGAAAATTTTACGGATATTTTGACACAGACCAGCTCAGTGTCATTGCTCCTATCACCTCCGACATGACCACAAAAGGCTATGTTGCGATTCACTATGCAATGACCAATCTCTACCAGAGCCGCAGCAGCATCTTGTTTATCATGCAGATCATTTTCCTTGCATGCTACGCAGCCACCAGCCTTCTCCTCTGGGTTTACAGCCACTATATCCGCAAACCTCTCACAAAGATCATGAAAGGTGCCAATGAATATGCAAACGGAAATCTCTCCTATCGGATTGATGTCACTTCCGATGACGAAATGGGATATCTGGCAAATACCCTGAACTATATGTCCGATGAACTGAACAAAAACGGAGACTACCAGCGCAAATTTATCGCCAATGTCTCCCACGATTTCCGCTCGCCGCTTACTTCCATCAAAGGATATGTGAATGCCATACTGGACGGCACGATCCCTTATGAGATGCAGGACCGTTATCTGAAGATCATCGCTTTTGAATCCGAACGTCTGGAGAAACTAACCCGCAGTCTGCTCACACTGAACGAACTGGACATGAAGAAACGTATGATGCACATTCACCGTTTCGACATCAACGATACGATCAAAAACACCGCAGCTACATTCGAAGGCATCTGCACCAGCCGCCAGATCCGTCTGGAACTGCTCCTGTCCGGACATGAACTCTATGTCAGGGCAGATATGGAACAGATCCAGCAGGTTCTCTATAATCTTCTGGACAATGCCATCAAATTCAGCCATGATGATTCTTCCATCCAGATAGAGACCACCGTAAAAAGCGGAAAAGTTTTCGTCTCTGTCAAAGACCACGGTACCGGCATCCCGAAAGAAAGCCTGAATAAAATCTGGGAACGCTTCTACAAAATCGACGCCTCCCGTGGAAAAGACCGCAAAGGCACAGGACTTGGACTTTCTATCGTCAAAGAAATCATCAACGCTCACAACCAGACCATTGATGTCATCAGTACTGAAGGCATCGGAACTGAATTTATCTTTACTCTGGAAAAAGCAAAATAAAAACAAAAACACCGCAGAAAATCTGTTTTTCAATTATTGATTAACAGTTCTCTGCGGTATTTTTATAATAAATTTTTTTGTTCTTCGCAACCATCTGTGATGATTCATCTGCAGCATTTATGTCAGGATCCGTCTGTACATTTCCAATCTATTCACTGTTTTATTGAAATAACGTGTAATCCGGCCGACAGAACCTTACATTCGGAAGTTTCTGCAGATCATAACTTTTTTCACACACAATATATCCTTCCGGGATCACTTCTCCCACCTTTCTGGTATTTCCTTCAATGGTCCAGAATTGCTTACCATGAACTTCTGTCACAATACCTGTGTGGTTATAGGCAACTCCATCATGAAAAATCACAATATCTCCCTTTCGAGGTACCGTATAGGAAGGCAGATATCTTGGCAGGAATCTGCATGCAATATATGGCCAGTCTTTCAACAGTTTCTGTGCCTTGTTCAAGCCATAGGCTTCTTTCATGCACCAGGATACAAAAATCGCACACCATGGCTCACCCTGATAATAAGGAGCAGCATCCCTGCTGTATTTTGTATAATTTCCATATCCCGCATTCGCTTTCTTACTATCCAGATTTTTCAGAGATTTCTTTTCCATATATCCAATCTCTTTTCTGGCAACAAGAATCAGCTTATTAATTGCCTTACTCATTTTTTTCGTCGGTTCTACGTCAACAGCACAGATATACTCTTTTCCCTTATAAACGGCAATCGCTGCTGTTTTTCCCAGACCAACTCCTTTTACCGTTCCTGATGCACTTATCCTTGCAATATTCGTATTTCTGCATCTCCAGCTTACCCTTGCAGCCGGTGCTCCTGTCAGAGATAATTTTACGCTCTGCCCGACAGTTACCATTGCAGTCATCCTGTTCAAAGCTACTGTCGCTGCTTCTACACGCACAGAACCTCCCACCCCCGTCAGAGACAGCGGAAATATCACTGCCAGAGCCAGAATCAATGCAAGAACCTGTTTCCTGAACTTATTCTTTTTTCCTTCCAAAATCTGATTTCTCCTTCTTAAAAAATTAATATGATTTCCTTCGCAGATTTCCCACTGAGAAAGATACCACTTTTTATCATATCAGATATTGGAGGAATCTTCCATAATTTTATAGCGGATCAGGATAAAAAAGAATAACTGTAGTTACTGTTCACCTGTAATATCCCTCGAGGTGTTTTTTGTGAGTGAAGGCCTCAGTAACAAAATACTATTCCCTCTCAGCAAAAAGGTGTTCTCAGCATTCTGTCTTCCTTTACCAGATAAATTCCTCTCGGCGTGATCCTGATCTCAGGAATGACAGGCAATGCCATAAATGACAGCGTAATAAATGGATCAAAGCCATCTTTCACACCCATTTCGTGCGCTTTCGGGATCATTTTCGCCAGGGCTTCATTCACACTTTCATACCCGGCATCACTCATCAGTCCCATCACCGGAAGCGGCAAAGTCCCATAAATCTCACCATCACGTACCAGAGTATAACCACCCTGTGTCCGCATCATCTCTTTTACAGCAAGAGCCATGTCACGATCATTATCTCCGACTACAATAATATTGTGAGAATCATGAGAAACACTGGACGCAATAGCACCACCGCGGATTCCATATCCCTTCACAATACCCACGCCCATTTTTCCCGTATTCTTATGTCTCTCGATCACTGCAATCTTCTGATACTCTCCATCCGGTACAAAATATTTCTCTCCGTCCAGAACCTTCCATGGAACTTCTTCCACTACATCGCTGGTCACGATCTGCTTCTCCAGCATCTGAATCACATGCGCTTTTCCACCCGGATGTTTCAGTTTCAAACGCTCTTCACTGAATCCTGAGACATGAACCGTATTCTTCAGATGAGGCGGGCATGGCTTCACTTCCACCTTCTCATCCCTGATGACCCGCTTTCCACAATGATAAACATCCACCACATTCAGATCCGTCACATTATCCAGAATCACAAAATCTGCCTGTCGTCCCGGCGCGATCATCCCAAGCTGATACAGACCATAACATCTCGCAGGCTGGATCGTAGCCATCTGCAAAGCCTTCTCCACCGGCAGGCCAAGCTGCACCGCACGCTTCACATTATAATTAATATGCCCCTCTTTCCGGATCTCCTCAATATGCTTATCATCCGTACAGAAACAAAAGCTGGAAGTATCCGTATGATGCTCCACAATTCCCTTCACAATGGCATCCAGATTTCTCGCCGCACTGCCCTCACGGATCAGAACCTGCATCCCATTTCTCGCCTCAGCCATTGCATACTCATAATCCACGCACTCATGATCTGTATCAATGCCTCCCAGCACATACGCAGCCAGGTCACCCGGTGCCAGAAACGGTGCATGGCCATCCTTCACTCTGTCCTGAAACAGACGCAGTTTCTCATGCATGGCAATACTTCCATTGATCACTGATGGCGCATCCATGACCTCACCAAGTCCCAGAATCCTCGGGTGATCCAGATAACCCTTCATCTTTCCCGCAGTCAGAGTACATCCATTATCATCCACATGCGTAGCCGGAACACACGACGGCATCATCACATAAACATTTGCCGGTGCATCCTCCGTCTGATCCAGAATATAATCAATCCCGTCCGTACCCGACACATTCGCAGATTCATGCGGGTCCACAATAAACGTTGTTGTTCCACACTGCGCCGCCTGCCGCACCAGTTCCCCCGGCGTCACAAGCGTAGATTCCAGATGCAGATGACTGTCAATAAATCCCGGACAGATCACCTTCCCATCCAGATCAATCTCCGTCTCCCCCTCATATGTACCAACACCGATCACAATTCCGTCCGCAACAGCCACATCTCCCTCAATAAACTCCCCCGTACCAGAACTGAACACACGCCCGTTCTTAAACACCAGCTCTGCCTTCTCAAGACCTCTCGCCATCTGCGAATACTTACGATAAACTTCCAACTCCATAAAAAAACCTCCCTTCTAATCTCCGCAATATTTTTCAGACTTTTTTTAAATTCAAGTCTAATTTTCTCTATATTTCATTATATATTATCATCTGTATTCTCAATATGCAACTCATTTTTATTATTTATTATATTATTTCTATGCTCTGCAGGGCAGGAAATCTGACCGCATAGTTTCAGCCATACTCAGCTCAGAAAAATATATGTCTTCTGCCACATCTATTTTTCTGAGCGTCCCCTTTTATAGCGATCCTCTAAAATAACGCATCTTAATCCAGTCCATCAGAGGGTGAAATCCTGCGTCAGCACGCCTGCAGATATCTTCCTTGTCTTTCGCCCTCTGCTGAACTGTCTTAAATGCATTATTTACGAGGATTGCTATAAAAAGAAAAGCCACAGGATACTCCACCCTGCAGCCTTTCTATCGTAATCACATCATTTACTTTTATTACATCATATAATCCTTAATCACATCATGATCCCTGAGCACCTTCTCGATCACCGTTCCCTTAACCACTTTCAGCAGCGGTTTCTTCAGCGCATTCAGTGGTCCAGGAAGCTCAATTTCCAGCGGAGATTTTCCATCCATCAGCTTCACGCTGCTGTCCAGTAACTCTCTGATATCATAAACACTGCCCCATACTTCCGGCACACCTCTGTCCACACCCAGAAGTCCATAAACAGCCTCCATAGCAGTTCTGACAGAATACTCTGTCGTAAATACTGTATCTCTCGGAGTCTCAGCAAACTGTCCAAGGAATGCGAAGTTTACACATCCATCCGGGATAACGTCAGGTCTGTCACCTTTGGTTCTCGGCATGAAGAATGCTGTGATGTAAGGCATCATAGTCGGTACGCAAACCGCACTGTTCTCAGCCAGATCCTCAATATCCTCAACCGGAACACCCAGATGATACAGCCACTCTTCTGTGATTTCCTTACCAGTACACTCTTTCATCGGTTTCTTGATATAGTCGCCAGGTACATCTGTAAACAGACCATATACCCATACACAAACCTTATCTTTATCCTGATCCTTGAACTGTCCCTGTCTGTTGATGGTCCAGCTCATCAGCCAGCTTGAATCCTGACAGCTTACGATACCGCCGGTAACAACTTTGCCTGTTCTCGGGTCACGTTTGCAGATATCTGTAATATAAGGAATGATCTTGTCATCCAGTGTGGTAACTGTTGCAGATTCCCAGTTTGTCTTTGCAATATCAGAGCAGAATTTCTCAGGATGTCCGAAAGACGGATCCTGTTTTGCGATATTTTTCCAGAGGCTCCAGCATCCGCTTGTGCGAACTTCTGCATCTCCGTTCGGTGCATGATTCTGATCACCATAGATGGTTCCCTCTGTACAGCTTCCGTTTGTTACAAATACAAGGTCATTTTCAGTCAGAACAATACCCTTTTCTACGCCATTTACTTTGCACTCGATTGCCTTGGCAATCTTCTTGTTACCTTCAAACTCAAAGAGTACGTTTGTAACTTCTGTGTTGAACTGGAATTCAACGCCTGCTGCCTCCAGATATTTCTGCATCGGCAGGATCAGGGATTCATACTGGTTATATTTTGTAAATTTCAGAGCACTGAAATCCGGAAGTCCGGAAATATGATGGATGAATCTCTGGAAGTACAGTTTCATCTCCAGTGCACTGTGCCAGTTTTCAAATGCAAACATGGTTCTCCAGTATAACCAGAAGGTAGAGTCAAATACTTCGTCATCGAATACATCCTCAATCGTCTTATCATAAAGATCTTCATCCTTTGTCATAAACAGCTTCATGATCTCCATGCAGCCCTTCTGACTCAGATTAAATTTACCGTCTGTATGCGCATCTTTGCCTCTCTCTTTCGTTGCACGGCAGAGAGAATAGTTCGGATCTTCTTTGTTCAGCCAGTAATATTCGTCAAGTACGGATACGCCCGGTGTTTCAATAGAAGGAATGCTTCTGAAAAGATCCCATAAACATTCGAAATGATTCTCCATCTCACGTCCACCACGCATTACATATCCTCTGCTCGGATCGAAGATACCATCACATGCACCGCCTGCAATGTCCATTGCCTCCAGAATATGAATGTTCTTTCCAGGCATCTGTCCGTCACGTACAAGAAAACAAGCTGCTGCAAGAGATGCAAGTCCGCTTCCTACGATATAAGCATGTTTGTCATCTACGCCTTCCGGTTTTCTCGGGCGGGCAAACGCTTCATAGTTACCGTTGGAATAATAAATTCCCTTGCTGTTTTTCTCATATTTTCCGCGCTCTGTGTTGCGGTATTCACTTGTGTTGTGAAGTGCATCATATTCTTCTTTTTTCTTTGTCTCGGTTGTTTTATATTTCTTTCCTGCTGCCACTGCTGCTACGCCGGCTCCAACTGCTAATGCGGATATAAGTCCTAACCCTTTATTTTTACTCATAATACACATCCACCTTTCTGGAATTATTATTTACATATTTCCCATGTAATAACCATTTCATCCGTTTATTTTTTTGTTTCTTTTTCTGTTTCTTTGTTGCTATGGCTGTATATTAACAGCAAAAATAAATTCCCACAATTTACAAAAACCGCAGAATGATAAGTTTTTTATCATCCCACGGTTTTTGTAAAGTATCCGCACCTGTTGAGCAGTTTCGCAGTTACAGGTATTCTTATTATTTTTCCACACGTTCTCCTGCAAGTTCCTGCTGAAAGTTGTGAATGGATGTTGTCACGGTATTGTGAAGTGTCAGGCTCATCTTGTTTACCAGCTCTTCTATGTCTTCTTTCATTCCTGCCTGGATCCACTCAAACATGATTCCCACGAATCCGTATTTATAGAAATTTGCAATAAATTTCTTATCTTCGTCACTGAGATCCAGTCCCTTACTCTTCTCTTCCACCACTCCGGCGATCAGATCATAAGTAAGTTTAAAAAGATAATTCTCTATTCGTTCCCTGTCCACATTTCTGTAAACATTCATGATGAATGGCTTATTTTCCAGAACCGCCTCAAAAACCTGAGTCAGTCCTTCTGTCCAGGATTCTGAAGTCTTTTTGCCCTGGAGAGCTTTTGTCCCGTCTTCTACACAGGACCATTCTACCAGATCATAGATATCCTTAAAATGATAGTAGAAAGCCATACGGCTGATTCCGCAGTCTGTTGTGAGATCTGTGATGGTAATCTTATCCAGCGGTTTCTTCAGAAGAAGTCGTTTCAGGGATTCTTCCAGTGCTGCTTTTGTCGCATTTGGCATATTGTTTTCTCCTGTCTGTTTCTATTAGACTGTTCCACTAATAACCATCTCCCCCGTTATCTGTGGACCGAATAGCAGAATACTCCACATACAGTAACCGTATTTATTTCCAGTCGTAATTTCTCAGATGACCTTCCAGATTCATATGGTCAAAATGATTCTGACGCAGTGCCTCATACAGAACGATGGCTACGGAATTGCTCAGGTTCAGAGAACGGATATCCCCGATCATCGGGATTCTCACGCAGGTTTCCTGGTTATTTACCAGAATGTCCTCCGGGATTCCGGCGCTCTCTTTTCCGAACATGATGTAGCAGTCTTCTTCGTAATGAACGTCTGTGTAAGTCTGCGGTGCTTTTGTCGTTGCATAGTAAATCTTTGCTCCCGGATTCTTTTCCAGGAAATCTTCAAAGTCCAGATATGTGGTCACATCCAGATCTTTCCAGTAATCCATCCCGGCTCTCTTTAAGGCTTTCTCACTCAGGGAAAAGCCCAGAGGCTCGATCAGATGAAGTCTGGTGCCTGTTGCCACACAGGTACGGCCGATGTTTCCTGTGTTTGCAGGAATCTCAGGCTCGTGAAGTACAATGTTCAGTTTTGCCATTTTTTCTTATTCCTCGTATTTATTTCTCGCGTTTCTTCCATTTATCTGTCAATCAGACAGGATCCGGTTAACAATTCAATATACGATATATCTCATCCGCTGCGGGACGTTCCAGATACCGGGCACTGCCACCGCTGTACAATAAACGGTCATTGCCGCTGTTTGTCTGACCGATAATCTCTGCCATAAAGCCCTCATTGCGCAGTCTCTGCACCAGTGCCTCGCCTCCACGGATTCCGATCAGCACGGAACCTTCTGCCTGAAGTTTATATGGATTCAGGTCAAAAATCTCGCATACCTCTATCGTTTCCTGTCGGATCAGAACTTTGCGGAAGTCCACTTCCAGTCCGACTTCTGAAGCTTCCGCCATTTTCCAGAGCGCACTTAAAAAGCCGCCCTCACCCATCGCATAAAGTGCACTGGCACCTGCTTCCTCTGCGATCTTCCAGACAACGCTGTGTTTCTCACTTTGTCCGGCTTGCGCTCCGGCCTGTGTATCTGAATGAGTATCAGATTGCTCATTCGCTGCGGTCTGACTTTCCACTTCCCTCTGTGCTCCATAACTGTCCCACAGGAAAATGCAGTTCTGAATAAAACCGGCAGAGAATCGCTCCGCCAGTTTATCTTTTTTACTTTTTGCTATTACAGAGGTTCCCTTCAGAGCCACCGGACATGCCACCACCAGTTCATCTCCCGGTTTCAGGCATCCGGTTATTTCTGCTCTGAGAGCCTCCATTGCCGCCTGTCCAAGTCTCATTCTTTTTCTCCTGAAAATTTATTATACAAGCAGAGACAGAACGGTCGGCACGACCATTGCCAGTACCAGTATGACCGCAATAATTGCAGTGATCACTTTACGGTTCTTCGGATTAAACATTCCCATTTTCTTCACCTCTTTAATCTCTGTTCACACTCTCATATACATCTTTTGTCACATCTGTCACACGGGCATTATTGGTAAGCGGGTCCCTGTCTGCATAGTCAAACAACAGCACAGTTCCATCTGCAAACACTTCCACATGTGCATTCTTTGCCACTTTTTCCCGTTTTCTGAAGTCCCATATCTGTCTCTCAAATGGTTTCTGGTCTTTTGCAAAGCCCGGACGGCTCTTTAAGTTCTCTCTCAGGTACAGATCATATACCATTCGGTCTTTTGCCCTGTCCTGAGAAATTTCCGGCACGTTTTCCAGAAATTCCAGCAGAATTTCATATCTGCGCATTCTTGTGTGAGAGACATCTCCGTAACCTTTTTCCATATAGAAGTTACCAAGTCTCTCATAGATGGAAAAGGCATCCGGGAAAAATCCTTCCAGATATTCCAGTGTATTCTGGAATTGACCACTATTATAATACACTTCCACCATATTTTCCACAGTTTTCAGCTTCAATACATGGTCATAGTCCAGCCATTTCGTAGAAAGAACTTCATACGGTTCAAGGGTCTTATATACAATGCCATACTCCTGACACATTTCCATCATATGAGAACCTTTGAGCACCTTGAGAAAACCAAGCTGGAGCTGCTGCGGTTTCAGTGCATACACATCATTAAAAGAATGCCGGAAACTGTCATAGTCCTCATAAGGAAGTCCGGCAATCAGGTCCAGATGCTGATGAATGTTTCCAAAGCTGTGGATCCTCTCCACAATTCCTTTCAGTTTCCCGAAATCCATGGTTCTGTGGATTGCCTTAATTGTGTCCGGATTTGTGGACTGTACTCCGATTTCAAGCTGGATCAGTCCGGGACGCATAGTGGACATTTCCTGCAATTCTTCTTCTCTCAGCAAATCTGCGGAAATCTCGAAGTGGAAATTCGTCACTCCATTATCATGCTCATTAATGTACTTCCAGATTGCCATTGCATGGTCATGTTTACAGTTAAAAGTACGGTCTACAAACTTCACCTGCGGAACCTTATTATCTATGAAAAACTGCAGCTCTTTCTTCACCATCTCCGTATCTCTGAAACGCAGCTTCTTATCAATGGAAGAAAGACAATAGCTACATGAGAATGGACATCCTCTGCTGCTTTCATAATAAATGATCCTGTTCTTAAAATCGGACAGATCTTTGTAAATGAATGGAATTTTACTTAAATCCATGATCTGCCGCCATCCATTATGTATGATCTGATCTCCGTCTCTGTAACAGACTCCTGTCATATCTTTCAGATTCTGTGGATCCTTTTCCACATAATATCCGGCAAGTTCTCTGAATGTTTCCTCGCCTTCGCCTACCATAACACCTTTAAATTCCGGATTCTCTGTGAGAAATTTCTCTGCATCATAAGAAACTTCCGGACCGCCGGCCCAGAAGTCGGCGTCCGGAAGAATCTTTGTCAGATCTGCCATCAGTTCTTTTACAAAAGAAAGATTCCAGATATAACAGGACACGCATACCACATCCGGATGTTCCAGATAGATATCCCGCATAATATCATCTTTCTGCTGATTGATCGTATATTCTTTCAATATAATATGATCCGCATATTCAGAAGCATATGCCTGCAGGTCATAGACTGCAAGATTGGAATGAATGTATTTGGCATTGCATGCCGCCAATAAAATCTTCATAAGTTTTTACTTAACCTTCCAGCGCAGCTTTTAATTCATCTTTGGAAGTAAGACCCACAAAGCGTTTCACCTCTGTCCCGTCTTTGAACAGGATCAGTGTCGGAATGCTGACTACACGAAACTGCTGTGCAAGAGCCATATTCTGGTCTACGTCTACTTTCCCTACTGCATAGCCTTCCTCTGCCAGTTCTTCCACAACCGGCCCCTGACGCATGCACGGTCCGCACCATGTTGCCCAGAAGTCGATCAGAATTGGTTTCTCAGATTTTAATACTTCTGTTTCAAAATTTGCCACTGTAATCTCTTTTGCCATGATTTATGTCTCCTTTACTTGTTCTTATAGTATAGATGTTAAAATTTTCATTGATATTTTTATGCATTTCTCTCATTTTATAATATCCAGATCAGGAACTTACTCAAATTCTTTTGATATTCTATCTGCTATCCGGAAACACTTAATAACATTATAGCATCCCTACATTTTCAGTTTTTAGTTCTCATATTACTTTATTTCAGAGATCTTACATATTTTCCAGCATTAATGCCTGCCTGTGCTCCCTCATAAACCGCTTTTGCTACCTGAAGAAGTCCACCTGTACAGTCGCCTGCCGCATAAAGTCCCGGGATGGTCGTTTCCATATTTTCGTTAACTTTGATGTTGCCTTTCTCAGTCAACTCAGCACCCATCTGACGGGCAATCTCTGTACTTCCGGCAGTTCCCATTGCAATAAATACACCGTCTGCAGGACAGAAATCATTTGCCTGCTGCTCTGCACTCATTTTCTGTGCCTGTACATCAGGTACAAGACGGATTCCGGATACCAGATCATCACCCTCTACAGACTGAATCTTCATTGTATTTACGCTGATATTTTCCTCCGGTGTAAACTCCGGTTCCTCGCCATTTGTATAAACAGTTACAGTAGAGGCTGTATTGGACAATTCCCTCGCTTCATGCATGGCAAAGTCACCGTTTCCCAGAACTGCCACATCCTTGCCTCTGTAAAAAAAAGCGTCGCAGATTGCGCAGTAGCTGACACCTTTTCCCTCAAATTTCTTAACACCCGGAATCTTCGGTGCAGCACGTTTACTTCCTGTTGCAAGGATCAGGCTCTGCGTCTCAAATTCACCCTCTGTAGTCTTTACCACAAAAGTATCAAATCCGCCGACTCCCAGAACCTGCGCATCCAGCATTCTCACACCGAGCGCTTTCGCCTGAGCGATTCCTGTATCATATAATTCCTGACCGGAAAGTGGATGATCCAATCCGTAATAATTCTCTATCTTTTCAGCTTTCTCCAGAGCACCGATTCCATTATTGATCACCAACGGATCCAGATTTCCTCTTACAGCGTAAAGCGCGGCGGAAATTCCGGCAGGTCCGGCACCTATGATTATGACTTTCTCCAATTTATGTCACCTGCTCTCTGCTATTATTCTCAATATGTTTCAATATATGCTGTTTTTTCTGCTTCAGTATGAGCAATAGCCGTTACTGATCACAGCGTGAACAATAACTAACAGCTACTGTTACTATACTACAATTCATGCAAAAAATCCATTCTTTTATTTGGATAATTTTAGTTTACAATTCTTCCAAAATGTGCCGTCATAAAAAAACTCCCGAACAGATATTTGTTTTTTTACATCAGTCCAGGAGGTTTTTACATTTCCATTTTCTATTTTACTTTGATAACAGCCATTACAAGATCTGTTTTATTATTGACAGCTTCATCATATGCTTCCTGCATATGCTCAAGATCAAATTCATGTGTTACAATTCCTTTTACATTGATCGCACCACTTGATACTGCTGCGATTGCCGCTCAATATAATCTGCGCAATCCGTTTTTACTGTCTACAATACCTGTAACTCTTTAGTCAAGCAGATAAAATCATCCGCTTCGCTACTTGCTCATAACCAAATAACTGCTTCGCAGTTTATTTGGTTAAAGTGTGATCTCAACTTCAACTGGCTTATGTCCTGTCAGTTCTACGCTTCTTGCATCCGGCTGGGATACGCCTGCAAATAAGCGGAAATGTTTTCCTGCAATGTAACGGTTACCATCTTCATCTACTACATTCATTGCTTTATTTGAAACTGTAAATTCTACAGTTTTCTCTTCTCCAGCTTTCAGAGACACTCTCTTAAATCCGCAGAGACTGTAATTGCGAACTGCAAGTGGAGAATCAAGATCTTTGATATATACCTGAACAACTTCATCTGTATCTACAGTTCCGTTATTCTTAACAGTTGTTTTTAATGTAATGTCGGACTCCGCAGATACTTCACCGACAACCTCTGCACCTGTTACGCAGGCATCGCTGTATGTAAGTCCGTATCCAAACGGATAAAGTGCTTCTTTCTCCATGTAACGATAAGTTCTGTTCTTCATTGAGTAATCTGTGAATTCCGGCATTCCTTCCAGATCTTTGTAGAAAGTGATCGGCAGTTTTCCTGATGGAGATTCTTTTCCAAAGAGAAGGTCTGCCACTGCACGTCCGCCTCTTGCTCCCGGATACCATGCAAGGAGGATTCCGTTGCAGTTATCCTGTGCATAGTTCAGGTCAATTGCGCTTCCTGCCATGAGAACTACGATGGTAGGTTTTCCTACTGCAGTTACTTTCTCGATCAGTTCTTCCTGTACTTTCGGAAGGTGAAGGTCAAACTTATCTCCGGATGCATCGCTGTTTCCGGTATCTCCCTCTTCTCCTTCCAGAGTCTCATCAAGACCTACACAGAGAATAACCACATCACTGTTCTCTGCTGTGATCACTGCTTCAGAAATTCTGTCCTGATCCCATGCCAGGTTTTCAACTTTTTCTTTGTATAAATCACAACCCTGCGAGTAAAGGATTCTTACCTCATCCCCTGCTTCTTCACGGATTCCCTCAAGAACGGTAATGTATTCGGAAGATGTTCCATGATAGTTTCCAATCAGAGCAGTACGGCTGTCTGCATTCGGTCCGATCACACCGATTGTATTCACTTTTGTTTTGTCGATTGGAAGAACTCCGTCATTCTTCAGGAGTACGCTGCTCTTTCTTGCCATCTTAAGAGCCTCATCAATGTGCTCTTTGCACTCTACCACACTATACGGTATCTTATCATATTCACTTCCCTCAAACAATCCCAGAAGGTATCTGGTTGTCAACAGTCTTACTGCAGATTCTGTAATTTTCTCTTCTGTTACCAGTCCATCCTGGTAAGCACCCATCATATGAAGATATGTATTTCCGCAATTCAGGTCACAGCCTGCATTTAACGCCATCGCAGCGGACTGTCTTGGTGTGGAAGTTACCATATGATGTTCATGGAAGTCACGAATTGCCCAGCAGTCAGAAGTATAGTGTCCTTCAAATTTCCATTTCCCTCTCAGGACATCTTCCATAAGATATTTATGTGCACAGCATGGTTCTCCGTTTGTTCTGTTATAAGCACCCATTACAGCCTCTACATCTGCTTCTGTAACAAGTGCTTCAAAAGCCGGAAGATATGTTTCCCACATATCTTTCATGGTTGCCTGTGCATCAAATTCGTGTCTGAGAGATTCCGGTCCGCTGTGTACTGCATAATGCTTTACGCATGCTGCGGCTTTCATTACCGGTCCATCACCCTGGATTCCTTCTACAAATTTCACACCAAGTCTAGATGTCAGATATGGATCCTCGCCGTAAGTTTCGTGTCCTCTGCCCCATCTCGGATCTCTGAAAATGTTTACATTTGGTGACCAGAAAGTAAGACCTTTATAAATATCTCTGTCTTCTTTTGAAGAGTATGCATTGTATTTTGCTCTGCCTTCTGTTGCAATGATATCACCGACTTTTTTCATCTCTTCATCGTCAAATACTGCAGCCATTGCGATTGCCTGTGGAAACATGGTTGCCACGCCTGCTCTGGCTACTCCGTGCAGTGCTTCATTCCAGTAATTGTATGCCGGAACACCCAGTCTCTTCACAGGGGCAGCATCATATTTTAGCTGGGAAGCCTTCTCCAGAATCGTCATCTGGGATACCAGTTTCTCTGCTTTTTTTCTTGCTTCTGCTCTTTCTTTTCTGTGGTCTTTCATTTCAGATCCTCCTGTATTATATAGTTTGATATTTGTTCATCTGATACTTAATTTCGCTATACCAGAGTGTGTTTGAAAGTGCTTTATGTATTCTGCATTTCTTCTCTGTATTTCGTCGGTGACTTTCCTGTATGTTTCTTAAATGCCAGAGAGAAATAATTTGTATCCCTGTATCCTACCATCATAGCGATCTTTCCAGTCTTGATGCTGGTAGTTTCCAGCAGGCTTTTCGCTTTCTCGATCCTCTTTCTGACAATATATTCGTTACATCCTTCACCGGTAATCCTCTTGAATAATCTGGAGAAATAATTCGGTGTGATATAAAGATTTGCTGCAATACTGGAAACAGAAATATCCTCTGCCAGATACTCATCTATATAGTGTTTTGCATTGGAAATGGTATAATGTACATTCTCCTCATCTTTTCCAATAAGCTGCTCAATAAACATTCTCGTAATCTCACAGGCCTCTTCTTTTCCTGCTGATG